>Ga0307380_10011795_pt1 | contig 10913 bp, 9 predicted proteins | sample UN3MG_FD_202239 | JGI IMG/M metagenome (GOLD analysis project Ga0307380, IMG submission 202239) | Soil microbial communities from Risofladan, Vaasa, Finland - UN-3 | ecosystem: Environmental > Terrestrial > Soil > Coastal area > Acid sulfate soil | place: Finland: Risofladan, Vaasa | collected... | reverse complement strand
GCCGGCTTCCTGCCCCCGAAGTCTGGCCCAAGGCGGTCACGGCTTGCCGAATTGAAATCGGTGCCGGCGACGCTGATCCTGTTCGAGACGGGGCCACGCCTCGCCAAGAGCCTGGCCGACATGGTCGACGTGCTAGGACCACGCGAGGCGGCGATCGCCAGGGAGCTTACCAAGCTGCACGAGACGGTGACGCGCGGTCGGCTGGACCAGCTCGCTCAGGAGACCGGCGACAGCGACACGCAGAAGGGCGAGTTCGTCGTGGTGATCGCCCCGCCGACCGATGAAGAGACCGAGGTCACCGACGAGAGGATCGTCGCCGAGCTCAACCACGCCCTCCAATCTTTGAGCTTCCGCGATGCGGTGCGCGGCGTCACCGACGCGCTGCAGGTGAAGCGCGCCCGCGTTTACGAGCTTGGGCTGACCCTGACACGCCAGCGGGACTGATCGTGCGGGCGGCGTGGGTCAGGGCCTATCGCGGGGGGTTTTCGCCGAGACGCTTGCCGCGGCGCTATACCGTCTCAAGGGCTATCGTATCGTTGCGCGACGCTACAAGACGCCGGTGGGCGAGATCGATCTGGTGGCGCTGAAGGCGAGGCGGCTCGCCTTTATCGAGGTGAAGCGGCGCAGGACCCAAGATGATGCGGCGTGGACCTGGCCGCGCCACATCGAGAATGCGTTTCCCGTTTGACGAAGACTTGCCGGTGGAGTGGCAATGCGCCGCAGGCTAGATTGGCCAATAACATCAAGCGACAGGGAGCGCCCCGATGAGCCGTCTTTATGGACCTCAGAACCGTGAGTTGCAGGACCACTTCGACAGCCGCCGCATGGCTGACCGTATAGAGCAGATCGCGGCGCAGACCGAGATCGACGACGCAGCCACGGCCTTCATCGAGAGCCGCGACATGTTCTTCCTCTCGACCGTCGACCACCAGGGGCGCCCGACCGTCTCCTACAGGGGTGGCGATCCCGGATTTGTGAAGGTGATCGACGCCAACACGATCGCGTTTCCGAGCTATGACGGCAACGGCATGTATCTTTCGATGGGCAACATGAAAGTCCATCCCGAGATCGGCATCTTGTTCATTGCCTTCGACCGGCCCTTCCGGCTGCGGCTGCAGGGCCGCTCCGAGCTGGTGATGTATGGGCCGGAGATGCAGCTCTTCAATGAGGCGGAGCTTGTGGTGCGGGTCGCCGTGTCCGACGTGTGGATGAATTGTCCGCGCTACATTCACCGCTATGAGAAGGTCGAGGCCTCGCGCTATCTCCCGCGCGCTGATGTTGAAACGCCGCTCTGCGAGTGGAAGCGCATCGAGGGTCTGGAGGACGTGCTGCGGCCGAAGGAAACCTCCGCCGTCGAGGAAGCCGGCCAGATCAGCATCGACGAATGGATGGGGCGTGTTCTCGCCGGCGACGGCAAGGCCTGAAGCCGTCACATTTCCCGTTTGACGAAGGCGGCAGTTTGGCGCGAGCTTCCCCGCGCATTCACGAGGAACCGATAATCGCCATGGCTCTCAAAGTCGCCTTTCAGATGGACCCCATCGAGCGCATCGATATTCGGGGCGATTCCAGCTTCGCGCTCCTGCTCGAAGCGCAATGGCGCGGCCATGACGTGTTCTACTATACGCCCGCTGACCTCTCGCTGCGCAACGGCAAGCTCATGGCCCAAGGCCACAGCCTGACGGTGGAGGACAAGCCCGGCGATCACTATCGCCTGGCCCATCCCCGCGCCGTCGATCTCGCCGAGTTCGACGTGGTGCAACTACGCCAAGACCCGCCCTTCGACATGGCTTACATCACCACGACGCATCTGTTGGAGCGTTTGCAGCCACGGACGCTGGTGGTCAACGACCCGGCGAGCGTACGCAACTCGCCGGAAAAGGTGTTCGTGCTCGACTTTCTCGATCTGATGCCGCCGACGCTGGTGACGCGTTCGCCGGACGAGATTCGCAGCTTCCGCGACAAGTATAAGGACATCGTGGTGAAGCCGCTTTACGGCAATGGAGGCGCCGCCATCTTCCGGGTCGCCGAAGGCGACACCAATCTCAACTCGCTGATCGAACTGCTCGGCATCACATTTCGCGAGCCGATCATGGTGCAGCGTTACTTGTGCGAAGTGCGGGCCGGCGACAAACGCATCATTCTGGTGGACGGCCAGTTCGCCGGCGCCATCAACCGGGTGCCGGCCGCGGACGAAACACGCTCCAATTTGCATGTGGGCGGGACGGCGGAAGCGACGACGCTGACGCCACGGGAAAAAGAGATCTGCGCGCGGCTCGGGCCGGAGCTCAAGAAGCGGGGGCTGATCTTCGCCGGCATTGACGTGATCGGCGACTACCTCACCGAGATCAACGTCACCTCGCCCACCGGCATCCGCCAGGTGCAGCAATTCGGCGGCGCCGACATCGCCGCCATGATCTGGGATGTGATCGAGAAGAAGGTCGCGGCCAGAACTTGAATTCGGTGTCGCGAAGGAGGGCGTGATGAGCTCAGATCCGACCGGCGGTCATGGCGCCGGAGATCTCGGGGCGATGTTCGACGCCCATTGCGAGGCCGAGTTCGTCGGCCGCGACATCGACGCGACCATGGCGACCATGAATGCGGCGCCGCATATCACTAATATGCCGACCATGACCGGCGGCTTTGGCTTCGGCGCGGTGCGGCACTTCTACGACAACTACTTCGTCGGCCATGTGCCCGACGACTGGACGGTCATGCCGATCTCCCGCACCGTCGGCGAGAGCCAGCTGGTCGACGAGGTGATGATCTCCTTCACCCACGACAGCGACATGCCGGCCATCCTGCCTGGGGTCAAGCCGACGGGCAGCAAGGTCACGATCCCCTTCGTGGTGGTGGTTGGCTTTGAGGACGGCAAGGTCGCCTTCGAGCGCAACTACTGGGACCAGGCCTCGATCCTCGCGCAGATCGGGCTGCTCGATAAAACGAACCTCCCCGTCAGCGGCGCGGAACAGGCGGCGCGCTTGCGCGATCCCAGCCTGCCGTCGAATACGCTGATTACGAAGGTCTAAGCCGGGCGCTTGCGGAACACGCCCCAGGCATTGGCGGCGATGCCGGCGCCCCAACCGAGCGCCACCCAATACCACCACCATGAGTTGGGCGTGGTGACGAGGTTGACCACGATTAGCAGGGCGATCACCGCCACATAGGCGAAGAGGTGGACGGTGAAGCCGCGCACTTTGGGATCGCTGAAGACGCGCTCGGGGCGGTCCGTCTTGCGCAACAGCAGCGCCAGGCCATGCGCCGCCACGCCGATGCCCCAGCCGAGCGCCACCCAGATGACCCAGAGATTGTCCGGCGAGCGCCAGAAATTGAGCGCGGCCAATAGGGCGACGACGGCCAGATAGACGGCGAAATTGATGAGGAAGGCGCGGACGCGGGGATCGTTGGTCATAGCGTTACCTCTGTAAGGCGCGGCGTCCGGACGCGAATCATCAGGTTGCGCGACGCTGGCTTAACCAACAACAATTGCAGTCAGGGAGCAATTTCGGCGAGCACAAGCCATGGATAGTTGGGTCGTTCTGATCGTCGTCCTTGCGGTCATGGTCGCCAATATTCCGGCGGTCATGCAGCAATGGCGTGACGATCGGCCGGGCTTCATCAAGACGCTTTGGATGGTGGTCGTCTACCTTGCCTACTTGGCGCTCGGCATCTGGCTGATGCTGGAGGTCATGGCCCCGGTCGGCGCGCGTGGCCCCGGCGTGCTGTTCGCCATTGGCTTCCTGCTCTCCTGGATCTTCTATGGCGGGCTGACCCTGATGCGCGTCGTACCGCGGTACCGCGAGCCGCCGCGCTGGCTCATGCATTTCGGCATCGCCGATATCGTGCTGCTCGGCCTGCTGTTCGGCTGCCTCGCCGGTTATCTGTTGGTCTGATAGATGTTCCCTTATTGTTCTTGCGACATGCCCCCGCTTTGCTAAACTCGCCGGAGGCCGGAAACGGGGGTTTCATCATGTTCGCGCGGGTCACCACGGTCGCCTTTGAAGGCATCGAAGCGCGCGCTGTGGATGTACAAGTCCAGATCGGCCCGGGCCTGCCCGCTTTCACCATTGTCGGCCTCCCCGATAAAGCCGTGGCCGAGAGCCGCGAGCGGGTCCGCGGGGCGCTAAACGCCATCGGGCTGGCTCTGCCGCCGAAACGCATCACCGTCAATTTGGCGCCGGCCGATCTGCCGAAAGAAGGCAGCCATTACGATCTTCCCGTCGCACTCGGGGTCATGGCCGCGATCGGCGCGGTGGCCCCGGACGCCATCGAAAATTATTGCGTGCTGGGCGAGCTGGCGCTCGACGGCTCCATTGCCGCGGTCGCCGGTGCCCTACCCGCGGCCATCGGCGCGAATGCGCTTGGCAAAGGCCTGATCTGTCCGGGCGCATGCGGCCCGGAAGCGGCCTGGGCCGCGGCCGACATGCAGATCCTGGCGCCCGCCAACCTGCTTCAGCTCATCAACCACTTCAAAGGCCTGCAGAGCCTGCGGCGGCCCGAGCCCATCCCCGACCCCGGCGATGCCTCCATGCCCGACCTTCAGGACATCAAAGGACAGGAGACGGCCAAACGCGCGCTGGAAGTGGCCGCCGCCGGCGGCCACCATTTACTGCTGATCGGACCGCCGGGCGCCGGCAAGTCCATGCTGGCGCGGCGGCTCCCTTCCATCCTGCCACCGCTTGAACCGGCCGAAATGCTCGAAGTGAGCATGATCCGCAGCCTGGCCGGCGATCTTGCCGGCGGGGGCATCGGCCGGGCGCGCCCGTTCCGCGCGCCGCATCATTCGGCGAGCATGGCGGCGCTGGTCGGGGGCGGCTCGCGGCCAGTCCGGGCGAAGCGGAGCGTGCTGTTCCTCGACGAACTGCCGGAGTTTAATCCCCAAGTGCTCGATGCGCTGCGCCAGCCGCTCGAGATCGGCGAGACGGTGATCGCGCGGGCCAATCACCGCATCTCCTACCCCTCGCGCATCCAGCTCATCGCCGCCATGAATCCATGCCGCTGCGGGCATGCGGGTGAACCCGGCTATGTGTGCCGCCAAGGCCGGGGGTGCGCCGAGCGCTACCAGGCCCGCATCTCAGGCCCAATGCTCGACCGTATCGATCTGCAGATCGAGGTGCCGGCCGTGTCCGCCGCGGATCTCGTGTTGCCGCAGGCTGGCGAAAACAGCGCCGCGGTGCGGGCCCGGGTCAGCGCCGCGCGCCAGGCACAGACCGCACGCTACAAAGCGCTCGGCCTGCCCCGTATTCGCACCAATGCCGAGTGTGACGGGGCGCTGCTCGAAGAGATTGCCGCGCCCGAAGCCGACGGTCTCAGGCTGTTGCGCGACGCGGCCGAGGCGCTTTCCTTGAGCGCGCGGGGCTATCACCGGACATTGCGCGTCGCCCGCACACTGGCCGACCTCGACGGCAAGGACAAGGTCGCCCGCATCCATATCGCCGAGGCCCTGAGCTACCGGGGCGAGACCCTGCGCCGGTCCCAGAAGGCCGCCTAACCGTCTGAAAATCCGCCTCTCAAGCCTTTTTCAAGCTTTCTCTGCTTCTCTGACGCCAATGAAACCGCCAGGGCACAAGCCCCGGTCATAATTAACGGCGTCAACAGTGCAGCGTAGGATTTGGCAGAGCTTTGGCGCTGATCGCGCCGGGGGTATTAGCTTGCGGGTGGCGCTTGCGCTCCTCGCTCTGGGCCTCATCGCGTTGTCGGCCTATATGCTGGGCATCACGACTGCGCTCGTGTTGTCTCCGCTGGTACTCGGTGTCGTGCTGCTCGCCGCCCTCGCCGACCGTAAATCCGAGACTGGCAACGCGCGCTTGGACATCCTGGCAAGGCGGCTCGATTCGAGCCTTGAGTCTCTGAAGGACCTCCAATGGGAGGTGCGGGAACGCGAGGCGCGCTACCGCGACCTGCTCGACCACCAGGGCGACGTGATCTTGCGCCGCGATGCCGACGAGCGGCTTTCCTTCGTCAATGACGCATTCTGCCGGACCTTCGCCATGGAACGCGAGACCGCGATCGGCCTCGTGTTCCACCTTCCAGTTCTCGACGATGGCGACGAGCAGGCTTTTCCCGGAAGCAGCGATGAACGGAAAAGCCGCTTGGTGGAGCTCGTCACCGTCTCAGGCCCCCGTTGGTTCCTGTGGGAGGACTTCCCCGTCGCCAGCCATGACGACGGCGGCATCAGCGAGATCCAAAGCGTTGGTCGAGACGTGACCGAGCAACGGGCCGCCGAACTGGCGCTGGCGGAAGCCCGCGATCACGCGATGACCGCAAGCCACGCCAAGTCGCGCTTCCTTGCCTCGATGAGTCATGAGATCCGAACGCCGATGAACGGCATTCTCGGCATGACCGGGCTTCTGCTGGACACCGAGCTGTCGCCCGAACAGCGCACCTATGCACGCGCCATCTCCACATCGGCCACGACGCTGCTGTCGCTTATCGACGAGGTGCTCGATTTCTCCAAGATCGAGGCCGGCAAGATCGAGCTGCGCGCCGCGCCGTTCGACATCGGCGACGCGGCGCAAGGCGTGGTCGAGCTGCTGGCGCCGAGGGGCCGCGACAAGGGACTGGAGATCGGCTGCTACGCCGCGCCGGATCTGCCGAAAACGGTCGTCGGCGACGAGATGCGCGTGCGCCAGATCCTGATGAACCTCGTGGGCAACGCCATCAAGTTCACCGACCATGGTGGCGTGGCCCTGACGGTGGGCTTGGCGCGTGGCGCAGAGCAAGGCGACACTGCCCTGTTGCGCTTCGCGGTGCGCGACACCGGGCCCGGGGTGCCGCCGACGGCGATCGAAAGAATTTTTTCCGAGTTCGAACAGGGTGAGCAAGGTCCGGCCAGGCGACATGGCGGCACTGGGCTTGGGCTTGCCATCTCCAAGCGGCTGGTGGACGAGATGGGCGGTAGCATCGACGTGGCCAGCGTGCCGGGCGCGGGCGCAACTTTCACCGTGGACTTGCCGTTCGCCACGCCTCGCGATGGCGCGCGCCTCGGCGACGCTTGGCCGAAACCGCGTATGGGCGAGCGAGTACTGCTGGTGCTCGACGGCGCAATCGAGGCGGGGCTGGTCGGCGATCTCCTGGCCGCCATGGGCGCAAGCGTCACCCGGGTGAAGGCGAAGGACGCCGAGCGCATGGCCGAGGAAGCCGTTACTGCCGGCACCCCGTTCAGCGCGCTGCTCACCGATAAGGCCAATGCGGAGGCCAGTGCGGTGCGGCTCATGCCGTTTCTCCGCGGCATGGCGTCGTCGGGCTATGCGGTGCGAGCGGTGGTGATCATCGATCCCAGCGAGCGCGGCGACATCCCGCGCTTCCGCGCTTTAGGCTTCAACGGCTATCTCGTCCGGCCGCTCAGACCCGTATCGGCGTTGACCCAGCTCTTCGACGGCACCGGACAACAGCAAGCTCGGCCCGCGGACGCGGGCCTGAAGCTTCTGCAGGCCCCTCCGGCTGGCGCCGATGCGGCCTCGGGGTTTGCCATCCTGCTTGCCGAGGACAACGACATCAATGCCCTGCTCGCTCGCACGATACTGGAGAAGTCCGGGGCTCGCGTGGTCCGTGCGCACGACGGCGCGGAAGCGATTGCAAGAGCGGGCAACGAGCGCACCGAGGGAGACGGCCCCGGCTTCGACCTCGTGCTGATGGATATCCACATGCCTGACATGGACGGGGTGGAAGCGGCACGACGCATCCGGGCGCTTTACCCCGACGACGCGCAGCCGGGCGCAGGCCGGCCGCCGATCGTGGCGCTGACCGCCAATGCCTTCGCCGAGGACAAGGCGGCCTATCTTGCCGCCGGGCTCGACGATTACCTGTCCAAGCCATTCGAGAAACAGGATTTGTCGGCGCTGCTCGCGCGCTGGCGGGGCCGGGCTGCAGCCGGCGGTCAGACCGGCACCGGCGCGGCCTGACACCAAGGCTCGGGCGCCTGTTTCCTACTGTATCCCCAGGCTGTCACATAGACTTCGAATTGGTTTGCTAACCGGCTACCGTTGTGGCCGAATCGGGATGACCGTAGGCAATGTGCTACATCGGTAGCCTGCGGGGTCTCGTGGCGCGTTCCTCCCAATTTGCGAAACGGGCTATTGCATGACGATGAAGCCGACGTCAGGACGCCTTTCGGGTCGAATTCGCGGTGGGGCCATGTTTCCAGGGCTGACGTTCAAGCCTGGCCAAGGTGCCGGTCTGCCGTTCATGGGACGGCGGAAATTCCCCGCTGCCGGTCTTCGCGGCCGTTTCCAGCCGCCAAAGGTTTTTGGCCGCATCGGTCAGCTCGAAGTGCGGCTTGCCCGCAAGAAGAGCGAGATCCGTCGCGCCCAGCGCCTCAGGTACAAAGTATTTTACGAAGAAATGTCGGCCATTCCCGGCGCGCTCGCCATGCTGTCGCGGCGCGACGAGGATAGCTATGACCCGATCTTCGATCATCTGCTCGTGGTCGACGGCGGCGATCCCGCCAAGCAGGGGCGCTGGCGCCGCTCGCAAGTGGTGGGCACCTATCGCGTGCTGCGCCAAGACGTCGCCGAGCAGCATGACGGCTTTTATACGCAAGGCGAATACGACATCGCGCCGCTGATCCAGGCGAAGCCCGACTACAGCTTCATCGAGCTTGGACGGTCCTGCGTGCTTAAGCCGTATCGGAACCGGCGGACGCTCGAACTCCTGTGGCAAGGCGTCTGGTCCTATGTGCGCGAGCACCAGGCTGACGTGATGATCGGCTGCGCCAGCTTCCCGGGGACGGATCCTGCCGCCCACGCGCTGGCCTTGAGCTACCTCTATCACAACTCGCTGGCGCCCGAGGACTGGCGGGTGCGGGCGCACGACCACCTGCGCGTAGACATGAACATGATGCCCCGCGAGGTGGTCAACACCCGCGCCGCGCTCAAAGCCCTGCCGCCCTTGATCAAGGGTTATTTGCGGGTCGGCGCTTTTGTCGGCGACGGCGCCGTCATCGATCACCAATTCGGCACCACCGACGTCTTCGTCGTTATGCCGGTCGAGGCCATCAATACCCGCTACTTCGACCATTTTGGTGCGCCAGATGAGCTGATCGCGGCCGCCACGCCGGAATTCGGTCCTCTTAACTAGACCAGCGAGCGCGTTTGACGGGGACCGGGGCGGCTCCTAAGTTTCCTTACATGGGTCATCCCGACGTCAAAGACATCCTCGCGGCCGAAGCCGCGGTGGGCTTGCGCCAACTCAACGAGCGGTCGCGCGAGATCTTCAAGCGTGTCGTCGAGACATATCTGCAGACCGGCGAACCGGTCGGCTCACGCAATTTGAGCCGGGCGCTGCCGATGACGCTGTCGCCGGCGTCAGTGCGCAACGTCATGTCCGACCTGGAAAGCCTCGGCCTCATCTATGCGCCGCATACGAGCGCCGGCCGGCTGCCGACCCAGACGGGCTTGCGCCTGTTCGTCGACGGCCTGCTCGAGATCGGCGACATCACCGAGGCCGAGCGCAATGAGATCGAGAGCCGGATGGTGGCCGGCGGACGGCGGCGCGGCGTCGAGGAGTTCTTGGCGGAAGCCGGCGAGATGCTGTCGGGACTGTCGCGCTGCGCCGGCGTGGTGCTGGCCGAGAAGCAGAGCAAGACACTGAAGCAAGTCGAGTTCGTCAGCCTCGGTCAAGGCAAGGCGCTCGCGGTTCTGGTCAGCGAGGATGGCGATGTCGAGAACCGCATCGTCTCGGTGCCCGATGGGCTGCCGCTATCGTCTCTCGCCGAGGCGACGAACTATCTCAACGCACGCATCGGCGGGCTGACGCTGGCGGACGCACGCACCCGTATCGAGACGGAGATCGAGGCGCGGCGCGCGCAACTCGACGAGCTGACCGCGCGCGTGGTGACCGACGGGCTGGCCACCTGGTCGGGCGACGGCAACGATCGGCAGAGCCTCATCGTCTGCGGCCGGGCGCATCTCCTGGAAGACGTCAAGGCGATGGAAGATTTGGAGCGGGTGCGGCACTTGTTCGAGGATCTCGACGCGAAGAAGGACCTGATCCAGCTGCTCGGCCTGGCCGAGCGCGCCGAGGGCGTGCGCATTTTCATCGGCTCGGAGAACAAGCTGTTCTCGCTGTCAGGCTCGGCGCTCATCGTCTCGCCGTTCGAGGATAGCGAGCAGAAAATCGTTGGCGTGCTTGGCGTCATCGGCCCGACGCGCCTCAATTACGGGCGTATCATCCCCATGGTTGACTACACGGCAAGGTTACTCGGGCGGCTTGTCCCTTGATTTTTGCCGGCTCCCGGTTGATACCCCGAACATGTTAAGTGAACCCCAATCGCCGAGGCTAGAGCATGCCCGACGACACCAATGATCCGCGTGAGGCCAACGAGGATCAGGCGCAACCTGCCGATTCTGCCAAGGCCGAGACGCAAGACGCCAGCGACGACGCGACCCTCGAGGTCGGCGCCGATCTCGAGACGCTGCTCGGCGAGAATGCCGAAATGCGCGACAAGCTGCTGCGCACCATGGCGGACATGGAGAATTTGCGCCGACGCACCGAGCGCGAGAAGGCCGACACGGCGCGCTACGCCATCTCCAACTTCGCCCGCGACGTTCTGACCATCGGCGACAATCTCAAGCGCGCCATCGAGCACGTGCCGGCCGAGGCGGCCGACCAGGACCCGGCGCTCCAAAGCTTCCTCGAAGGGGTCGAGCTTACCGAGCGGGAGTTGCTCAATATGATGGAGCGCCACGGCGTCACCACCATCGAGCCGCTCGGCCAGCGCTTCGACCCGAACTCGCAGCAGGCGATGTATGAGGTGCCGAACACGGACGTGCCCGAAGGCACCGTGGTCGAGGTGATGCAGGCGGGCTACATGATCGGCGACCGCTGCTTGCGCCCGGCACTGGTGGCCGTGTCCAAAGGCGGCGCCAAGCCAGGGCCGCAAGCCAAGCCAGGCAACGACTTCGGGACCGGCGGGC
>Ga0307380_10011794_pt1 | contig 10914 bp, 10 predicted proteins | sample UN3MG_FD_202239 | JGI IMG/M metagenome (GOLD analysis project Ga0307380, IMG submission 202239) | Soil microbial communities from Risofladan, Vaasa, Finland - UN-3 | ecosystem: Environmental > Terrestrial > Soil > Coastal area > Acid sulfate soil | place: Finland: Risofladan, Vaasa | collected... | reverse complement strand
GTGCCCGCACGCCTCTTTTTCTGGATCCCAGAAACTCTCTTCCCGAAGCGAGAAGTTGTTGTCCGAGTCAACAATTTCGTCCTCACGTTGAACGGCAACGAATCCTTCGCAAAAGTCATCGTGTCTGACGAGCAATCCAAACTCTCCCTCCGAGGCTATGGTTGGTCACACACGCAGGACAATCTCGACTTGGGACCGCTCTTTGCGGCTGTATCCGCTGACGATCTCCGAGAGGCTTTCCGACTCGCAGGCGAAAAGATCGTCGCAGAGCACTTTCCCAAAGGCGCCGTCGACCTCTCTACAGGCGCGGAAATTGACCCCCACGTCCCGATCGTGTTCAAAATCAAGGCCGCGCACACCGAGCGCTGGGAGGAAACAGTGAACGACGGAAACGACGACATCTGGTTCAACATTGTGGGTGTCGACCTCAGACTTATCGACCTATGCAAGCGAATCGAGAGTGCCACATTCAACAAGGTTCGAGCAACGTTCAATCGTGCGGACGTCCAATCAGGACTTTATAAGACAGATGATATATTTCGTTTCGATGTGACCGAGTTTGGGTGGCTAGGCGCACAAAACACAAACCGTTGCCGCACCATTACGATGCTCCGCAAGCAGGTATTAGACGAGGACATTGAGGCCGCCTTTCGGTCGCTCGCGCTCAAGATTATGGAGGCGTGCAACCCCGTTACTGGCAAGCCCCCTACTGGCAACCCCCCTCCAGCCAACCCGAAAGTGTGGACCCAAAGCACAGTCTCTGAAGTGCAGCTCACCAGGCGCTAGACATTCGCATAAACACTTTTTGGAAATAGACTTGGATTTCACGGAAATAGACATGGATTTCCAAAGAAATATAGGCGCAGTGTCTCGCATTCCACATTTTCTTTGCACATAATGAGCGCAAGCTGTTTCCTCGTAAACCTCACGGTTATTTCCGCCAAGCACTTTCATGGCAAAGCTGTGGTGTCGCTCAAACACGACGATTTCAAGCAACGCACGCGCGAGTCTCGCTCGCACAGCTGGACGCACGAGTTCGAGGCGCTGCGCTTGTCCGCGCAGGACCGATTTCGCGTTGCAATCGCCTCGGACAACAAGAGCGAGAAATGGGACTTGAGCGTGGCAAAACTCTACGAAACACAGGATCTACCCCTTGCCGCCAGTAGCTCGCGGTTTGAGCACACACTCGTGAGCAACAGCGTCACGCTCCGATGTCGCTTTCATATTTCCTGGCCCGAACAGTTGGCCGCGCTTGATGTGCGACAAAAGCGCCTCCACTTGGAGGGCACGCGCGGGCGCGCTCTCTCAGACAGTGACAGTGGCGAAGATGCACCTGTGATTGACGAGAGCGCGCTCTCCTCGATTGCGGCACGCCTACAGGCGCTCGGCTGCCACGAGGTGTTCTGGCAGGATCTGCAGAGCCTCGTCGGATGGGACTTTGTGCTCATCTGCGACGATAGCGGGAGCATGAACCAGCGCACCGAGCACGGCACGCGCTGGCAAGAGCTCAAGCAGAACGTCGAGCTGCTGGTGGACATGTGCGGCGCGCTCGATCCAGACGGCGCCGATGTGCTCTTCCTCAATCGCAAGGGCAAGCGCGGCGTGAAAACCCTCGAGCAGGTGCAAAAGCTCTTTCGTAATCCGCCGCGCGGCGGCACGCCGCTCGCAGAGGCGCTACGCAACGCTTACGCGCACAAATCCGAAGCGCCCATGCTCATCATCCTCGCGACCGATGGCGAACCGAGTGACATGGACGCCTTTGTCAGGGCGCTCAAGAAGCGCGCCAACGATATCTACGTGACGATCCTCGCTTGCTCGGATGACGATGACGAGGTGGGCTACCTGAATCACCTCGACACCTCTATCCCGCGCCTCGATGTGCTCGACGACTATGCGAGCGAGCGGCGCCAGGTGCAAGCGGTGCAGGGCGCGCACGCAGACTACACTCTCGGCGATCACTGCGCGCGCATGCTCCTCGGCTCGGTGTTTGAAAAGTACGACAACCTCGACGAGGTGAAATTCTACTAAAGTTGTTTTATATGCTAATTTCCGAAATAGAGGTGTATTTCAGCGTTCAACTGTGAATTCATGAATTCGATTCATTTCACTTGCCACGTAAACGAAATGAGCGACATAAAAGTAGAGTTTGTTATTCAAGAGGCGCAATCCAAAGTGGTGCAAGAGCTCACTCGCTTACCCGCGCGTTTTTTCTTCCACGTGACTGTGACTGGTCCCAATCCAGGAAAAGTGCCCGCGACCAGCGCGACCTTTAACGGCTTTACGGTCCAATGGTGGAATAAGAACTCGTGCTGGGATCGCGAAACGAAAACGCTCTCGCTCGGACGCATGAACTGGTTTGGCGTTGACATTTCGGGGATTGGTACTGTGCCCATCGACGTGGACGACATTCTCAGCATTGTCCCCAGGGCAGACTTTCGTGCGGCGTTTATTGAACTTGCGCAGAATATCAGCGCAATCTTGGAGGATTCCTATCCAAGCGACGCGATCGATCTCCTTGAAGATATGCAGCCCTCTCGTGTAGTCGTTGCATTCGAACTCCAAGAGGCGCACGAGCAAATCACCCAAAAGACGATCGAGGAACCCGCTGACATTTGGTTCAACATTGTCGGCCTCGACACGAGCCGCCTGACCAAAGTCGCGCGTCGACCCTCTGGTAAAGTCAAGCACATGACCGATCCACTCAACATTGTCTTTGATTTCGGCGGCCAATTGCCGCCAACTAATCTCTACGCTGACGGATTGTACATGCACGCCTTTGGCTGGTTGGGTGCCGCTACGACGGAGAAGCTGCGCAGTCGCTTTACAAATTATCAAATCCGCGCCGCGTTCACGGACCTCGCCGCCAACATAATCCGCGTGGCGCGCACTATGCAGCACAAGTCTGCGAAAGACGCGTCCGCAAAGCCCCCACCCAGCAACCCCGAGGTTTACGTTATGACAAACGAGACGAGCGTGGAACTCGTGCTGAAAGAGTAGGATTTGAGCTGTAAATTTGGAAAAAACTGCGCTTTACATACTTGAGGCACCGTGTACAGATTAATCTTTCGATAGGTAGTGAGGAAGTTCTTGGCCGAGGCGAGCAATAAGCAGAACGATTGTTGCTGCCTCTAATTTTTCTTCGTTGAGTGCGTAGAGTGTGCAGGGATCCTGTTCTACTGCCCCTGGCAGCACGTAGTTGCTGTTGTTTTCGCGATACAAGACACATGCGATGTCGACCCCGTAGTTCTGGGCCAGCGCAGTTCTGTGTTCCGAGTACCACTGGCACAATGTCTCAGTTTTGTCCGCGGCCGCACTCTGAGGTTCTCGCCCAGTCGGCTTGGGTTGTACTTTCTGTGGATGATTCTGTAGTTGGTGCTTTTGCATGTCCGTGGAAGTTTGCATAGGCGTTGTTGCTTTGCTGTTTTTAAAGATTGCAAAAATAAACACGCCGTTTTTTTTTGAAATACGAATGGAGCAGAAATGTTGCACCCGAAATGCGAATCTATTTCAAAGAAATCATTTTGACGAAAAATCGTCTATGTCATCTATTGTTCAAACGCAATCTCACTTTTTCGCATCCGCAAACCAATGTCTTTCAAAGTCGAAATCGACATTCAGCCTGGAGCTACGAAAACGACCGAGAAGACTGTCACGACCCCCGCGCGATTGTATTTCAAAATCCATTCCGCCTATGGTCTCCCGCGCGATGAGTTTTCTGTGCATGTAGACGGCTTTAACCTCACGTGGAGCCCGCAGAGGTCGCTTTGGCTATCAAAGTGGTGCGAAGAAGGCAGAACGTTGTACATCTGTACTGATGGATACATTGATGAGATTGGCAATCTCCTCGACGTTGTTCACAGCAACACCATACGCAAAGCGTTTACGCAGCTCGCGGGCAAGTTTGAATCGTATTATGACCGCCTTGAGACAGAGGACTTTGCGGATTGCCCTCGGGACGCGGTCGACTTGCTACTTGCACCCGTATGGGGTGCGACCTGTCATGCGTACTTTGCGATCGTCCCTGCGTCGCAAGAAAGCGTCACCGAGATGCTCGCCGAGCCCGACGATATCTATTTCAACATTGTTGGCATCGACCCGCGGCGCGTGGACTCGGTTTCTGTTCAAGTGACTGATCTTGTTCTCGAACTTGACCCCTTTGAGGAGGTGCCTGGATATTCCCAAAGATCACAGGTCTTTTGCATCGACTCTTTCGGGTGGCTTTCGGACATGCTTACCTCTTACAACGCGTTGGACATCAACGTGTTTCGCAAACACTTTTCCGACGCTGAAATCGAGAATGCATTCAAGGCGTTTGCGGTGGCAATCATCGAGCAGTACACGCAGCAGCAGGCCCAGGCCATTGACGCAACACGCCAAAGCAAGCCTCCACCAAGCAAGCCAAAAACGTGGATCGCGAGCGCCTCGACGACCCTTGAGCTCGTGAAGAAACCCGAATAGAGTTGCCTTTTTTTATCTCTATTTCTACTAAAAGCGTTCATGTTTGATCACCCCGAGACGAAATTCCTCGCGATTCTCGTGCTCGTCACGTTTGCGCTCACAATCATCCTCGCTCTCCGCGCAGGCAATGTGGCGGAATCCATCCTTGGCATCCTCATCGGCGCGCTCCCTGTTACGCTGCTGTACATCTACAACATTGACTGCGTTCTCGGCACAGAGTCCTGCACAACTTTTGGCGTGATCCAGACCATCCTCGTCGCGCTGAGCTTTATGTTCTTCATCGCCGTGCAGGCGTACTTGATCTTTAAGGGGCAAACGTTTGCAGACCTCACGCCGAGCGTGGCGAAAGCGGTGTTATGAGAACAGCCTTTTAATAAAACTCAAGTTCGTAGTTTTCCGTCAAACATGTAAACGTCCAAATGCGGGTCCGTGTTCGTTTTTCTGCGCCATCGTCGAAAGTCGTACTCCCAGACGTATTTCACAACGTATCCGTTTTCGCACAGCGTCTTGAATTTCTCCTCGGTCCTCTTAAACAGTTCTTGATATTTCGAACCGTACATGTTAGTTCCGTCTGGCGTCTTGAATCTCGAGGGGTGACCGTGGAATTCGTCGCCGAGAAACTCGTACATTGTCATTGTTTCCGCATCGTATCCGTCCACGGGTGATTGCGGGAGGCAATCCGCGCGATACTCATCCCCAACAATAGCTCCCGCGGTCGTGTCGTAATGGAGGTGTTGTAGGTGTACTCCTGCCTCGGCACCCATATGGTCGAGCCATTCGCATGCGATCTTTGACGCGGCGCCGTGTTTGGGGATGTAGTCAGGATGACACTTGACGCAGTGATCGTCGATCACGCTGTGCTTCTTCTTACATTTGACGCACTGTTTCGAGGTTAAATTAACCATATCGACCGTTGCATGTCGACGACAAAATACGGGTTTGTTATCAACAAAACCGAAAGATGCCTTGCGCGCGCACTCTTCGTCGTTGCAGTTTCCTGATGTTCTCGCGTATGATTCGCGATGCACTCCGCATCGTATCGGTGGCTCGCCCTCGATACCGTAAAGGGCAGCCCGTGGACACATTTCACAACTTCTCCAGCTTCTAGCATATGTCTTGTCAGGCGGAAATGTTGCTTTGCAATCCACACATATGCGAATCGCAGGTTCAGTATCTGAGGGAACGTAATAATGCTCTGCTGGAATTGCATTGCATAATTTGCAGCGAATTCCGTAGACTTCTATGTATCCTTCTGGAGCGTGTTTTTTGCAGTATCGAGCGGGCATCTTCGGTAAACCCCATTTTGCGTTTGCGCCGCACGTCAGACATGGTTTTGTTTCGCGTCTAGTATAATCCGACGGCGCGTGATGTTGGCAATATTCGAGAGTTCCGTCTGAATTTCTTCGTGTGGCAGACAAAAAACACTCGTCTTGTATGCAGACTTTCCTTGTAACGTTGCACCAATTTCCTGGAATCACTTTCGAGCACTGAAAGCAATAGCGATAATCAGGAGGGGCGCTTTGGTATTGTGGCTTATTTCCGTATCTCGCGCGGTTTTTTCTACAGTTCAGACATTTGTGTTGTGACCGCTCGAGTCTGATGCAACCATCGATTGCATGTTCTTCACAATATAGCTTCTTTCGAAAGCTCGAATGTCCGTGTGTTGCATACGCAAGGCAGCCGTTATTTGTACACAACGCTTTATCCAGGTGCACCAAGTTCAGATCGGCGGGGCAACATGGTCCACAATATTTACGCACCCGATCGGCGTGCAATCCATAATAGGCATACTTGGTTTTGCATATGATACAGTATGCTCGTGTCATATGTCTGCTTTTTGGTTGTTAGTATTTTGAAACTGAGCAACGCAACGACAAGTTGAATTTATTAAAAGTATCGCCACAAGCCTTGGCCGTAGGAATATGGGTCGGTATTCGGTGCAGTAAGCTGGCTGTTGGACCACACTATTTCCCCTGTCGCTGATCTTAACGCGGTCCCAGTTCCCCTACTAGTCATGTTAATCGGAACATCGCACCTGCCCCGATAACACATCCCACGACGCGTAGGAATGCCATTCTGCATTACAATCACACCTCTGTTGTCAGGTCCCGAAAAGGGACATACGTTATCTGGTCCACACGGCCTACTTCCGCTATCGTACGACTCTGGAATGCTCCAGGGCGCTTGTCCATACGGCGGCCACTGCCCAGGCTCCAACCTCACCTGACCCGCGTACGTGCCGCTCGGAAAGTACCCCTTCCACCACCCCCCGTACGACTCTGCGTTGAAGAGCGATCTGCGCTTCATGTGGTCCACGTTGAGCCAGCGCTGCGGCACGGGCGCGTCGCCTTGCGTGGGAATGCCAACCGATTGATAAGATCCCTGCATTGTGTAGCAGTTTAGCGAGATTTTATTTCCGAATTCGCAGGGGGAATTACAACAGGTATTTCCGAAATAGAGGCGCGCGCAGAGGATGCGTATTTCACGCGCAGTCGCAAAGAAGATGGAGCTAAGAGAGTGCTATGTGCACGTGGGCGATCGAGACGTGGAGGAGGAGCTCTCGCCGTTTGTAGAGTTGGTGATCTCAGGGGCGAATTGTTTCCTGCGCGCAAAAGAGGAGATTTACGAGGATGAGCTCTTGTGCGTCTCGCCCGTGTTGTTTGGCTATGTGCCGCCAAAGACGCACAGAGGGGCGACGCTCGACAGGAAGAGCGTCAGCGCAATGTGCGAGTGCCTGGCGAAATACATTCTCGACAAGCAGTACTTGCTAGAGAACTCGGCGAATGAGAGACCACTGCTGCGAAAGTACATGGAGGAGTTCTCTGACCGAATCTCGATAGAGGGGCAGCTCAACTCGATCGAACTGATCGCGAAATTAATCGGCGATCACTCGTACATCAATCCAGCAGAGAACTCAATCGAGCTCATGGGCGTGGGGACGTTTATCCAGCACGCGTGCGCGCCAAACGTGGCCATCCTGAGGCAGCAGGCGTTCCCGATGTTCACGTTTCGCTCGATACGACGCTTAGCCAAAAGCGAGCGCTTGTGCGTCTCGTCCATTCCGTTCCCGTTGGACTCGCGCGATGTGCGCAGAAGACTCCTTGGATTCGAGTGCGAGTGCTATGTGTGCAAAGAGGATCGACCGTCCTCGCATGAGCTGCTCAAGATCACCGATAATGAGCTGCTGATTACGACCCTATTTGTGCGCTCTGAGCGGCACTGCTGGATGTGCGGGAGAGAGCAGATCCACTACCGATGCGTTGGGTGTTACTGGGCGATCTTCTGCTCGGCCGAATGCTACGCGCTCAATTGCAAGCGATGCGCGCACGAGGAGATTTGCGAGGAGCTGGGCAGGCGCACGCGAAACGTGATCCTAGAATGAGCGTATTTCGAAATAGCCCATTTCAAGACGCATTCAAAACATCGCCCCTTCTCAGCACTCGGTATTTCACAAGAGGATGTAACATAACATAAAATGACTACAGTGCACATGAGTCAATTCCGCTTTCATTACTCGCGCAAGCGCAACTACCTCGAGTGCTTTGATGAGAGCGCGCTCGCGCTCAAGTGCGACCAACCCAGAGGAAGACACTATGTCGCTGCAAAGAGGCACGAAAAGGGCGACCTCGTGCTGGCGTGCACGCCGCTCGTGATCGGGCAGTATCTCGGCGAGAAGCGCATCAAGTCGGTCGAGCGCATTGCCGCGCTCGCGCATCACATTCTCGAGCAGCGCGGCACTGGCCTCGGCCAGCGCATCATGGCGCACCTGGCCTCGCTGCGGCAGGACACGTACCGCGGGCTGCTCGAGAGCTCCACGCCGTGGGACGCCGAGATGCTCATGGAGGTGCTTGGGCGTTTCATTATGTTTACTCAAGAGGGCGACACGCATTTACTCGGCGCCGCGTCGTACTTTCGCCACAACTGCAGGCCAAACGTTGTACACAGCTATTGCGCCGCGAATGGCATCCACGAGTACCGCGCGCTGATGGACATCCCAGAGGGCGCTGAGCTGTGCATCTCGTACATTGCCTTCCCAATGGACTCCAAGGGCAAGCGATGGCGGACGCTCAACTTTGCGTGCGAGTGCGAGACGTGCGAGCGCAATCTCATGCCGAGCTCGCACGTGATTACGATACGCATGCGAGGCACATTGGACGAGAATTGCTGGTGGTGCGGGAAACACGCAAAGCAAACCTGCGAGCGCTGCGGCGTGACGCGCTATTGCAGCGCGAAATGCGCGCAGAAAAACGCGAAACAACACGAGAACGTTTGTGAATATTTAAGCCAGTAAAAAACAGTATTTCTATTTCCGCAATGGACGCACAAGCACAAGCGTTGATTCTCGCACAGCAGCGACGCATCGCCGAGCTCGAGGCTGTGTCGACCCGAGCCATGTCTTGAAATAAAGTCGCATGTGTGTTAAATTCAGAAATACGTAATGTCGACCGAGAAAGGAAGCGCACAGGACGCGAGGGGCGCCTCTGCGAGTGGAGCGTCCGCGTACGAGCAACATGTGAGCGCGCTCTCGGCGCTTGTGCTCGCGCAGCAACGCGCGCTAGAGCGCCAACGCACAAAGTATTGGAGGCTATTTCAGGCGCATAGTGATACGCAGAAAGAGTACGCCAGTCTGTGGGAGGAGCTCGAGGCGAGTCTGTGCAATCAATGCCACAACTGGGTTAGCGCGCGCGAACCCGATTTCTATGTAGATTTCTGCAAGCGATGCGATGAGTCGTTTTGTAATAGGTGCGCGTCACGTACGAGTGGGGACGCAGCACCGATATGCGACCTATGTCGCAAGGCACATCGCATCGCGTGTGCAAATTGCGCAAGAGTCATCGAGAATCGATGCATACAATGAAATAGGCGTGTATTTCGTATTGTCTTTGAAATACAGATGCATTTCTATTTCACAACTTGAATATTAAACTTTCCATTTCTTTATTCTCGATTTCACTTTTACAACTCTCCAAACATGGAAAAGTTCCAATGCATCAAACTCGGCTGTCCGACCGTACTACCAGGGTATGAGTGGCTCGCGCACATTCAATCCGAACACAATATCCAGCTCGCCGACAAGGTCGAGATTACGGTCAAGACTGTCCTGAAAGAGTACACTTCTCCCAGCAGGATCGAGTCCCGCACCGACTCGGATCGTCCAACTGCACCACTCGAGAGCGAGAAGAAATCGTCCTCTGAACAAACTACTGCCGCCTCTGAGCCGCCAGCACCTTTTGCCGAAACGTCCGAAGAAATGCAAACGCCGCCTTCTACTGAACTGGAGACAGCGGCCTTTTGGGCCGACGTTTGTGAGATTCTCACAAAACCCGCGACCGAATCTGAGCTTGCTGGACAGTTTCTCGGCCTTGTGAATTACGCACGTTTTGTCAAGGCGGAAGATAGCACAACGGCGGCCATCTACGAGATCGCCCAGGGGTACTACTCGGCACTACACCCACCCAAGAAGACATCGCTTGTCGAAATGGCAACAACTGAAAATGAGCGCAAGGCATACGCTGCGATCGAGGAACGCCTCAAAGCGCTGGAAGCCACGTGCGATGTAAAAGTGTTCGTCAATGACACGGACAAGGCGACAAACGCGTTCTTGCTTGTCGTGTTGAAAGACGCATGCAACGGTCATGATTACAAAAAGAACGAGATCTATGTAACCGAAAGGGGTACTGACAAGATGCGCGATCGTCGAGGAGTTCAGGGCAATCACTTTTGCTGCCACGAGAACCACTATCGCGTTGCCACCAAGGCCGAACACCTCGCGTGGGCGATTGAGACCTACTTTCGCGAGCACTAGAGGTTCCATCCACATTATCTGCACCACTGCCAGTAAACAATTTTCCGTGCTTGCTCAGGGAGAGTCGTTAGAAATGGACACTGTATTTCTTGTCGTATGGGCAGGAGAACAATTGGTGTATTTGAAATTAGTATTTCCAAATGTTAGTTGAATTAAATTTCAGAAACTCGCAAATGTCAACCGAGCAAGCGCTTGTTCTCGCGCTGCAACAGGAATTAGAGGCAACACGCGCGCAACTCGATACGCTCCAGAAAGAATGCGAGTGGATGCGGAAAGAGTACGAGAGTCTCCAAGAAGAGGCGTGCGACCAAGAGCTTCAAGCGTATCTCTGTGCGCGATGTCATCACTGGGTTGACGAAAGCATAGGATCCCCCGACTCGAGTTGGATTAACCCGTGTATCCAATGCGATGAAGCGTATTGTTATCAGTGCGCAAAACACTCGCCAAAGACTTGCCTCTACTGTGGAAAGGCAAACATTGACATTTGTCCTACGTGTGAACATTGCTTTTGTCCACCTTGCGTTGGGGCTTTACGATGGGATGCAGTTTAATTAAACACGCCTCTCTTGCTTACATTAGCGGGAGTGGCTCTACGAGCTGCCACTCTTGCAGCTGCGAGCGCAGCGCGATCGGTGGCAAGGGGTTCCAGT
>Ga0307380_10011793_pt1 | contig 10914 bp, 12 predicted proteins | sample UN3MG_FD_202239 | JGI IMG/M metagenome (GOLD analysis project Ga0307380, IMG submission 202239) | Soil microbial communities from Risofladan, Vaasa, Finland - UN-3 | ecosystem: Environmental > Terrestrial > Soil > Coastal area > Acid sulfate soil | place: Finland: Risofladan, Vaasa | collected... | reverse complement strand
GCAAAAGGACTGTTGTTAGTAAAGACCTCTGGAGAGACCTCTGCGTGAGGTCACCGAAGGGGTAAGTCCGTAAATAGTAGCGGATGATCTCTCAGGTAAAAGGACAGGGGCCAATCTGCACTGCAGATTGGCCCCTTGTGTTTTAGGGAGGTCATACCTATTGAGCAGTACGTGACATTAGGAAGGCGGTGTCCATAGTGAATTACTCGTCAAATCAAAATACTAAACCAGTCCTGAAGGGGGTATCCTATTTTCTAGCTCATGTACCTAGCATGATTCGTCACGGGTCTAAACCATCTAGAGAAATAGAAAAAGACCCTTCTTTGTTACCACCAGTCTTAAGTCACCTAGAAACTTTTGACCAAGCCGTTGCCTACCCACCTAACCAAGTTTTTATTGGTAATCTTGATCCTGATGACTTGTTACATATTCCGTCTCCTTGGTATAAAAACCCCATTCCTAACAGCTCCCGATGGGGTCCCTTCGGAGAAATCATGCCTGAAGAAGAGTTTCATGGCATGATGAAAATATGCGATGAATTTGGATTCATTCTACTGGAAGAGGGCTTTCTGCAAGAGATAGCCTTAAAATTGAAAGGGCATCCTCTATTTACTAGTGAGGATCTTCGGAAACTGGACAGGGGTGTCTCGCTGGAGCAAATTGAGAAGGGACTGAGCGAAGAGGGAGCCATGCCTATTTACGTTCAAGGTGACCAGCTAGTTGGCTGTCTCCGAAGAGGGCATGAGGAGGATGTTAACCTTACCGCCGAGATACTAATGGAGAATCTGACAACCCGGGCTGCCGGTGTGCTGGCTTTGCGGCACCTTACTGCTAAAATGGGGGGAGCCCAGGAGATTGATTACCTCCTGGGGTGTGGTGAGGAGGCAGTAGGCGACCGCTATAATCGGGGGGGAGGCAACATGGCCAAGGCTATCGGAGAATTATGTGGATGTACTAGAGCCACGGGCTCTGATGTTAAGGCATTTTGTTGTGCCCCGGTTCATGCTATAGTACTAGCAGCAAGCCTTGTTGCTTCCAACATCTTTAACAATGTGGTATTGGTTGCCGGCGGTTCTTTTGCCAAATTAGGTATGAAGTTTCAAGGCCACCTCCGTCACGATATGCCAATCTTGGAAGATGTTCTCGCCGCTACTGGTATCTGGGTAGGCCAAGACGATGGCAAAAGCCCGGTAATCCGGCTGGATTCCATAGGGAAACACGAAATCAGTTCAGGCTCTGCTCAGCAGGCTATTCTCGACAAGTTAGTGGTACAACCATTAGACCGTCTCGGGTTGAAGCTTACCCAGATAGACAAGTACGCCACCGAGATGCACAACCCTGAGCTCACTGAGCCACAGGGAAGCGGCAACGTCCCCAGGATCAATTACCGTACTATCGGTAGTTTTGCCGTACTGCGCAATGAGATTCAACGGGAAGACCTCGACCGTTTTGTTGAGGTTCATGGTATGCCCGGCTTTTCTCCTACCCAGGGACACATCGCCTCCGCTGTGCCAGTTCTGGGACACTCGGCAAGGAAGATGATGGCGGGCGAGATGGAGAATACAATGTTTCTGGCGAAGGGGAGCCTCTTCCTAGGGCGCATGACCCAGCTTTCCGATGGTATATCTTTCTTGTTGGAGAGAAACAAAGGGGGTAAGTAAAATTAGCGATAGAGTTGAACCGGGATAACTATGAAAGCGAAGTTTTAAAGTCAAAGGAGCCTAGCGTTGTAGACAGTTTGAAAAACTAGGGAGGGGATAGACATGCAATTGAAAGGGAAAAGGGTTATCATTATTGGTGAACGGGATGGAGTGCAGGGTCCAGCCATTGAAGCCTGTGTAAAGAGTGCTGGTGCTGAACCGGTGATCGTGCAAACGCAGTGCTTTGTCTGAACAGCCGCCGGTGCGTTTGACCTGGATGGTCAAGAGAACATCAAAGAGTTCGTCGACCAGTACGGTAAAGAGGACCTGATCGTAGTTTTAGGTGCCCCCGATGCCGATAGTGCCGAACTCTACGCCGAAACTGTAATTAGCGGAGACCCAAGTTGGGCGGGGGCACTTGCTGGTGTAGCCCTGGGGCTACCTGTCTTTCACATCATCGAGCCAGAAATAAAGGCGCAGATTGAGCCTGCAGTCTATAAGGAACACCTGGCACTTATGGAAATAGCCTTAGATGTGGAGAGAATAAGCCAAGCCCTTGATAAAGTGCGCAAAGCAAGTAGTTAAACCTCTCAGGTAGTTGACACCAAGAACACCGTTTGTTGGTCGACCAGACATCTGCATGCTAGTATTTGCAATAGGCTCAGTAGTAGTGGCTGGTATCCGTTGGCAAGTACTATATAATGTTCACGAAAAATACTAACTCAACAAAGTGCATTGAGTGGGAAAAGAGAGCAACCTTGAGCCGATTTTGGTCACCAAGGACGTGGAGCATCCTCGCTGGACTCACCTTCGGGGTTATAGCCGCTCTAATGACTAACTGGGGTAATCCGCCAAACATGGGCATCTGCGTTGCCTGTTTCATCCGTGACATTGCTGGTGCGCTCGGTTTACACCGGGCTTCAGTGGTACAATATATTAGGCCAGAAATTATCGGTTTTTTGCTAGGCGCTTTCATTACTTCCTTTGCCTTTCGCGAGTGGCGAGCTAGAGGCGGCTCATCGCCTCTGATTCGTTTTCTCCTGGGTGCCTTTGTTATGATCGGTGCTCTGGTATTTTTGGGTTGTCCTATTCGAATGATGCTCCGAATTGCCGGTGGTGATCTCAACGGTGTTACCGCTCTAGCAGGAATGGTGGCGGGGATATTAATTGGCGTTTTCTTCCTGAAAAAGGGCTTTAACTTGGGACGCTCAACCAAAATGCATCCCGCCGTCGGCTGGATTATGCCAACCCTTATGTTGGGACTACTTCTTCTAGCCATTTTCCAACCGGGTTTTATATTTGCCAGTGAGGAAGGCCCGGGCTCGATGTTCGTTCCGCCCGGGATTTCACTTGGGGTTGGGCTTGGGGTTGGTTTCCTGGCTCAAAGGACCAGGATGTGCTTTGTTGGCAGCTGGCGTGACCTCTTCCTGGTTAAGGATTCTTATCTCTTCAGCGGCGTTGCCGCTTTCTTTATCGCTGCCTTAATCATCAACTATACTGTCGGCAATTTTGCTGCAGATGGACTGTACCACTGGGGCTTTGTTGGCCAGCCAGTAGCCCATAATGACCACCTTTGGAATTTCCTGGGCATGAGTTTACTTGGGCTGGCAGCTACGTTAATCGGTGGCTGTCCCCTACGTAACCTCGTACTTTCAGGAGAGGGTGATACTGATGCCGGGATAACAGTTTTGGGATACTTTGCTGGAGCTGCCTTTGCCCACAACTTTCTCCTTGCCTCAGGTCCACAGGGCACCGGTGATTTTGGTCCGGTGGCGGTTATTATTGGGCTAGCTTTCTGTCTGGGGGTCGGCTTCCTCATGATGGAGAGAGCAAAGTAGCGGGAGGTATGTATGCCATTTCTTAGACGCAAGCAGAAGACATCATTTGAGGGTGGAGGGCTGGTGCTTTTCCTAGATGTACAGGACGCAATTAGGACAGAAAAGGTGCTTAAGGATGCTGGATATGCAGTTAGGCTGATTGCTCCTCCGCCGGCGCTGCGCAAGGGTTGTGATCTAGCAGTGGAAATAAATTTGGTAGAGCAGCCCAGCATCGAGCGCCTACTTAATCAGAAAGATGTTGATTATGTTAGTATTGGGCCACTCAAGGTAGGTACTTCTGAGCTTCTACAAATTGTTAAAGTGACAGATTTTGGCCGCTGGGTGATGGTGACAGCGGGCAACATGAAACTAACTTTCGACAAGGACAATGGTGTAATCGTAAACACGTCTGGCGGCGGTTGTCCTGATATACCTTACCTGCACGCTGAGCTACTTGGTAAGCAACTTACTGAAGCACCACGGCCCCGAGATATCGGCTTCACCCTGTGTGCCTTGATGCTGGATCGAGCTCTAGAAGAATGTCTTGCCCTCCAGCAAGGAGATAGTCAGCCATGATGCTCATTGCCGGGACGATTCCGATAAAAGACTTGCCTCTTATCATGGGCAAGGTTAGTGAAGAGGGAAAGTACTTGGTTGTTGATGGTCACCATATTCCCTGCACTCAAGGCACCGGGGCTATGATTGGTGCTGCTCTGGTTAGCAATAACTACTTGAAGCTGAAGGCACCTCAGGTGCTCATCGCTGGGGATACCGGTCGAGGAACAGGAAGCCGCGAAATTTATGAATATCTCATTCAGAGGGTAGCTGAGCTTTCCCCACAAGTACTGGCACTGCACTATTGTCTTCCCGATATGGCTTTGACGAGGAGACTCTGTGGTGCTATCAAAGGATGCTCAAGAAAGCCGGTTTTGATTGCTGACGCTGCCTCAATGTACGCCGCCAAGGCATCAGGGTTAGCCCCAGAATTTGATATCTTCACTCCGGATGCCACTGAAATGGCGTTTCTCGCCGACCCAGACGCTACCCATCCCGCCTATATCAACAGGCACCTCTTCGACACCGACATAACCCAGGTCCCAAGACTAGCTGCCGCAGCCTACCAGAATAAGAGCGCAGCTAATCTGCTTTTGGTTAAGGGAGCTATCGACTATATAGTACATGACAGCGACATTGTGGCTACTATCACAGAACCTGATGTCCCGGCACTCGAAGCCATTGGAGGGACAGGCGATACCATTACCGGGCTGGTGTCTGCTTTTGCCTACGCCGGTCTTGAGCTGCACGAAGCAGCGATAATTGCTGCCAGAGCGAACCGCATGGCAGGAAAGTTTGCTCAAGCAACGCCAGCTACCAAGGTCAGGCAAATCATTGACCAGTTTCCTGCTGTGTTCAAGGAGCACCTTTGTCAGTGGAGCGGAGTCTGCTACATGAAAGGAGGAACTACAATGGTTGAAGTCGATGTCCGTGGTTTTTCCTGTCCCATCCCTGTAGTCAGAACCAACAAGGCTATTGAGGAGAATCCGAATGAACCAGTAACTGTACTCGTCGAGGGTTCAGTTTCAAAGGAGAATATATCCCGGCTGGCTCAGAGCAAGGGATACTCTATAAAAGTGGAAGAAGTCGAGGACGGTTTCCGCCTCTTGCTGAGCCCACCTGTGAAATAATATGAAAATTTCAAAAACGCTTTGTCAAAAACAGCGAAAGAAATGATACTGATATATAAAAGTTGGGTGAATAATCAATAGAGGGGGCTAATGCCCTTACTAATAATTACTAATAAGGATTAGCGCCAGACAAATCTTATCACACACTTCATCTTTAGCTAGAAACACCGCTTACAGCCTTTACTTCATATGAAAATGTAAGGTCTGACGGGCTTAGTTTATAGTTCATTTATTTCCGCCGGGTTTCGGTATTTCTATCCATCTTGGAGTCCTATTCATGTATTCTCGATAGGCATCACCATACCTCTCAAGGCACATACGTTCTTCAGACTTTTCTAGAATTTTCCCCTGCAGGATTATGAATACTGTCGCGCATAAGAGAAGAATCCAAGAAGCGCTGGCTATGCCTATGCCGATAAGTACCAAGAAGAAGCCAAAGTTCATAGGGTGCCTTGAAATGCGATAGATGCCTTTAGTGACCGGCTCATCCAGCGGAGTATTGGAAAAACTTAGCGTTGCCATAGTGATGAGAATCATGCCTAGTAAATAAATAGAGAGTCCGGCATAGAACCAAGCCATGCCTAGTTTCAATGGTAAGAAAATGCTGTAAATCCATGGACCAAAAAAGGTTACTGTTAAGATACCGAGAGAAATTTTCTCCGATTTAGTATATGTGGGCCAAATGAAGAGGGTCGCTTTCTTATCAACAATCAAGCGGCCTAGTCCATAGCTTACGTACAGGTAGGGAATTATGAAAATCCAGGCGTTCCTCAAACCTATTTCAAATGCTGGTATAAGAGACATTATTTTCCTCCTTCCCTTATATTTTTTACCCTTAAGTCAGCATGTTGCAAACAGCTACATAGACTAACTCATACTTTGCCTAAGTTGTTATAGTATCCACATTTTAACACTAGAGCGCAACTATTGCATAGGTAGCAAGAAATCGAGCGGGGGGAAACCCCCTTAACACTTGTGTCAAAACTGTTAAGTCACACACGAAAATGGGGGGGGGGGGGGGGTAGAAAAGCGCAAGCCTATTAGTGCTTCTTAATAGTTGCACACATCTGTTAAGTAAATTATTTCCACATTACGTTCCAGCGGCTAATTTGTGGGCTCATAACCCAATGAGTGTGCACAATTAAGTTGCGAAAACCATTACTATGTGCCTGTGCTACTTAAGATTGACCCTGCAACAAGTATGTCTAAGAGTATGAGGAGAGCATCTGACACCGGTAAACCCAGCCTTTTCGCCATAGTGTTTCATCGTTACCTTTGCCGAGAACCTTGATTAGGCCTTCCTCAAGCCAGACATTATTCATATTCAGGTTTATTAATTCATTTACCCTGAGCCCGGTATCCAGCAGGGTGAGAATGATGACTGCGTCGCGATAGCCCTCAGCCGAGCTAGTTATAACACTCAGTAATAACCGAAGGTGAGATGGGAAAAAAGTAGTAATAACTTTCCTCGATGGCTTCGGTATCTTGAGCCTAAAGAAGGGATTGACCTCTATTATCTCCTCTGCGTTGTGTTTTGCTATAGGGGTGATGACTAAAGCACCCCATTTTATCAAGTGAGCACTCCCCCTGGGCTAGTTCAGATAGATGGGTGACACTATAATAGTGTTACTATGAGAATAATAAGTGGAGTAATTCCTGGGGTTTCTCATCTGTCAAAGCTCGGGGTTGAGTTATCAAAGAAAGCCAGGCAAAGACTTAGATGGTTTGATTATTATGATTCCCGTGGGGGAAATGCACGCCTAACCTGCCGCCACTTTGATATTAGCCCCCAGACGTTTTATCGCTGGAAGAGGCGCTACAACCGCAAGAATCTGACCAACCTGGAGGACCGTTCTCATCGCCCCTGCCATGTAAGACAGCCTACTTATTCAGTTGAGCTAGTTAAGGCAGTGCTTAGATTGAGAGAGGAATATCCCAGATGGGGTAAAGAGAAACTGGCGATACTTCTGCATGGTGAGGGATTCGATTGCTCCGTCTCTACAGTGGGCAGGATACTCCACCGGCTGAAAGAACGTGGTGTATTAAAAGAGCCATTGCCAAATCACATATTAGCTAGGAAAAGGCAAAGACAGCGCCCTTATGCCATAAGAAAGCCTAAAGAATATGTGGCTAAGAAGCCCGGAGATATAGTGGAGGTGGACACGCTGGATATTAGACCTCTACCCGGAGTATTGCTCAAGCATTTCACTGCCCGGGATATTATATCAAGATGGGATGTGCTTGAGGCTCACAGTAGAGCAACCTCTAATACCGCATCGGGGTTTATAGGTGTCCTGTTAGAGCGGATGCCTTTTCCCATCAGAGCTATTCAGGTAGATGGGGGTTCAGAGTTTGAGGCTATTTTTAAAGAGGAATGCCAGAAGCGGGGGGCAGAGGAGAGGATAGATTTGTTCACTCTTCAGGTTTAGCTTCCTTCCCTGCCCAGATGGCATATTTTTAGCTTCATTAATGAAATACGACATAAGTCATAGACAGATGACTATTCCTTAAACTAAAATTGTCCTACAATATAGAAGGTTAAGATTGTAAAAATATGAGTAACAAATCAAGACAGCATCATTGAATCTGCAGGGAGGTGATAAGAAATGGCTGAGATAAAGGTGGACTGCACCGGTGAAATTTGCCCGGTCCCTTTGGTTGAAACCCGGAAGGCTCTGAGGAAAGCAAAGGAAGGTGATATAGTCGAGGTTGTCGGAACACATCCTGCTTCCAAGAAAGAGATACCAATGGCGGTCAAGGCTTTAGGGCTAGAACTTATGGATCTTCAGGAGAAAGATGGGGTCTGGAAGATAAAAATACGCAGGTAGAGGGAGGAAATGACCATGGCTAATAAGGCTACGATTATAGTTCATAGTGGCGATATGGATAAAGTTTACAGTGCTCTTATCATAGCTAATGGGGCACTAGCGATGGGGATGGAAGCGTCACTTTACTTCACCTTCTGGGGACTTCAGCGCCTTAAGAAAGGAGGTCTTGATAAGGGGTCTCTCTCCAAGATGAACATGCTGGGCCTCGGCAAGTGGATGGTAAAACGAAAGATGAAAAAGGTTGGTGTGGTTTCCCTGGAGAAGCTACTGCAAGACTTCAAGGAGCTTGGGGGTAAAATCCTTGCCTGCGATATGACCATGGAGATAATGGGGATAAAGAAAGAAGACCTGCGTGATGATTTGATTTCGGAATACTGCGCGGTGGGCACTTACATGAATGAGGCCAAGGAATCAACAGTGACCCTCTTCATATAACAGGAGGGAGATATGTTAGACAGAAGACAGGTATATCTGGACAACTCAGCGGCCACCCGTTTGGATGAACGCGTACTAGAGGCAATGAAGCCGTATTTCTTCGATAAGTATGCCGTGGCTACCTCGGAGTTTGCCTACTCTCAGGGCATAGAAGCTAGAGAAGTCCTGGACGGGGCAAGAGAAGCCCTTGCTACGGCTCTGGGAGCAGCCCCGGAAGAGTTTATTTTCACCTCAGGAAGTACCGAATCCTCAAACATTGCCCTGAAGGGAGTGGCGCTGGCTCTTGGTGACAAAAAAGGGAAACACATAATTGTGTCAAAAATCGAGGATTTTCCTGTACTTAACAGCGCCAGAGCCCTTGAGAAGCAGGGCTTCCGGGTGACCTATCTGGATATGGATAACGATGGCTTTGTGAACCTTGATAAGCTCAGAGATGCCATTATAAACGAAACCATTCTGGTTTCCATCCAGCATGCCAACCAGGAGATTGGCACCATTCAGGATATTGAAAATATCGGTCTCATCTGTCGTGAGAAAGGGGTGCTTTTCCATACCGATGCCACGCATACCTTTGCCAGAGTTCCCATTGACGTGAATAAAATACCTGTGGACTTAATCACTTTATCTGCCCATACCATCCACGGGCCAAAGGGCATAGGGGGGCTGTACATCCGTCGAGGGACAAAAGTAGCCAAGTGGGTAGACGGGGGATTTCAGGAGTTCGACCTCAGGGCTGGACTGGAAAACATACCCGGCGCGGTGGGTTTCGCTAAAGCGGTAGAACTGGTTACCACCCAGGAAACCGAGCAGATACAGTCAATGCGTGATTATGTTATAGACCGCATACTTGCCGAGATACCGGATACTGCCCTCAATGGACATCGCTGGAAGAGGCTTCCCCAGAACGCCAATATTTCGTTCCACTTCATAGAGGGTGAATCTATCACACTGCATCTGGATATGCACGGCTTTGCTGTGAGCACCGGCTCCGCCTGTTTCAGCCGCTCGCTGGAGGGTAGCCACGTTATCTTTGGCATTGGTGGTGACCACGAAAGGGCGCACGGGTCAATTCGTTTTACCTTCGGGCGCTACAATACCATGGAAGATGTCGTCGCCGTGGTTAATACACTGGCTGAGGTGGTGCAGGAGCTCAGAAATATCAGCCCGTTGGGCAAAGAGAAAGAAAAAGAGGAGGACTAGAGATGAGATTTCCATATAGTGAAACGGTACTGGAACATTTTCGCCACCCTCGTAATGTGGGCAAGATTGAGAATGCCGACGGAAAGGCAATAGAGGGTAGTCCAGCCTGCGGCGATATGGTGTCCGTATATATCAACGTTGACCCTAAGACAAATACCCTCTCAGACGTTAAATTCGAATCTTACGGTTGTGCTTCTAACATTGCCACCGGTTCTATCATTACCGAACTAGCCAAGGGAAAGACACTGGATGAAGCTAAGAAGATTACCTGGAAGGAAGCTTCAGAAGCTCTGGGAGGACTTCCCAAAATTAAGGCCCATTGCTCGGTGCTTGCTGTGGAGGGTTTACGTTCGGCGATTGAAAACTATGAGGAGCGCCACGGTCTGGTTAAGGAGAGAAAGCCGACTACGGTAGAGACGGTGCGCAGACGCCTTAAGAAAGTTATGAACCCTATGGCTGGATTAGACCTGGTACGCACCAACCTGGTGCGAGATATTAAGATAAAGAACGGAACTGTCCGGGTAGTCATCGACTTACCTCCAGACCACCAGTTTGCTTCGGCAATAAAGGAAGAGATAACGGAGAAGATAGAACCACTTTGGGATGTGAAAGAAGCAGTGGTTGAATTTACGGAATAGAAGTCGGCAAAATCCTAGGTTCAGACATAGTTCCGGGGGGAGGTAATGGCTGAGAAACCACATTCCAATAAAGTGGAGAAGGCTCATATCCACATAACCGGGATGACCTGCACCACCTGTGCGGCTACTATTGAGAAGGGTCTAGCCGAGACACACAAGACACCACAGGGATCAAAAGAGACCGCACAGCTACCCAGCACCCCACCATATCAAGGTGCCCAGTAGACAGGTTTTACTCCAAAATTCTTTCGTATGTGGGGGCTTCAGTTTATAACTCATGCTTCCTGTTTAGGCCACTTCCATGCGTACCAGGCAATCAGTGCTGTAGCCACAACTGTTAAGCCGATAATCAGTATCTGGTCAATCCGTGCACCAACACATGGCTCAAATAACTGAAAGATGTTAAACGCCGTAAAAACTATGCCTAAAATGATATTTGTCCAGCGATTTGCTGAATCCTTTAAGGTCATGGACAGGAAAGCCATCACCAACGGAACCCACCAGAAAAGAGCCTCAATTAGCAACGCTGTGGCTCCCATTGCCTCCCAATGAGATATCACCCACTCCAGTCCACCTGGCTCCATAAGGAGCAACAGCATGTGGGCTGACATCGCCACTGGCATAAAGACCCACAGCACCGCAATTCTTGTCTTCCATCTCAGGGTTTCCAC
>Ga0307380_10011792_pt1 | contig 10914 bp, 9 predicted proteins | sample UN3MG_FD_202239 | JGI IMG/M metagenome (GOLD analysis project Ga0307380, IMG submission 202239) | Soil microbial communities from Risofladan, Vaasa, Finland - UN-3 | ecosystem: Environmental > Terrestrial > Soil > Coastal area > Acid sulfate soil | place: Finland: Risofladan, Vaasa | collected... | reverse complement strand
GAGTTCTACCGCACGGCGTTGGGTTGGCAGAGGCGCTTCGCGCGTCGGGGACAGCGTGTCGTCAACACGTTCCAGACAAATGGCGTGCTGATCGACGAGGAATGGGCCGACTTTCTGGCAGAGAGCCACTTCCTCGTTGGGCTGAGTATTGACGGGCCGCCTGATATGCATGATGCGCTGCGCCAATCAGCGGAGGGTAGTGGGTCGCACGTACTCGCCACTCGCGCGTGGCGCTTGCTTCGGGAGCGCGGCTGCGAGGTGAACCTGCTCTGCGTTGTGCACCGAGGAAACTGCAAGCATGCGGCGCGTGTCTATAGGCATATGACCGAGGCGATTGGGGCAGGGTACCTTCAGTTCATACCGTTCATCGAGACCGACAGACAGCAGCCATCTGAGCGAGCTCCGGGCGTGGGGGGCTATGGTAGGTTCTTGGTGGAACTGTTCGAGATCTGGGCGGCGGAGTCGCGACCGGTGTCGGTCAAGTTGTTCGACGACATCGTGCTTTTCCTGGCCGGTAAGCCAATGCGGGATTGCATGCACCGCAACGAGTGCGATAGCCATCTCGTGGTGGAGTGTGATGGCTCCGTTTACCCATGCGATTTTTTCGCCGGCAGGAAGCACTATCTAGGTAACGTGTCCGCGAACTCGGTCTCCGAAATGCGCAACCTGCCGGCCGCAAGGACGTTTCGCCAGAGGAAAGAGAAGCGGAGACCGAAGGCCTGCCTGGAATGCCGCCATCTCGACATCTGCCAGTCCGGTTGTTGCAGGTTCTGGCGGCGCATTAACGGGGAGGGCTGGAGCCAAGGGCTCTGCCCGGATCTTCTCTTCTTCTTCGATCACTGCCGTAGGGCGATGGAGCGGATGGCCGCGAGCATCCGCGAACGGTGGCAGCAGCTGGGGGCGACTCAGACGTGACCGGAGCCCCGGTTTCGTCATGTCCTCTCTAGCACAAACCTGTCCACCTCCAGACCCGTGCTGTAGTCGAGAACTCTTCTCTCGTAGCCGTCGTCCCGCCGAACCCGCATCGGGCCGCGCCAGTTAAGCGCCCTCTTCAACTGCCAGGCACGCCACTCCCAGATGGGACCGCGGAACGGGTCGCGGGTGTGGTTCATCCACTCCAGGATCGCGGCGTGGAGCCGGTCTCTGACCTCGGCATGCTTCTCCGATTAGATGAGGTTCCGCATCTCCTGAGGATCGTTCTCGAGGTCGTACAGCTCATCGCTCGAGAGCAGGTTGATCGCCAGCTTGAATCGGCCATCATGCGCGCACCGGATCGGCTGGAAACCGCCCCAGCTGTCGTGGTCCACCTCGTAGCGGCTGAACTCGACGAAGACGACCTCGTTCGGGCGGGCCGATGGATCCTCCAACGCGGACAGCATACTCTTGCCCTCGAGGAACGGCGGGCACTGCAAACCGAAAGCCTCGAGAATGGTTGGGTTCGGGTCGATGTGCGACACTGGATGTGGGTTGACCGACCCTGGCCGAATGCGCCGGGGCCAACGGACCACAAAAGGAACGCGTGTGGTCTCCTCCTACATGGCCGGCCCTTTGCTGGGCAGCCCATGGCTGAGCAGCGGATCGCCGTGATCTGATGTGAAGATGATCAGCGCATCCGGGCCATGTGTGTCGATCGCGTCCAGGACACGACCGATCTCATAGTCGACGAAGGAGTTGCAGCCGAAGTACATGGGCCACCGAAGGACCTTCAAACCTCTCCGAAGCTTCGCCGCCTCGGCCCACTCCTGCTGGTGTGATGGTTTGCCTGTCAGCGGGTCCGATGCGTTCTCGCCCAGAGCATAGTCGAAGTCCGCGAACATGTCACAGTACTTGGGGGGGGCACATATATGGATGGTGGGGCTCGTCATAGGAGATCACCAGGAAGAGATCCTCATCGTGATGTCTGGCAAGGAAGTCGACTGCGCGGTTGGTGACCTGGTGGCCGAATGTGTAGTCCTCTGTGACGCCGTAACGGTGTGCCTTCTCGGGGCTGTCCAACTCCCTCGAAAGCTTCCGCTTCTCTGGAGACACGCTCTCCAGGTAGCACCGCATATCAAACCAGCAGGCTGGATCCCATCCATCCGGGCACCGGCCGTTGCCGAAGTAGTCCGTGCCATCGAGGTGCCACTTACCGATGTATCCGGTATGGACTCCGTGGTCCCTCAGCCGTTGGCCGATGATCTTGACGTTCAAACCAATGGGCATGTCGTTGCCCCAGCTGCCATTCGTGTGCGGATAGGTCCCTGTGAATAAGGCGGAACGCGTAGGCCTGCACACAGGTGACGCCGTGTAGACTCTGTCAAACCGCATGCCCTCGCTGGCAAGTCGATCTATGTGAGGCGTCCGCATCTCAGGACGTCCGTAGCACCCTACGACGTTCGCGGAGGGTGTCCCCTTCATATTTGAAGGTTGAGGCGGCTCTCTCTGCCCGGGAGAATCGGGCAGGCCAAATCCTGAACAGGAGAGGAGAGAACCGCCGTGAGAAGACCGTATCAGATTGCGAGTCGGGAGGGTAGTGCCGCGCTGCGCCAGTTTCTGGCGAAGGAGGGGGCGGTCCTGCTGCCCATGGTGGAACTGATCGAGCAGGGGCAGTTGGCGGTGGAGGCGCTGGTGGGGCAGTTGGGGCAGGCGACACTGGAGGCGGTGCTGGCGATGTCAGCGGACCAGGTGGCCGGGCCGCCGCATCCGGGCCGGCCGGGCGGGGCGATCCGGCGCCACGGTGCTCAGGGCGGAGTGGTGGCGCTGGGCGGTCAGCGGGTGAGGGTGAGCAAGCCGCGACTGCGGCGCAAGGGGAGCGGGGAGGTGGCGGTGCCAGCCTATGCGGTGATGCGGAATGACCGAGGCTTGCGGGAGCGGCTCTTCGTGATTGACGGGGGCAAGGCGCTGCGGGCGGCGATCGACGCGGTGTACGGCACGGACAACCCGGTGCAACGGTGTCGGACGCACAAGCTGCGCAATGTGCTGGGCTACCTGCCCAAGGAGATACAAGCCCAGGTGGCGGCGGCGCTGCGGGCCGCGTGGAAGCTGGATCCGAAGGAAGGGATGGCGCGGCTGCGCACGCAGATCGAATGGCTGGAGCTGTCCTACCCCGAAGGCGGCGGCGAGTCTGCGGGAGGGATTGGAGTCCTCCTCAGGCGGATTCACCATCAATCGCCTGGGGCTGTTGCCGATGCTGCGCACGTGCCTGGCGACCACCAACATCATCGAAAGCTCGCTCTCGGGGGTGGAAGGTCGCACCGGGCGGGTGACTCGCTGGCGCTCGGGAGAGATGGCCCTGCGGTGGGCGGGGGTGGCGGCGCTGGAGACGGAGAAGAACTTCCGCAAGATCATGGGGCACAAGGGCCTCTGGATGCTGAAAGCGGTGCTGGACGAGGGTCAATCGCTCAGCGAAGAGTCGGAGATTCCGGTTGACGACGGTCGCCTCGCGGCCTAACATGCGCCAGAGGGTCTGCCCAACCTTACACTACGGGCGGCACATAATCTCCGGTATCGTCTCGCAATAGGCAACGACCTCCCGCAGGAGTTCGGGGATGGGCAGGTCGTAGGGACACTTCGTGACACACTCTCCGCACTCGGTGCAGAGTTCGGCGCTGGCGATGATGTCAATCGCTCCCCATTCCTTCCAGCGGGCTGCGCCCATCCGACGGATGATCGAACGACCGTGGAGAAGCGAGCTGATCTGCACGCCCTGAGGACACGGCTCGCAATAGCGGCAGCGGCGACACGTGCGCCGATCCAGTTCCGACTTCATACGGTCTATCGCCACCCGCTCCTCGGGCGTCAGCTCGAGGCTTTGGGCACCGGCGAGATTCTCTTCCACTTCCTGTGGGGTGGCCATCCCCGGAATGGCAACCGTTATCGGCTGGCATATGCACCACTTGACGGCGAGGGGCGCGTTGGTGAAGTTGCCGCCGCCGCACGGTTTCATGGCGATGATTCCGACATCGCGGTCGGCGCATACGGGCATGAGACTCTCCAGGATCTCATCTTCGACGAGGTTGAAGGGGACTTGGACGGTGGCGAAGTCGTCGCACATTTGGACGGCTGTAACGAGAGTCTCGCGTCGGTGTCCCGTGATCCCGATGTGGGCTATCTTCCCCTCTTCGCGAGCGCGACGAAGCCCCTCGACAGCGCCGCCGGGGGCAAGCACCTTCTCGAGTTCGTCGTTATCGTTGACGCCGTGGAGCTGATAGAGATCGATCTGATGGCGGCGCAGGTTCCCGAGAGAGCGCTCGACATCTCGGTAGATCCCGTCCGCCTCCCGGTTCCCAGACTTCGTCGCGACGTAGTAGTCGCCTCCGTCGAGCGCTTGGCCTATCCGTTCCTCCGAGTTGGTGTATCCCCGGGCCGTATCGAAGAAGTTGACCCCGAGGTTATGGGCGCGGCGCACGGTCGCAAGTGCCACGTCTTCGGGCACGACCTGGATGGGGATTCCGCCGAAGCCTACTACTGTGACCTGAAGATCGGTCTTGCCGAGACGGCGCGTGACGAGGGCGGGCCGATGGGGTGTCATGATAGATGCGACCTCCTGATGTCGTGAGCGCGGCGCCCCTGAGGGCGGAGCAGCACGATCACGCGAGAGTTCCGAAGTACGGCGTGTCCTTCCACCCTGGGAGAGCAAAGCCTCGCGACACAGAGGCGGCGCCTGTCCCCAAATAGGCCATACCGCGCGCAGGTGCTCGGCGTTCTATCGTTTCAGCAGCTATCAGGTTCCCGCGATGCGCTTGGGGTGGCACAAGGCCTCGGCTTTGGCTGCCAGACGGCCGCAATGGCGGCATTGATAGGCGAGATGTTCGATCTGCGGGTAGCACATGTGGCGGGGGTCGTCGGTTTCGGCGCCGCAGTATTCGCAGACATGGGGTTGAATGAGCTCGAAGGGACGACAGAGATGTCCGGTAGTTGTCGTAACAGCGCCGCACGTCGGGCAGACAGTCGGTTTGCTCTTGTCTTCGTTCACGTTGTCCTCCGGGGCGTCGCGGTTCACGGCGCGAGTTCTTCGGGAAAGACGGCTTCGCCGCTGCGCAGAGGGCGATCGTCTGCTACTGGTCCCCCACTGCGTCGCGAGCGGCTCTTGCGGGCCCATCGTTCACGGGCAGCACGCACCGGAAGCCACCGTCGTCGAACTGCCGGCATGCCGGGTAGGCGCTGTCGCGCGTGGCGCAGCGCAGGGAGCTTGCCTCATAGGCCCAACTGCCGCCCCGGATGACACGATAGCGGCCGGATTCAGGTCCTCGCGGATTGCGGAGGGGTGCGTCCGCGTAGTAGTCCGGGGAATACCAATCGGAGCACCACTCCCAGACGTTCCCCGCCATGTCTAGGCAGCCGTAGGGACTGGCGCCACGGGGATAGCTCCCGACGGGGGCCGGGCAGTCGTATCCGTCGTCGACAGGAGTGCTGCCCAGCCGGGACTGTTCGTCGGAGAAGTTGCAGCGCCTGTTCTGCACTACGTCCCAGACGTTCCCCCAGGGATAGGTGCAACCGTCCGTGCCCCGCGCGGCCTTCTCCCATTCCGCTTCCGTGGGTAGACGTTTGCCGGCCCACTGGGCATAGGCCGCCGCATCCTCCCAGCCTACCCCTACCACCGGCTGGTCTGGGTGGTCGTACCACTTGCTGTTCCAGCGCTTCGGCAGGAAGTAAGGCGCCCGGTGCCCTGTGGCAGCCATGAAGCGGGTGTACTCAGCGTTGGTGACTTCGGTCTTATCGATCCAGAAAGCGTCCAGGTAGACGGCGCGCTGGGGTCGCTCGTCCTCGTCTCCCTCGCCGGCCGGGCTCCCCATGAGGAACACCCCTGCCGGCAGGTACGCCATGGCTTTCCCGTCCCGCGGGTTCACCCATAGATCCCCGGCCTCGGGGAGAGTTGGAGGCGCTTCGGTGTGCCAGACTACAGCGTTGGGGTTTGCCGCGGGGGCAGGCCAGACATGTTCCTTCGGCCGTTCCGGGACTGCTCCAGCGTACGTCGCGAGGCCCAGAGCGGCCGCCAAAAGAGCGGCGAACCTCAGCGAGGACATGCGGCGTCTCCCGCCCGGGAAGAAGGGGCAGCGCCTGATCGACGTGCACCTGGTCTGCTCAGACCGAGGTTCGACTTCGAAACGAGGCATCGACTGCGAGCCATGTGCCGCTCCCACCTGCATCGTGTCGTCAACGGGGCCAACCGGAAGGCCCGCAGCATGAACTACGGGCCCCCTGTCAAAGCCGGACGACTCTGTCTCGATGAACGCTTACGCCGCGGAGCCACGCCTGCGCCGGCTCACGACTCGCCTGCAGACACCCAGGCAGAGAATCCCCCCCGTTCCGGAAAGCAGCAGAAGGAGGGAGCCTGGCTCAGGTGTGTACTCCGCATCGTGGCTAAAGGGCGCGAAGCGAACCCGCGTCTCACCGGCAATGTGATCGTAGACGTCGAAATGCACCGACGAGAAGCCGGTAATGGTGACTGGGATACTGACGACCAGGCCCAGCGTAGACCAGCCGCCTCCACCGCCGGGCTGCATGTCCTGCACAGGAGTTGACGCGCTTGGAGTCAGCAGCGCTCCGACGTAGTAGGTGCCGAAGTAGGTCGGATAGATCCCATGTCCAGGCAAGGCATGCCCGTTGCTCATGATAGGAACGCCCGGACTGGACGAGATGGTCACCGGCGACCCGCCCATCATCACGGTTCCGCCCGCAGGATCGCCGTCAGGAGGGATGGCAACCGCAACGTAGACATCCTCGAGCGCGTTGTTGGCGACGAGTACCTGCAGATTGAATGTGGACGACGCCGTCACCCAGGTCTCGGTCTGCGGATCATAGGTGGCGCCCTCGACAAAGAGCTGGAGATCAGGCACCGCCCACGCAGGCTGCGGTGCAGCGATCGCGACCAGCACGAAGATGCCGCAGAGACCCAGAAACGTCTTTCCAAATCCCATGCTCCACCGCTTGTCAGCCATCGTTACTCCTCCTCCCGAACCCTACGAGACCCTATTCGTTACGGCGATGAGCGGAGGGACGCCCCCTGCAAGCCACTGGCCGTCCCACACGCTTGATTCGCAAGCACAGACAGTGCAAGAATCGTGCCCCCAACGCGGTTTCGAGTGTTTTCCGAGTGCTCGATCAGCAACAGAGAACGTCCTTTGGATGAGCAGGATGTCAGAGGATCCTTTCAGTTGCCTCGGAAGTGGCTATTGCCGTGATTCTCCTCAACCGCGTGCCTTTGCTCTGAACCTCGTCAACGGGGCTAAGAAGCAATAACCGTGCCACGATCCGGTCGACGTGTGACGGATGGCATCGGTGTAGCGAAACGGCCGGGGCGGGTGCGAGATGATGAGGAGGCACCGGGTGTGGCCTGTTTCTTGCATATAGGCGCGCGTACAGGTATGAGCGACAAGACCGGCAGTATTGCCACGGAGGGGGGAATGGGCCTGCGGAGGCAGTGGAGTGCAGGCGCAGCGGCGGGCCCAATTGGCCTTGCCGGAGTGTTCCTGGTGGTGTATGCGCCGGTGATTGCGGGCATGGTCGGCACGTGGTGGCGTGTCGACAATGCCTCCCACGGGTTCGCCATCCCCTTGATCGCAGGCTACCTTGCGTGGAGGCGCCGGGCAGAGGTCCGAGCCCTGGCTAGGCTTTGGTCGTGGGGCCTCGCCGCCGTCGCGTTTGGGCTCCTTCTCTATCCCATGGGCGTCTTCGCTGGAGTCGAGTTCGTGCCGGAGCTCTCCCTCGTGGTGTCACTGGGAGGTCTCATGCTCTACTTCTGGGGGCCCAGCGCCAGCCGCCCGCTAGCCTTCCCGTATGCATTCCTATTCTTCATGGTGCCATGGCCGGATACGCTCGTGGAGTTTGTGAGCTTTCCCATGCAGCTTTTCTCAGCGAAGTTCGCCACCATGGCGGCGGGGCTTGCGGGCGCGGATGTCGCGCGGGACGGGGTCGACATTCACATGGCCGGCCAGACGTTTTCTGTCGGCGCTCCGTGCAGCGGCATGAAGTACGCCGTCGCGCTGACGTCACTGGCGGCTCTTATCGCCTACCTGGCGGAGGGGCCGGTCTGGAAACGCTGGGTGGTCGCAGTGGTCGGCCCGCCCCTTGCCTTGATGGGGAATGTGGGGCGTATCCTCTGTGTGTTGGCGATTGCCGCGATCGCCGGTCCAGAGGCGGCGGCGGGCTTCTTTCACGGTTTCTCAGGAGTGTTGGTCTTCCTGGTCGCCGTTTCGGGCCTGTTGGTAGTGAGCTGGGCACTCGGTCTGCGGCTCGACCCGTGGCGAGAGCCGACGCCCGTTGGGCCTCAGGCGTCTGTCGAAGCAGCGCGGCAATACTCTGGGGTTAGGGTCAGATCGGGGGGTCGTTGGGGAGGCATGAGAGGGAGCATCTATCTGATGCCCACGTTTCTGGTGCTTCTCGCTGGAGGGCTGGTATTGACCTGCCGAGGCATTGAGGCGAGCCCTGCGTTCACCCCGGACCTGTCGCAGGTGCCGTTGGTTCTTCAGGACTGGCAGGGAACTGAGAGGGGGGCGCTGGACGGCGATAGCCTTGAGATGCTCGATCCTGACGCCTATCTCCTGAGGGAGTACACGCGATCTGACGGATATCCTGTCGATCTGAGCATCCTGTTCGGATACAGGAAGAGCACCTTCCACTCCCCGGGTTTCTGTCTGCTGGGAGGGGGTTGGAACATCCTCCGTAAGTCGAGGCGCTCCCTCGACCTCGGGGACGGCGGCGGGGAAGTGCTGGCAAACGAGTTTCTGCTCCAGCGGGGGGGCGAGCAGCGCACAGTGCTTTACTGGTATATGTCGCATGGGGCGACCACACCGAGCTTCATGCAGTTCCGCTATCACTTGCTGTGCAACCGAGTGCTGCGGCGGCCCACGTGGGGTGCGCTCATCCGTGTGTCGGCGCCGATAGCTGGATCGCAAGAAGAAGCCGCACAGGCGTCTGAGGACCTACTGCGAGAGATCCACCCCGACTTGCGGGAGGAGCTGAGGATATAGGCGCAACCAGGCTGGCATCGCGCGCCGGCCGACAACGAGAGCGGGAGGCTGGAATGGCGTCCGCCGCTGCACCCCTGACCGCGGGAGTGAGTCCCAATGCGGAGAGTACCACCAAGCAGAGAGGCCGAGTCGTGGTGTCGCACCTCGCCTGGCTGCTGCCATGCCTGATCGTCTGGGCCTGGTTCTACACGAGCCAGTTCGAGGGCCTCGTGCTGCCGGACGCGATGGACGCAGCACAGGTTGGGCGCCAGATCAGCGAGGGCCGAGGCTTCACGACACAGTTTCTGCGCCCGTTGAGCTTGGCGAAGGTCGGCGTCGCCTCGCGTCATTCCGACCTGGACAACGCCCCGCTCTACCCACTCCTGCTTGGCATCGCCTTCAACGTGGCGCGGCCGGATGATCGCACCGTCGCCTTCGTCTCAATGGCATTTGGATTCCTTACCGCCTTGGCCAGCTACTTCCTCGCCAGGCGGCTCATTGGCCCGCAGGGAGCCTGGTTGGCCGCTGTGCTGGTGGCCCTGCAGGCGGAGCTGCTGCGCGTAAGTCTCTCAGGACTGAACGTGAGCCTGCTCGCCTTCGTGGTGACTCTGCTGTTCTTTGTGACCCTGAAGCACCGCGGGACTGCGGCCTGGAGCCTCTTGTGCGGCGCGGTCTGTGCACTCGCCTACCTCACCGAATACGCTGCGCTGGCGCTGGCGCTGCCGGCGCTTGGGGTGCTGCTCGTCGGGCAGAGGGCACAGCGGCTCAGGCACGCCGCTCTGTTCGTTGTCGGATTCGCGATTCTGGCAGCGCCGTGGCTTCTCAGGAACTGGGCGGTCTCGGGGAGCCCGTTTTCTGAAATGGAAACCTACTCGCTGGCCACGTATACGACGACGTACCCCGAGATGAGCCTGTATCGGAAGGTGGATCCGAGTGCAGGCACGGCTCTTTCGTTCCTGGCGGCACATCCGCGGCAAGTGGCGCGCAAGCTCCTTGTCAACATGGGTTCGCTGGAGGCCAGCGTCCCGCCCATGTATGGGCTCTACCTGCTTCCGCTTGTCGGACTTGCTCTCTTCCTGGATCTGGGCGGGAACGGTGGCAATCGCATCAAGTGGGGCCTCGTCGCGGGCGTTCTCTGCCTCGGGGGAGTAGTGGCAGCTGGAGAGCCGCGCTTCGAGCTGCTAACAGCATTGCTTGGGGTGGCCGGGGCTGTCGGAGCCAGTGCCTTCTTTGCCGGGCTCGGCGCGCGCGGCCTCATCGGGAAGGCGCGGGCCGGGGCGGCGGCGGCCGTCTTGGCAGTGGCCGCTTTCCCGTTGGCTCTTGCAGCCCTTCTGCCTCCGGCTGGCGACCCGCCCGACCGCCGGAACCTGCAGTACCTGGGCCGGGTGCTGCCCGAACAGGCGCTCGTCGTGACGGACCAGCCGTGGGCCGTGGCCTGGTACTCGCGTCTGCCAGCTGTCTGGACTCCGGAGGCGCCTGTTGCCGCGCCGAAGGAAGGGGAACAGCTCCTGCTCTCAGTGGCGGCAGACCCGACGAGATCGGAGTCGTTCGCGGCGCTGGAGCGGGCGGGAGTGAAGCCGGACGCTGTTTTCCTCTCGGCACAGCTCCCCACTTACACCACCGCTCAGGGGTTGGGGCAATGGCAGCTCCTACACGAGCTCATGCGGGAGCAGTTGACGGCGCTCCAGCACGGCCAAGCGACCGGCGCAGCGTGGACCCCTCCCGGGTGGCGGCTGGCCGCGAGCCTGCCACCAAACGAGTTCCTTCTCGTGCGGGGAGATGCTCCATCCCGGCCCGCGACACAAGGGGCTTACGGAGAAGAGTGAGGTGGTACACGAGTTCGGCACCGCGTCCCACCGCGACGGCTTCTCGCGCGCCTCGGCCGGGGAGTTCCAAAATGGCTTCTAGCCTATACTCCGGCCATTCCTTGAAGCAAGGGATGGAGTAGGTGGTGAAGCAGGTGATTCTTGCGCTGGAGGGCGGT
>Ga0307380_10011789_pt1 | contig 10916 bp, 9 predicted proteins | sample UN3MG_FD_202239 | JGI IMG/M metagenome (GOLD analysis project Ga0307380, IMG submission 202239) | Soil microbial communities from Risofladan, Vaasa, Finland - UN-3 | ecosystem: Environmental > Terrestrial > Soil > Coastal area > Acid sulfate soil | place: Finland: Risofladan, Vaasa | collected... | reverse complement strand
CAAGCCGCCGTCGCTGGTCAACTCTCCGCCATCAAAATCGGCGACGAGTTGGCGACGATCTATACTGGCGAAGAGCAAGGGCTGCGTGGTACAGTCTGTTATGTCGATGGCCTTCCTGAATGGATAAGGGAATTGCTGCAAGTCCACTTATACCAAACAGTAAGGCCATCGCGATACATGGAAGCCCTCAACTCGCATGAAATATGCGGGTTAGCGGTCCTCCTGGCGGCGGCGGTGAGGCCCCGGCCGGAATCGCGAAAACGCGCCTGACCCTGGCATCGCCGGCGCCGATGGCGTATAATCCGCCTTCAGTTCAGGCGGAGCCAACAGGGAAGGAGATCACATCATGCTGCACGGAAGAATGGGGCTCGGAGTCGCTGCGGCGGCGCTCGCGGGGCTGCTGTCCGCCGGTTGCTGTCAGGAGCAGGACAAGAAGATCCAAATCCTCGTGCGCGACAAGCAAGAGGTGCTGGACCAGAACAAGGATCTTCGCACCCAGCTCGCCGCTGCGAACGATCGCGAAGCCCAGCTTGTCAGGGCGATGGAGGACAAGGACCGGATGCTGGCCGACAAGGACGCCGATATCGCCGGCTACAAGAGGGTCATGAACGACCCCAACTACATCCGCGACGGCAACACCGCAGCGGGCTGGCAGAAGGGCGCGTTCGGCGACATGGTTACGGTCGGCGGCGACCTGCTGTTTGCCTCGGGCAAGGCGGTCCTGACCAGTGCTGGAAAGGCCAGGCTCGACAAGATCGTTCAGGACATCAAGAGCTCCTATCCCGGCAAGGTCGTGCGCGTATACGGCCACACGGACAAAGACCCGATCCGCAAGTCGCCCTGGAAGGACAACCTGGAGCTGTCGGCGAACCGAGCGATGGCGGTCGTGAGGTATCTCTCCAAGAGCATCAGCGCCAAGCTGATCGAGACCGTGGCGATGGGCGAGCACCACCCGGTTCCTGGCAGCAAGGCGAAGAGCCGGCGGGTCGAGATCTTCGTGGTCAAGTCGAAATAGACCTTCGCGCCGCGGCGATCTGCCGTAGAATGGTGATAAGGGCAGGACAGACGGATCCGCGCCGCTCGCGCGGCCCCTCGGTTTGTGGTCGGACCTCTAGAACCGGAGCCTTCAGAGGTATTAATGATCGCCGTCGTGGACTACGGGATGGGGAACCTCCGTAGCGTAGCCAAGGCCCTTCAGCATGTTGGCGGCGACGTGCACATCGTACAGACGGCCTCCGAGTTGGCCGGCGCAGAGAAGGTGGTCCTGCCGGGCGTGGGAGCCTTCGGCGAGGCGATGGCCCGCCTGCGCTCGCAGCGGCTGGTGGACCCCTTGGCGCGGGCAGCCAGCAACGGCAGCCCGTTTCTGGGCATCTGTCTCGGCCTGCAACTGCTGTTTGACGTGTCCTACGAGGGCGCGGAGCACACCGGCCTGGGCGTCCTCGCCGGCAAGGTAGTGCGATTCGTCTTCGACCCGAAGGTGATCGGCCAGGATCTGTCGGTGCCCCACATGGGCTGGAACACCGTGCACTGGTCCCGGCCGTGTCCACTGCTGCACGGTCTGGACAGCGGCTGTCACGCGTACTTCGCGCACAGCTACTACGTGGTGCCGCTAGACGCAGAGGTGACCTGCACGGCCACGGAATACGGCTACTGGTTTACCTCCTCGATATGGCGAGACAACGTCTTCGCCATGCAGTTTCACCCGGAGAAGTCCCAGGCCGTCGGGCTGAGAATGCTGGAGAACTTCGTGAGGCTCTAGACGTAGAGGCGATATATGGATATATTGCCTGCGATCGACCTGCGGGACGGTAAGGTTGTCCGGCTGCTGCGGGGGAACTACGAGCAACAGACGGAATACTCCGACGACCCGCCCGCCGTTGCGCGGCGTTTCGTCGAGGCGGGAGCGGCATGGGTTCACATCGTGGACCTCGATGCCGCCCGCAGCGGCCGGTCGTCGAACCTCTCGTCCGTAGCCGCCATCCGCCAGGCTGTCGATGCACGCATCCAGCTCGGCGGCGGCGCGCGGGACGAACGGAAGATCGAGGCCATGCTCCAGGCTGGCGCCGATCGCGTGGTTGTCGGGTCGGCCGCCCTGGGAGACTGGGCGTGGTTCGGCCATCTGGTCCGGCAGACGGAGTTCGCCGGCAAGCTGGCCCTGGGGCTGGATGCCCGGAACGGACGGTTGGCCGTCCAAGGCTGGACCCAGCAGACCGACGTGGAGGCGTGCGAGTTGGCCGCCGGGACCAAGGGCTGGCCGCTGGCCGCTATCGTCTACACGGACATCGACCGTGATTGCATGCTCGAAGGCGTCAACGTCGAGGGCACGCAGGCCGTGATGGCGGCCACGGACGTGCCGGTCATCGCCTCCGGCGGCGTCGCCGGGATCGAGGACGTCCGCCGATGTCGCCAGGCCGGCTTCGCGGGCGTCATCATCGGCAAGGCCTATTACGAAGGCCGCATTGACCTCCCCGAGGCCTTGCGGCTGGCTGGCCAGACCGGCGACAATTGATTGGCCCAGCCTGAAGAAAAAGGTTTGATTGGGAAAGAATTCCGGCTATGATTATGTCTGAGAGGGGTTGTTCAAGGCCCTATAACGCACCGGGGTACTCGTGGAAGCCTCTGACGGCGAAGTAATCCCGTGCGTCTCTAACATGGAAGGCTCTGAAGATGGACTCAACGACATCCGCTCAAAACGATCAGGTACAGACGACATCCGGCTCGGGGGTGCTGGAGATCACCGAGAAGGGCTACGGCTTTCTGCGGCAGGCGAAGAACGACTACCGCGCGACGCCGGGCGACATCTTCGTCGGCAAGGACTACGTCCGCCACAACGGGCTGAGAACGGGGCTGTTCATTGAGGGGCAGGTCGTGCCCCCGACCAAGAAGAAGGGCGGCCCGAAGCTGGAGGAGATCACGAAGATCAACGGCCGGCCCGCAGGCGAATACAGCGACATCGTGGCCTTCAACGACATGGTAGTCGTGGACCCGCACCCGCAACTGAAGCTGGAGACCAAGGACGGGCCCATGGAGATGCGGGTCATGGATCTGGTCTGCCCGATCGGCAAGGGCCAGCGAGGGCTGATCGTCTCGCCGCCGCGGGCGGGCAAGACGATCCTTCTCCAGCAGATCGCCAACGCGATCACCGAGAATAACCCAGAAACGTCCCTGGTCATCCTGCTGGTGGATGAGCGGCCCGAGGAGGTGACTGATTTCCGCAGGAAGTGCCTCAAGGCCGAGATCGTCGCCTCCAACAACGACCAGGAGGTGTCCAACCACGTCCGCATCACCGAGTTCACGATCGAACGCGCCAAGCGCATGGCGGAGTTCGGCCAGGATGTAACGGTCCTTCTGGACAGTCTCACCCGCCTGGGCCGGGCCTACAACCGCTACATCGAGACGTCCGGGCGCACGATGACCGGCGGCATGGACATCCGGGCCATGGAGACGCCCAAGAGGCTCTTCGGCGCCGCGCGCAAGGTCGAGAACGGCGGAAGCCTCACGATCCTCGCCACCGCGCTCATCGAGACGGGCAGCCGAATGGACGACCTGATCTTCGAGGAGTTCAAGGGCACCGGCAACATGGAACTCCAGCTGGATCGCAAGATGGCCGAGCGGCGCATCTGGCCGGCCATCAGCATTCCCCAGTCCGGCACCAGGAAAGAGGAACTGCTCGTCGAGCCGTGGAAGCTGCCCAAGCTGCACATGCTCCGGCGCTTTCTCAGCACGATGAACGTCGATGAGGAGATGCCCCAGTTGCTCAAGGCCCTGGGCAAGTTCCCAAGCAACGCCGAATTCCTCAAGCAGTTGGACGTCAGGGAGTACTGATCCCTCTGACCGAACCGGCGCCCGACCCGATCACAGCGAGTGCCGCGCCTGCCAGGGTTATCGAGGCGCCCTCTGCCCGCGCGCAGACAACGCGGCGGCCGTTTCCGGACCGCCGCGTCAAGTATCGGTTCTCTCGCCGAGGGTTACCTCTTCAGGACTGCATCCTTTGCCGCCTTGGCGATGCGGAACTTCAGCACCGTCTTGGCCTTGATCTGAATTGGCTCGCCCGTCTTCGGGTTGCGACCCATCCGGGCCTTTCGATGCGCCAGCACCAGCTTGCCCAGGCCCGGGATCGTGAACCCGTTCTTGGCCTCCTTGTAGGCCAGGCCCACCAGGTCCTCCACAATCACCGCCATCTGCTTCTTCGTCACCTCGGCCTTCTCAGCCAGGGCCCCAATGATTTGGGTCTTCGTCATCGCCTTTGCCATTCGCCAGCTCCTTCTTTAAAACGGTTGAAGAAATGCCGCTTCCGCCGCTGCGTGCAGCCGTTGTCGATGCACGTCCCTGACCTCGGGCCACGCCACGCCTGGGTCGCACGACCCAACTTGCCAGAATATCTTGACCGTGCCGCGCATGTCCGTCAAGACCAAACTCCCACGGAAACCCAACAAAAACGCGGGTTTGGGGCGGGGTTGTGCCGATGGACTTCCGTGGTATAGTGAATACCGAACCTGGAGAGGTGCCGGAGCGGCCGATCGGGCGGCATTGGAAATGCCGTGTACCTTCGGGTACCGTGGGTTCGAATCCCACCCTCTCCGTGGCACGAGACCTCAGGGCTTGTCCCTGGGGTCTTGTGCCATAGACAGTGCGATTCGAACCCACGCGGATGGCCGCAACGCGGCCAGACGCACCGTGGGCTTCGACGCCGAAGGCGCCTCCGAAGGAGAATCCCACCCTCTCCGATCATTGCCGGTCTGCGACTGCCGATTGAAAGCAAGGCCGGGCGCACCCTTGCTCCTGGGCCATTCGAACCCACAGCGGATGGCCGCCACGCGGAAACCCCCTGCCCGCCGCGGGTCGCTGCACGGTGTGCACAAGGGATGAATCGCATGCCGGCGCCTGATCGAGACACGTCCGAACGCATCAATCCCAAAAGAAACTCGAATCCGCCGGACGAGTTGGAGTACATTGCCCCACGGAAAGGAAGCGCGAATCATGACGACACATCGAGTCTCCCTGTTGGCCGTCGCCGGCGCACTGGCGGCGGCTCTGTCTGCGCCCGGCCCGGCAGTCGCGGCCGAGCCGAACCTGCCCATGCCTTCGCCCGAGGCGCTGTACAGGTCCGCCGTCCGGACGGTAGAGCCGAAGCGGGAAGGCACCGGCGAGCAATTCTGCTGGAACGCTGCGTGGAGCATGCGCCTGTTCGTTCAGGCCTACGAAGCGTGGGGCGAGTCGTCCTGGCTGGACTGGGGCGTCAAGTACTACGACTACTGCGTCGGCAAGATGGCGACCGGCCCGGACGGCTACAAGGGCTGGATCGGCCCGATGGGCCGCGCCGCATGGGCCGACGTGCACGTCGGCGACGCGATCCTGCTGGACCGGATGCTGGAGTTCTCTGAGCTGGTTCTGAAGGACCCGGCGCTGAAGGCGAAGTACGCCGAGCCGGCCAATCGCTACGTCCAAGTCGCCCGCAAGCACCTCATCGAGAAGTGGGACCGGCGCGGCACCTGGCGCGAGGACGGCCCGTACGGGGCCTACGTGTCGTTCAACCGCTACTGCGAGCCGGGCAAGCTCGATCAGTGGAAGGCCCTGCCGGAGGGCCAAACCGAGAAGCAGGGCCTGACCCTGCCGTTCAACAAGCAGAACGACGTCGCCCAGTGCTGCCTGAAGCTCTACCGCATCACCGGCGAGAAGCTCTACCTCGACAAGGCCCAGAAGATCTTCGCGTACATGCGCAGCCGCTTCCAGTACGTAGCCGACAAGGACTACTACGTGTGGAACTACTGGGAGCCGTTCGGACCGTGGGACGTGGACCTTGCGAAGAAGACCACCCGCCACTGGATGAACGTGCACGGCTACCGCAACTACCAGGCCGGCGAGATCGGGCAGATCGCCGAGGCGTACCACACGGGCATCGTCTTCACCCCGCTGGACATCGAGCGGATCGTGAACACGAACCTGAAGGTGATGTGGAACCAGGACAAGGCCGACCCGAAGTACGTCAACTCCAACGCCCTGCTGCCGCAGCCCGTCCTGACGCCCGAGCAGCGAAAGGCGCAGGAGGAGGCCGAGCGGAACAACCCGTACGCCAAGGAAGGCCGCGCCGGCACGCTCTGGACGGCCCTGGACGACTTCAGCCAGCCGGTCCGCGACCTGGAGGCGGTGCGGATGGCCCGCCCGTCGAGGAATTCTCACGCGCAGATCGGCCGGGCGTATTACTACAAGGTGACGCTGAAGACCCCGGCGAGCCCGGCCCGCCGCTACGCCCCGGACGCGAAGGTCGAGCAGGCGCCGGTGAGCTCCTGCCTGAGCCTGACCGTTGCGACGGTGATGCCGCAGGCCATCGGCGACAAGCCGTCGGTCGTGCTGTGCAAGAGCCGAATCGACAACGATCTGGAGGTGGCCGTCTGGTCCGCCGACGGCAAGGACAAGAAGTTCGTCCTGCACAAGGGCAAGATCGAAGGCGGCACGGATGGGCTGGTCGGCATCTTCATCCTCCAGTGGGACGGCGCCGACCCGGCGACGAAGGCCAGGCTGCCCAAGGGCAACTATCGCATGAGGTGGACCGTCCCCGACGGCTATCGCGAGTTCCCCGTGGTGATCCCGTAGCAGGTGGGCCTCGCGGTCGCCCACGATGCCGGTCCGCACGGGCCGGGGCGCGCTGCCAGGCGCGCCGCGTTTGAGGATGCCCTTTGGTTTGGGAGGCACTGATGAAGAGCAAGGCCGGTAAGGTGGGGAAAGCGAAGGTCTACTTCGCGCGGCTCGGCGAGTCGTCCACGCCGGAGCAGATGGCGGCCGCCGCTGAGCGGCTGTGGGAGGCCATGAAGCTGGACGGCATCGTGTCCGACAAGGCGCTGGTGGCGATCAAGCAGCACTTCGGCGAGAAGGGCGCGGAGAACTACGTACCCGGCGCGGTGGCCAGGGCCATCGGGCAACGTGTCCGCAAGGCGGGCGGCAAGCCCTTCGCGACCGACTCAAACACGCTCTACAACGGCATGCGTGCCAACGCCGTGGATCATCTCCAGATGGCCCGCGAGCACGGCTTCTCGCACGAGACGCTTGGCTTCCCTGTGATCATCGCCGACGGGCTGAAGGGCGAGTCGCAGGTCACGCTGGACGGGCCGGGCGAGGCGCTGAAGCACGTGTTCCTGGCCGGGGCGGGCTACATGGCCGACGCGGCGATCATGCTGACGCACGTGACGGGGCACCTGGCCGCCGGGATTGGGGCGAGCATCAAGAATGTGGCGATGGGGCTGGCCGGCCGGGCCGGCAAGCTCCAGCAGCACCATTCCGCCGAGCCGGTCTTCACCGCCAGCAAGTGCAAGGCGTGCGGGCGCTGCGCCCAGCACTGCCCCGCCGGCGCGATCGTGATCAAGGACACGGCCGTGCTCGACCGCAAGCGGTGCATCGGCTGTGGCGAGTGCTACGCCTTCTGCCCACACGGGGCCGTCGGCTTCGACTGGAGCACCACGAGCGTCGACCTCCAGCGGAAGATGGCCGAGTACTGCCTGGCGTTCCACAAGGCCAAGGCCGGCCGAGCCGTGTACCTGAACTTCATGACGCGGGTGACCAAGAACTGCGACTGCCTGGACAAGAAGGAGCCCTGCCTGCCCGACATGGGAGTGGTCGGCTCGTTCGACCCAGTGGCGGCCGACGCGGCGGCTATCGACCTGCTGAACGAGCGGCATGGCCGGGACGTGTTCGCCGAGTACTGGCCGCAATGCGCGCACCGCACCCAGTTGGAATACGGCGAGAAGATCGGCCTGGGCTCGACGCGCTACGAGTTGGTCCGTCTGGACTGACCGGCGCCCGATGCGCATCCCATTTCGCGTGGCACAGCCACCTGGAGGGTCACGCTCTGTCGTGGCCCAAGGCCCGGACGCGACGGAGCGCGTCCCCCCAAGTCGCGCGCACATTAACATGGCCTGTCTGCACACGCGCGGTCAGAACGGCTCAATGGGGTGATAGCGGTCCACGCGGAAGCCGCCGATCATCGTCAGGCGGTGCGTCCGCGGGGCCGGCGCCTGCCGCGCCGGCGGCGCTGCCAAGCCCACATCCACGTACTGCCGCCAGTCGTGCAGCATGCCGTCCCAGATGCAGTATCCGTCCGGGTCGCGATCCAGAAATGACCGCAGGACCCCATGCCATCGCGGCGGGTCGGTCCCAAACGTCCGCCAGGGGTACAGCGCGGGGATGAGCCGGGCGTTCGCCCGCCCGGGCAGCGACTCGAACCACTCGTAGTCCAGGGCCTCCGGCGCGTCGATGTGCACGTCGTGGTCGGTGAACCGCTGGCCTATCGGGTACAGGTCGTCCACGATGCCCTCGGCCAGCCATCGCGGCACGTCCAGGCCCCAGCGGCGAAGGTCGTCCGGGTGGCCGGGCACGATCGCCGACAGCCGCATGCCCTTGCCCAGCCGCCCCTTCACCTGCCGCATGAGATCGGTGATTACCTCGGCCTGGTAGTCGCACCAGCGCGGGTCGTTCTCGTCCAGCGTCCGCGGGTCGGCCCCGTGCCTCGTCCGGAAGCCCTCGACCATCACCGGCTCGTAGAAGACCAGCGGCAGCCCGCGGATCAACGTCAGGTTCACGCCGTCCGGCTCGTAGGCGACCAGCTCGTCGATGATGCCCAGGAATCGCTCGCGCACGGCCGGGTGCGCGTAGCTCATCCGCGTGATGGCCCGGCCCTCGGCGTCGCGGCACCAGCACTCAGGATGCTCGTGGAAGAACCGCGAGCCGGTCTCGTCGTTCGGGAAGCACATCGAGAACGTCTGAATCCGCACTGCCAGGTGGAACTCCCACCCCCGGCCGCGGCAGTAGTCGCGGGCCACGGCGACCATGTCCCAGCCGTTCTCTTTCCACAGTGCGAAGTTGCGGTCCGTGGTGACGTCGCCGTATCGCGGGTAGTCGCGGCTGGGCGACTGAAAGCCGTACTGCCCGATCCGCGTCGGGTAGCTGCACATGTCGCCGTGGACCGCGCACCAGAGCATGCTGCGCAGGGCCGTGTCGTCGGGGAGCTGGTCGTAGTCTTCCAGCAGGTCGTCCGGCCGGCGGTGCGGCCGCGAGTACAGGACGCCGTGGCCGTCCTCCGTGAAGGTCAGCGGGTGCGCGACCTTGGCGGCGCCTGGCGCTGGCACGGCGTCGATCGGCTCCAGGCGGACCCACGCCAGCGCCCCCTCGGCCGGCTCCGGACACCAGGAGCCGTCCACCACGAGATCCTTGCCGGTCAGGTCGGCGTCCTTGAAGAAGGCCTCGTGGACGACCGGGCGGATGTAGTCGGTCGGCGGCGCCTGGAATTCGCGGCAGCAGCGGTCGCCCGTCAGCCGCGCGCGGATGCGGCTGGCCTCGCGGAAGACCGCAATGCCCAGCCAGACGCGCCACAGGCCGTCGACACCCAGGCTGATCGTCACCGGCGTCGGCTCGGTGCGGGCCCCGCAGCTCAGCAGCGTGCCTTTGACGTCCGCCGTCTGGTACGTCCCCCAGCGCCACGTGCCCGGCGCCCCGGCGTCGGCCACCGGCCCCGCAACTACCCGCTCGGCAAGGTTCGAGATGATTGTCGGCTGTCTCATGGGGGCTCCCGATTCTACGGTAACGATGCGACTGGGCTAAATCCTATCGCAGTCCGTACAAGCCGTAAATGACCTCGGAGAAAATCTTGCAGACGGCCCTTGACAGGGGGCGCATTATATGTTAGGTATCTGTTTGGTACTGAGACAGCGGCGAATCAGGCGCAGGGCATCTGGCATAAGGCCAGTGCCGAAAAGAGATTAGGCACAGGGTGTATGGGTTCCACCACTGCTGCCTGCTGCCTGGTCCCTGGTCCCTGGTCCCTGTTGCCTGGTCCCTGGTCCCTGGTGCCTGCCGTATGAACATCGAGCGGATCGACCAACCCGTCGGCGTGCTGGCGGCATTTTCCGGGGGGGAATGCCGCCCGCTCCGCTTCGTCTGGAAACGCAGGACGTACAAGGTCGATCGCATCAACGGCCGCTGGATCGACCGACAGGGCGAACACCCCGCGCTGAACTACAGCGTGCAGGCCGGCGAGGAGACCTACTACCTGCGCTTCCTGACCGGCGAGGCCGAGTGGCGGCTGGACCAGGTGGTCGTACCGTGAGAACCCGGAGACCGGATTACCGGAAGACCGGAATACCGTAAGACCGCTACGGTCCTTATGGTTCTCCGGTCATCCGGTCCCACGGTCATCCGGTAGTCCGGTCTTTCGGTACTCCGGAGTTGAAATGGACAAGCTCATCCTGCACGTGGACATTGACGCGTTCTTCCCGTCGGTTGAGCAGCTTCTGATCCCGTCGCTGCGGGACCGGCCGGTCATCGTCGGCAGCGGCGTGATCGCCTCGTGCAGCTACGAGGCCCGCCGGTTCGGCCTGCGCGCGGCGATGTCGCTTCACGAGGCCAGACGGCTGTGCCCCCGGGCGGCCATCCTCAAGGGCGACTACCAGATCTACCGCTGCTTCGCCGAGCACGTATGGGACATCTGCCGGCGTTTCACCTGCGGGCTACAGACGCTGCTGGACGAGGCCTACGGCGACGCCACGGGCATCGGCGCCTACGGCGAGCCGCTCGCCCTCGGACGCCGGCTCCAGGGGCAGGTCCGCGAGGAAGTCGGCCTGCCCGTCTCGGTGGGGCTGGGCGCGAATCGCTTTCTCGCCAAGACCGCCTCGTCGGCGGCCAAGCCCAACGGCGTGGTCTGGATTCGCCCGGGCAGCGAGTCGGAGTTTCTCGACCCCCTGCCGGTGGACAGGCTGCTGGGCGTGGGGCCCAAGACCCGCCGCCGGCTGGAGGACATGAACATCCACACGATCGGCCGGCTCCGCGCGGTCCCGCGCGAGGCGCTGCGGTCGATGTTCGGCCTGCGAGGGCTGGAACTGTACGAGCGATGCCGCGGTCGCGACGGCGGGGCCGCCGCCAGGGCGGTC
>Ga0307380_10011785_pt1 | contig 10918 bp, 11 predicted proteins | sample UN3MG_FD_202239 | JGI IMG/M metagenome (GOLD analysis project Ga0307380, IMG submission 202239) | Soil microbial communities from Risofladan, Vaasa, Finland - UN-3 | ecosystem: Environmental > Terrestrial > Soil > Coastal area > Acid sulfate soil | place: Finland: Risofladan, Vaasa | collected... | reverse complement strand
TGGACGATCCGCATTCATAAAGATTGGCGCCGGCACGATATCGGAAACCTGCTGTCGGTGAACGATTCGGAGGCTGACGGCGACGGTCCGTTTACAAGAGTTCCGTCATCCGATTATAGCCGCGTGTTCAGATACCGTGTTTGCTCCGGCGGAGTCAGCTCTACGTTCTACCTCAAGCGGTACCTTTATCACTCAGCACTGGATTTTTTGAAGCATTCTCCTCGTCCCAGCCGGGCCAGGCGTGCTTTCGACGCATCGCTCATGCTCCAGGAGAACGGTTTCGACGCGCCCACCGTCATCGGTTTGTTGGAACGCCGCCGCGGCCCCTTTGTCACGGATAACATGCTGGTGACACAAGAGGTTCGGAACGCTCCGCCGATCATGCAGCTTCTCAACGAGTTTCGCAACTGTTCCGACAGGGATACACTTCTTCGCAAGCGCGATTTGATCAGAGCTTTTGCCGGAACCGTGGGCCGAATGCACGCCAGGGGCATTTTTCACGGAGACTTGCGCCTTGGCAACGTCCTGGTTGTGAAAGAGCGCGGAAATTGGCGGTTTTATTTTATTGACAACGAACGAACGAAGAAGTTCCGTTCCCTGCCCCCCCGGCTTCGTCTGAAGAACCTGGTGCAGGTCAATATGTTCTTTCACGGCATCTCGAACACGGACCGTTTAAGATTCTTCAGGTTCTATCTTGAATCCAATCCAGGCATTCAAGGCCATTCTTCCGCGTGGGTCAGAAAGATCATCGCCAAAACAAACCGCCGCTTGCGCAAGAAGCACTGGCCTGACGAATGACTCCTTTTGAAGTGCTTGTCACTGCGCCTAAAGAGGCAGTGGGATCCAGGATTCTACACGGTGAGCTGTTTGGCATTCAGGAAAATGGCGTTACCCCACATGAGCAATCCGTTTGGGCCGTAGTTGGGCTTGAATATATCGTATAACGCAAATCCGCATTCCCGCAAGAACAAATCAACCTCGCTGTAAATGGCACCCTCATCGTACACGGGGTTGAACCATATCTCCGTATAGACCAGGAGCGTGGAGCTGCGCAGGACACGAACCGCGCCCCGAAGCGCCTTCAGCTCTCCGGCCTGGATGTCAAATTTCATCAACTGGATGGCCAGATCGCCGTGGCGCTGCGCCCACCGATCAATCGTAACCAGTTCGACCTGTTCCTCACTTTTCAAGGACGCCCCATCGGGCTGCATTTGCCTGAGGCGATTTCCCGAGGTGAAAAGAGACGTGCTTCCGGGAGATTCCGTCACGTGAAGCGTCGCCGTTCCCTCCCGGTCCGACAAGGCCAGAAACTGGGGATGAAACCTGGGGTCGTCTTTGGCATAGTGCCTGAGCGTCTCAGCGTAAAAGGGGTTGGGCTCGAAAGCATACGCATGGGCTCCAGGAAATTTTCGCAGCAGTCTTTTTGATATTCGCCCATCGCTGGCGCCCGCGTCGATAATCCCGGTTACGCGATAGTCCTTCAGAAGGCGCGCCATGACCTCATAGGGTTCATCAAGAGAGACCAGGTTCCTGTTCTTTCCGACGATCTTCTTCTTTATAAACGAGCTAAGCCAGCTTCCCATATTCTCGCTTTCACACGACACAGGTCACGGAATACGATAATCAAAAGCACCACCCTATTGCGGATCGCAAGACCACTCCGTCCACTATATTCAGATATCCAGGAGAAGGCCAGCAATTCTTCGATTGAGAACCTCCAATTTTCCTATGTCAGAGGATTTTGCAGACAGCCTGCAATCAGTTTGCAGAGCCGTGCTCCAATCACACTGACATCAAACTTCTTCGCCCAGGCCCGGCCTTCCTGCCCCATTTGTTCCCGCAACTGGGGGCTCTCAATCAGTTGTGTCATTCTGTCCACCCATTGCCGGGCGTTTGCCGCAAGAAAACCGGTGGCGCCCTCTTTGACATATTCCGAGTTGGTTCCGACCGGCGAGGCAATGACGGGCAAACCCGCAGCGGAATACTCCAGGATCTTGAAGCTGCACTTGCCCCTGGTGAATCGATTGTCGGGCAGCGGCGCAAGCCCTATGTCGCTCGTGGCCAATTCGATCCCCCGCGTATCTATGGACCACAAACGTTTCTCTACGGGCACGTTGTCCAGCTCCAGGAAATCATCGCCTATTATCCGCAGAATCACGTTATCGAAGCGCGATCCGATTTGCTCGATCGCGGGCCTGATTTCTTCGAGATAGCTTAGCGTGCTCCGGCTGCCTATCCAGACCAGACGGACCCTGTCATCCGCCCTGGTGGGGCGAGGGACCGCGTAGTCACCGACTTTCAAACCGATGGGCAGAATCTCAACGCTGGAGTTGAACCGTCGTGCATGTTCGGCAAGATAGGAGCTGCCGGCAACGACCATGTCCGCCAGCTCGACCGACCGGCGAAAGGGTACGAAATGCGAACGGCTGTAACGCTCGGGGCGCTTGTCGCTGTACATCACCGCGTCGTCGAAATTATATATGATTTTGCTGCTGTATTTGCGCAGCCAGAAGGCGTCGAGGGGATTCAGGCCTTTCTTATGGAGAAAAACACCGTCGAATTCCCGCGCCCGCCGAAAAAGCTTCCAACGCCCCAGCGGGCCGGAGGGCAGCCGAACGACTTCGCAATCGATGCCATTGGCCTGCAGAATGTCGAGATAGACTCCGATGCGCTGCCTGAAGCTCGCCCGGTCCGGATTATTTGTTATGATTAGTAACTTCATCGACGCGCGGGGGACTATTTCACAGCCTCCAGATTCAGGCTGATCATGTATTCTTTACCGTTTACCTTGAGTCTGCGAGAAGCGCGGTCCTTGAAATCATGATGCCGGCAATTGTCGGGATCCCACGAAGAAACCTCTCGAAATCCCACGTCCTTGAACAGATCCGACAACCGCTGACGATTAAACACGGAATAGTGAACATTATACTCGTGATCCTGCCCACCCATCAACTGCCGGGAGATTGCATCTATATCCTTGCCGGCCGCATCATAGACTTCTATCAATTTGTCAAAATCAGGGACGGAAATCCTCAGAACGCCGCCGTCTTTAAGCACTCTTTTCATTTCCGACAGGACTTTCCGCAGATCGTCTCTCTTGATATGTTCCAGAATATGGCACATGTACACCAAATCAACAGTTCCCGTCTCGAAGTCCGCCAGAGAGGTGATATCGTCCGTGACGACGTGAACGTGGGCCAATGGCCGGGCATCGACGTTAATGAATCCCGGAGCATTTTTCTCCCCACAGCCGATGTGGACCAGAACCTCGCCGTCAGGGTTTTTCGGTAAAGGCGGCTCCACGAATCGTCTTTTGAGGCAGGACAGTTGTCGCTTAATTTTTCTTCGCAATTCCTTCAGTTTCTTTCGCATCCGAATTATCCCTAATCCACAGAAGAGGCTGCACGGCGGATATCATTAACGTACAGAACCGTTCCCATCTCGCTCGTCAGATTAATAGCCAATTTCTCGGTATTAAGTCGTCTAAATTTACTTTTCTGTCAGCTAACCATTTTTGCGGGGCGATGACATTCTTGTGAGGATTCAAGTTCAAGTATGCGCCCCACCAACTGAATGAACTATTTGCAATAATGTTACTTTTGCATAAACTCATCAGTCTCATATCTTCATGACCAGATTCAGGGCTATTATGGTCCACGAAGACTATTTGGCAATTAAACTTAAGATTCTCTTTGACCCATTCTTTGTCGTCACTGAATACAAAGAAAACAGGGTCATCAATTTTGCCTTTAATAATATCAATCGCTCGCTTATAGTAGTCAAGTGGTAACACGCCGTGTTTCTTGTGTGTTTTTTCATCAAACACGTAATCCCCGCGCCTAACGTGCATACTAACTGAGTTGCACGAAGAAATATGTGTAGCGAATTCCTCATTTTTCCCAGTTAAATCATTCTTAGGCACGAACTCCTTCACTATGATATTCCTGTGTCTGTCAAAATATTTGTATGACTGAAATCCTCCGGCAATGTGGAGAGGCAGGTTTGCCTTGAATAGCATTCTGTCAAAGGTGAACCAGTTGACATCTCTGAACTGTCTTGTCTTCTTAATCGTTAAATTGCGGATTACTCTATGAATGAGCTTTCTTGGGCTTTTGGATTTTTTGTTCCTAAGCGATGCTATTTCTTCCTCGGAAGCTAAATTCTCAATGATATTAAGGCTATTTAGTGCGTATCCGCTGAGTCTATCTTCGTCGCAGGCACTTATGTCAAGCTTCAATGAACATCCTTTGTCCTCTGCCAACGATCTCGCTGTCGCATACTGAAACATCTGATTGCCCAATCTACCTGCAATTCTAACAATAATCATTTAGAGCTCTTCCGCATCAATCGGATACTTCCCATATATACAGACTGAAGCCCTGGCGTCCGCAGTCAACTATTTTGTGGCAAAGACCCATAGTTCCGGGCTCATATATCGCGGTCGGCGTGACAGCCTGTACCAATACTTTCGCTTTCGGTACGTATATCCATCCCGGCGAAAGCTATCAATGACTGTCAAACCGGCGCCGGTCGCCAAATGAACAAGGTCATCATCGTTGCGAAATTGGTGCGAATGTACTGATTTCTCTGGATTGAGGTCCTTGTCCTCCTTGGGTACTATGGCCAGCAGAGTTCCCTTTGGCTTGAGCATCTTGGCAATATTCTTGAGGGCCAGGAGCGGGTCATCGAGATGCTCAAGGCAGTGTCTCGTGTAGATTAGATCGAAGGCATCTGTTTCTATCAACAGACGACGTATATCACCCTGGATGACGTTGCGCCCCTTGGTCTGGGCATATTCAACGACTGTATGAATCATTTCAATCCCGCAAGTATTGCGAAACCTTTTCTTGGGCAGACTGAGGACAAAACCGTCAGGGCAACCCTTTTTGAGATACTCAAGGGACCATCCGTCTCCGCATCCAATGTCCAAGATTCTGATGTCGGGCGAGAAATCTGGATTGGCTCTTCGGACAGGTGGGTCAGTATACTTCAATTGCCCCCCCAACATACAAAATCGAAGTGCCTCTGCAATTCGACCTTTTACGACGCGATTATTATCAGACGGCTTTGACCGGCGCGCCTGATGAGCGTAAAACTCTTCGTCAGAATCATACGTTACTCTTCTGCCATCTATCACTTTCATAATAACGGTTCATCTCCATTTCATAGGTATTCTCAAGTTTCTTTGCGACTACATCATGGCTGAAATTGGCCCGAATTGTCTCTCTTGCCCTTTCAACAAGATTTTTCAGCTTTTGCTCTGGCGTGTGGGCAAGGGTAGTCATCGCCTCTGCGAGAGCATCTGCATCTTTTGACGGGACCAGATAACCAACGTCGCTGTTGCATAGTACCTCAGGCGTACCCCCAATCTTTGTGCCAATGCAGGGAACACCGACTGCCATAGCCTCCAGGAGAACCCTTGGCATACCCTCGGACCCGATGGACGGCAATACGAAAACGTCCATGGCCCTGAGCAGCTCAGGAACATCGTCTCTCTGACCCAGGAAATGCACGGACCCGGCCATGCCCACTGCGGCCACCTGTTGCTGAATATCTTGTTTGAAAGGACCCTCGCCGACAAGGATCAACTGTGCGGATGGAACCTTGCCCTTGACCTTCTCAAAGGCTGAAATTAGAAAACTATGGCCCTTGAACGGCCCAAACCTTGCAATCGTGCCAAAAACAAACGCATCGGACGGCAGCCCCAACATCTGTTTTGCGTCCGCCTTTGAAACGGATACGCTGGCAAAGCGGCCGTAATCAACGGAGTTTTCCAGGACGGACACTTTGTCCGCCGATAAGAACCAATTGTTCTTCAAGATATCCTCTGTCACGCTGTTAGCAACACCGATAATTCTGTCAATCCTTCGAAATAACAGGAGGTTCGTGAGTTTTCTCCTCAGATTTCTGCTTCTGCCCAATCCGTGCACATGGGCCAGAACCACGGGCGTCCTGGCCAGCGCCCCCGCCATAGCCCCGTAAACGGTAGCTTTGTGAGCATGGCAATGAAGCACGTCCACCTTGTGCTCTTTGAGAACCCTGACCAAGCCCGACAAAACTGAAAAACGAAATGCGTTGACCTTCTTTGCATTAGACAGATACAAGACTTCATATCCTGCTTCTCTCAATAAGTTCCTCTCGCCGGCCTCTCCCCTCAGAAAGACAAATATGACGTTGAAACGCTTCCTGTCCAAGCGTAAAACAAGATCATTCACGGAAGTGGCCTTGCCGTCATATCTGGACCATAACAGAGCGAGCGTAATCTTATCCTCTTTCAAAACAATTCTCCCAAAGCTGCTCTTATACCCCTGCGATCGTTATCGGTTTCCGTACATCGATTCGTAATAGCTCTGGTAGTCGCCTGAGACGACGTTTCTGAGCCAATCCTGGTTGTTCAGATACCAGTCTATGGTTTTATTGATGCCCTGCTCGAAGGTCAGCGACGGCTTCCACCCGAGCTGGTCCATTATCTTGCCGGCGTCGATGGCGTATCGCCGGTCGTGTCCCGGCCGGTCGGTCACATGCCTGATGAGCGATTTCGGCTTTCCAAGCCGACCGAGAATCAGGTGGATAACCTCCAGATTGGCCTTCTCGTTGCAGCCGCCGATGTTATAAATCTCGCCGGGCGGGGCGTTTTGAAGGACCTGCCAAATCGCCGTACAGTGGTCATAGACGTATAGCCAGTCCCGCACGTACAAGCCATCCCCATAGACGGGCAGCTCCCTGTCGTTGAGAGCGTTGTTGATCATCAGCGGGATCAGTTTCTCGGGGAACTGATAGGGACCGTAATTGTTCGAGCATCGGGTGATGTTGTATTTCACACCCCAAGTATGCCCGAACGCCCCGACGAGGTGGTCCGCCGCGGCCTTGCTCGCCGAGTACGGCGAATTCGGACTCAAAGGCGTCCGTTCGGTGAACTCCCCTTCCGGGCCCAGCGCGCCATAGACTTCATCGGTCGAGATTTGCACGAATCGCTCCAGCTTCTTGTCCCGGGCCGATTCAAGCAGCGTCAGCGTGCCGGTAATATTGGTCTCGACGAAGACCTTCGGCCCGGTGATGGAACGGTCCACGTGAGTTTCCGCGGCGAAATTGACGATGGCCTCGATGTCGTACTCGTCGATAATTTTCCCGACCAGGGCACCGTCACAGATATCGCCTTTGATGAATTTGTGGTTCTCGCGCTCCCGGAATTCGGCGAGGTTCCCCAGGTTGCCGGCGTAGGTGAGCTTGTCGAGGTTGACGACGAGGCAGTCGGGATGTTCGCAAAGCACCATGCGCACGAAGTTGCTGCCGATAAATCCTGCACCGCCCGTGACCAGAATTCTTTTCATAGCTGCCTCAAGAAACGCTCCAACGGCCCCTGCCACGCCTCGATTGGTTGACTCAGCAAACGCTGGATTTTACTGCAATCGAAACGGCTGTTCAAGGGCCGCGCCGCCGGGCTCGGAAAGTCGCCGCTCCTACAGGGCGCGACGTCGATGCCCATGGAGAGCTTATCGGCAATGAATCTTGCCATCCCGTATCGGCTGACGCAGCCGGTCGCTGCGAAATGAAATATGCCCTCCGGCCGATTCTTCAACAATTCACAGATGGCTTTGGAAACCTCTATTGTCGCCGTCGGCGAGCCGACCTGGTCATCGACGACTTTCAACATCTTGTCCGCCTTGGCCCGCTGCAGGAGCTTGGTGACAAAGTTGTTTCCGGCGGCGCCGTAGGTCCATTCCACGCGGAGGATGCAATGCTGGCAGCCGCTTTGGGCCAGGAGCCGTTCACCTGCGAGCTTGCTCTTGCCATACACATTTATGGGGTTGGGAGGGTCCGTCTCGACATACGGCCTGTCCAGACGTCCGTCGAATACGAAATCCGTGCTGAGGTACAGGACCCACGCATCCGCCCGTCGCGCCAGAGCACCCAGCCGCCCTACCGCTTCGGCGTTGACCCGTCGGGCCAGCTCGGCCTCGCATTCGGCGCCATCAACGTCTGTGTAGGCGGCGCCGTTAATAATGATCCCCCCGTCTGCAACAGCTTGCCTCACGTGTTCGGCGTTCGTGATATCGAACTGCGGCAGATCGAGAACAACCGGTTCGAGCCCCCGCCGCCTGCAGGTTCGGGCCAAATCCGACCCAAGCATACCCCGGCCGCCAAGAATCACAATCTTCGTACCGTTCACAACCATCCAACGCCCCCAAAACACGGTGGCCTGTCGGGTGAAATGTTTCACAGCCCCGGCAGTTCCGTCTGTATCACATTCATTCCTGCCTGCTCAACGCCTCTGCGCCTCTGTTGTCACGGGACCGGCTCGTTTAGCACCAATTCGTTGGCCCGAGCCAGAGACTCGAACGTTCCGGCGTCCGTCCACCACCCGTCGAGGATGTCGTACGCCAGCCGGCCTTGGGCAATATAAGCCTCGTTGACGTGGGTGATTTCAAGCTCACCCCGGGCCGAGGGCTTCAACGTCCGTATGATCTCGAACACAGAGGCGTCGTAGAAATAGATGCCCGTCACGGCGTAATCCGACTTGGGCCGCTCGGGCTTTTCCTCGATACCGATAATCTTGCCGTCGGACAGCTCTGCGACGCCGAACCGCTGCGGGTGATCCACCTGCTTGAGTAGTATCCGGGCGCCGGTCTTCTGGGCGATGAATTTGTCGGCGTAGCGTTTCAGATTCGTCTGAAAGATGTTGTCGCCGAGGATGACCGCGAGCGGCTTGTGATTCGCGAAATTCTCTGCCAGCGCCAGAGCCTGAGCGATTCCGCCCGCCTCGTCCTGGACCTTGTATGTAAACCGGCAGCCGAACGCCCGGCCCGACCCCAGCAGGCTGACCACGTCGCCCATGTGCTCGACACCGGTGACAATGAGGATTTCCTCTATCCCCACGGCTGTCAATTTCTCGATGGGGTAGAAGATCATCGGCTTGTGCCCGACGGGGAGCAAATGCTTATTGGTCACTTTCGTCAAGGGCATAAGCCGGGAACCCGTGCCCCCGGCCAGAACGACGCCTTTCAGGTCCATGCGAGGTCCCTCTGCTAAGTGATTGCTTTTGTTGCCCCCGTGGTGAAACCGCCATCGACCAAAATGATCTGGCCCGTGATGTACGCCGAAGCATCCGAAGCCAGGAAAATCACGGTGCCGTCAAGGTCGTTGGGCACGCCGGGACGATTCAAAGGGATTCGGCTCTTGATATTTTCCAGCCATTGTTTGTTTTCGTACAGTGCGGCGTTCTGGGCCGTCTTGAACCAGCCGGGGGCCAGCACGTTGACCGTGATACCGTACTTACCCCATTCGGCCGCCAGACTCCTGGTCATCAGAAGCACGCCTCCGCGGCTGGCCGCGTAGGGCGCGATCCCTTCCATGCCGAAAACGCACGTACACGAACCCATGTTGATGATCCGCCCGTATTCGCGCTTTATCATCTCTCTGGCAACGGCCTGGGCGCAGAAGAAGTTGCCTTTGAGATTGGTGTCCAGGACGGTATCCCAATCCTGCCAGGAGAACTCCGCACTGGGGCTTCGTATGTTCAAGCCGGCATTATTGACCAGAATGTCGATCTTACCGTACTCTTCGATGGCCATCCGGACCATGGTCTCAATGTCACTTGGTGATAGCACATCCATCTCGACCGGCAGCGCCTTTCGCCCCAGAGATTCTATCTCCTGTTTGAATTCAGTCAGGCTCGACAGCTTTCGGCTGGTAATCACCAGGTCGGCGCCGGCTTTCGCCAGCGCCCTGGCGAAATACTGGCCCAAGCCCCGGCTGGTGCCGGTGACGATAGCTACTTTGCCGGTAAGGTCAAACAAATCGTGCATGCTCTACGGCTCCAAAACGATTTTCAGTAGATTCTCCTGGCCCTTGAGCAACCGGTCAAAAGCTCGCTGGCCCTCCTTCAAGGGCATCACATCGCTGATGAGCGGCTCGACGTTGATCTTGCCCGAAGCAACGAGGTCTATGCACTGGCGGAATTCGCCGGCGCTTGCATACGAGCCGATGAAGGTAAGCTCTCGAGCGACCAATTGCTGCAAATCGAACTCGGCCTTTTTCTCCAGATTGCCAACGGCGACCACATAGCCCCCCATCCTGGTTACCGAGACGGCATCGGTGAAGGTCCTGGCGTATCCGACGGCTTCTATTGCGACGTTGACTCCCTGCCCTTCCGTTAGCTCCAGAACCGTATCTTTCAGATCGGAATTGGCTGGGTTGATAATTGCGTCCGCCCCCAGCTTTTTGGCCACGTCGAGGCGGAATTCATCGATATCGACGGCGATGACTCTGGCGGCGCCTCTGAGCCTGGCGCCCTGCAGAATAAACAGGCCGATTGTCCCGGCCCCTATCACCAATACCGTATCGTCCGCCGAGATCGGCGCCCGGTTGGAGGCGTGCGTGCCTATGGACGCCGGTTCAAGAAGAGCGGCTTGAACGAAGGACATCTGATCGGGCAGCTTAAAGACAATCCACGACGGCACTGCAACGTATTCGGCGAACGCGCCGTGCCTCTTGAAGGCTGGGACCGAAACGCCAAGCACCTGGCGCTTGTCACAGCGATTGTAGAGGCCCTTTCGGCACGCCTGGCACGTGTTGCAATAGACCGTCGAATCAAAGCAGACCCTGTCGCCCTTCTTCAGGCCCTTGACGTTCCTGCCCACCTGCTCGACGATGCCGGCGGCCTCATGGCCCATAATCAGCGGGGGAATTCTCCGGCCCGTCTTGCCCGTGCAGCCGTGCACGTCCGAGCCGCAAATGCCGCAGGCCTTGACGCGAATCAGCACGTCGTCATCACCCGCCGTCGGGTCGGGGAAATCGCAGTACTCGAAACAACAAGGTTTTGTGTGGATTAAAGCCTTCATTAAGACCCTCTATAGGACCAAAATCAAAAATAGACAACCCTTGAAAACACCTCGCGATCGCAAGGCTTTTCATACCA
>Ga0307380_10011784_pt1 | contig 10918 bp, 12 predicted proteins | sample UN3MG_FD_202239 | JGI IMG/M metagenome (GOLD analysis project Ga0307380, IMG submission 202239) | Soil microbial communities from Risofladan, Vaasa, Finland - UN-3 | ecosystem: Environmental > Terrestrial > Soil > Coastal area > Acid sulfate soil | place: Finland: Risofladan, Vaasa | collected... | reverse complement strand
ATAAACTACTGGTTTAGTTTGTATCATCAAGGTGTTTCCATCCTGTAACTGTTTTTTTATAGAACTTACATTTTGATATAGGTATCTTTCTATATTTTTCATCTTTAGTTCTAGTACCATCTTCTATCAACGCATCTTTTGTGTCTACGGGCGATTGCCTGATATTATCGAGAGAGGTTACTAGTAAGGTATCCCGTGTATAATTAAACAATACCCAATAACTAGCACTTGTATTAATTTTACTTTCTAAAAAATCTACAGTGTCAAAATTGGGTTGCCATTTACCAGATACTTTCCAAGGGTTCTTTATTTCTACTTCTATCATAAATGGTTTTTTCGTATCTTTGCGTTGTATTTCTAAATCACCTTTTGAAAAGTACTCTCTCGACATACTATTACTATCTACTAATTCATAATTGTATTGTTGAAAGAACTCTACTGCGGTTCTCTTCGCAATGGTATCATATTTGTCATACATTTGGTTACTAAAATCTTTACGTTTAGACATATTTTCTCCTAACTTACAAATTCATTATTCGTTACGATATAAACAAGTATTTCTGATAGGTTTTGTACTGTAGTATGTGGAAATCCTAATGAAAACATCCCATTCACCCATTCTACGAGTTCATGCATTAAAATAACAGGTTTTACTTTTGAACTCACGTCTGTATTTATTTTAATAATCCTATCCGAGATTGATACACAACCAGGAGCATCTTTGTAGTCACTACTAACAACTACACTAATAATAAATGCTGGTAGATTAAGATTGAAACGCATATCTTTGTTCTGACGTACGGCTATACAATGTGCCTTTATGTCATTGTTTGAAAATATATAGTATAAAAAGAATGATAATATACTCAATTTACAAGACGACAGTTTAATATCCTGACAAAACGCAATTGCGGCTGTAAGAAATAATATATATGAATATGGATCAAAGTCTTTATTGGTTTGCATTACTGTAATATGGTAAGTTCTAAGGTCAAAGTCACCATACCGATGAAATTTTGAACTATCTTCTTTGATTCCCTCTAAAATTTCTGGTGGTGGGGCTACAAACTCCACAGAAACGTCATAATTTGGAAGTTTAATCTTAGTTGGAAGTTTTTGAATCATATTAGTATAACCGTCCGTTCCTAAACTTGCTAGGCAACTCCTCCAACCAGAAATTCCAGTTTGTTATTTTTGGGTTGTCAGTAAATGGTAGTACTGATCCGTTTCTAAGTAGCGCAAATCCTGCTGTCCATATGGGATGGTTCGTTTCCCGCATTTTAGTATATAGATGCTTGGTTCTATCTGTCATACAACCAACATCGTATCCAAAATCTTGACCAGAAGGCTCTGTTCTCATATGGAATAAATGCCCGTGAAAGGATAAAACGGGCTTCCTGTGGATAGCTGCTAGAGAAACTGGTACGTTGCCCACACGAGAGTAATTTGATGGGTGGGTAACATGGAAGTCAACCCCTCCAGATGTCACGTCTAAGCAAGGATAAGGGGTTATTTTGAGCTTATTACTACTAAGTAGACCATAGGCAAACTCATCCACAGAAATGAACCATTCAAGCTTTTTCATGAAGCGGATATCGTGGTTACCCATAGCATAAACAATTGTATCAAAATACTTGGCTAGTATGTTTAATCCTACTCGACCACTATTGAAGTCCCTATCTACGTTTTCATCTTTATCAATAAGATCGAATTGACTTAATGCAGAGAAATCGAACAAATCTCCTGCAATTACAATTGTCCTAGGCGGTTTCATGTAAATATCAGCAATTTTAATCAGTTTTTTGAACATATCTATATGCACTTTAGGCATGTGTAAATCTGCACATATTATTGCTTCATCAGCTTCTATACTCATAAATGGTTCATAATCAGGTAAGAACTGTTGAAAAATCTCACCCATTTTGTCAATAACTACTCCATCTGCATCTCCACGCCTGAAAGAGATCGAGCAATCATTAGAACAAAAATATGCACCTCTTCCTGTATAAGTTTCTCCACAACTAATACATATATTATCTTTATAGATTTTTGGCATATTGTCTCCTATATTTAAGGTGTCTATATATAATAACGCAAAAGGAACTAATTTGCAACTTTTAATGTCTCAGAAGAATTTCCATTGACACTGGCATAGTTTACATGCACGGTTGACGTACTTCCTTTCTTTTGTACCGTGATTTTATTTCTAAAGTATTCTTTGCACATGTCTTTGTGTGTAATGATGAAAATATTATCTGTATCACCCTCGAATATAAGATCCAAAAATAGTTCAGAGGTGTGGTTGTCTAGTTCGGCAAATACCTCATCAAAAAACTCTACGTTGAAATTAGATTTGTCCTGCATTCTAGCAAATTCTCTGAGAGCAAACTGTTGGCATAAATCTATATCTTTACGTTCACCACCAGATTGTCTCGCATAGGTAAGACCACCTTCAGGGTTATCTATCTCTGGGTATATCTCTTCACTCTTTCCTCGGGGTTTGATTTTTAACTCTAATTTAAACTTACTACCAAATATCCGATTAGTATAGCGACTAATTAGACTATTAATTACTCCTAGTGCGTCTGTAGATACTAGTTTAGGAATACCATCCTTATCAAACGCACGAGAGATCAAACCATAATATAGTTTTTCCTCTTCGTAAATAGCTAATTGGGTCGTTTTCTCTTTAATTTTTTCTTTGAGTTCGGCAATTTCTTTGTCACAATCCTCCATCATGCTAAGGAATGGAGAGCTTTCTTGTTTTTCTTTGCTTTGGGTCACAATATTTGTTTGTGTTTCTATTTCGTTATCAATAATTTGTTTATCCAGTTGCAATTTATAAAGCTCGTTTTTCTTAACTCCAACTGACCTTTCAAACCCGTCTAGTATTTTAAGACCGTTTGTAAATTTATCTATGATAGAATCAATTTTGTCTTTGAGTTTAGTAAATATAGCTAATTGCCCATCCACTTGTGCCTTATCTATGTCTAACTTATTCCACGCCTCACTATTAGTTGTAATTTTTTTCTCTAGAATGTTTTGTAGTGTTTCATATGTGTCTTTATCAATATCACGTTGACAATAAGGACACATCGTAACATTACCAGCTAGTTCGTCCCGTTCTTTATATAGTTCTTCTATTTTACGTTTGTAATATGTGGTTTCTTTTTCAAGTTCTATAGAGTTAGCTTGGTGTTGTAATAGTATGGGTTTAATAATCTCAGCTATTTCTTTTGCCTGATTTAGTTTATTACCATCTTCTAAATGTTCCTTCGCTTTGGTATTTAAGTCTCCTATGGCAGCACTTGTAACGGAGATAGTTTCTGTGATTGTGGTCAAACGTTTGTTTAGCCGATACAGATTTGTTGTGGTGGTAGTAACAACATCAGCTAGTTTATCTTCCCATTCTGTATGTTTGCTGATATAATTATTCTTGTCACGTTCAAGTCTGGTTATGGTTGCTTGAACACTATTTAATTCTATATCAAGCGCAGTTATGGAAGTACAAGTTTCAGAATATAGTTTTTTACTTGCAGCTAGGTACTTATCACAAATTCCTAATCCAACTAGATTATCAATAAGTATTTTCTTCTGTCGGTCGTTCACTTTTGTAAATGAGCTAATTTCTCCCTGACCAATGATTCTACTGTTTAGTAGTAGTAAAGGATTTGTACCAAGAAATGAATTTATGGTTTCTTGTATTTGTGGAAGTGAACTAGTTTTATCATGGATGTTTTCACCATCTACTACAAATTTTATTACATGAGTTACTTTAGCACCAACACGTTTGGATTTTGTTGTCAGGGTTCGTTCTATTAGAAAAGGTATGTCATCCTTTTGCCCTATTAAACGTACAACCGCATCCCCTTTAGTAAATCTATTAATAACAGTTGACATTGTAGAGCCGGGATCAAAAAACTCTCCAGTTATGCACCAATAAAACGCTTCAACTAATGACGTTTTGCCTGTACCGTTGCTCTTGTCTTTGTTAATATTAACTTCATCTACTACTTCACCATCTATAAGCTTCTCACCTTGTATTAAACAGATTTTAGCAGTGTCGATTGGTATGGTAGCGTTTTCGATGCAAGAATAGTTCTCCACCTCTAAAGCGGTGAATATAATTTTGGACATTAATTTCTCCTATTGTACTATATTACCCTTTACTCTTACTCTGTCCAAAGATTCGGATAGTTTTTCTTTATCAACCCAATCCATATCTTCATGTTCTTTTTGTTCTTTTATAAACAATTCTATATACTTATTAATATCTAAATTAAACTTTAGGTCAAAAGCGGGTTCAGAATTATTTGATTGCTGTACTATATCATCTTTGTTTTCATATCTGTAGTTAGTCAGTTTCTTAAACAACCCATCCAATTTAAGATTACTGTCAGTTCCTCTAATTCTAAAATAATCTAACCCGAATCTTTCTTTATTGTTAGGATCAGAAAGGAAATTTTTTACCTCTTCTTGTGTATCAAATTGTTCAGTTCTAAAAACGGGGAAGTCACCAAGAGACTGTAATGGGATGTAGTTTTTAAACCGTTCTCCTTTAGTAAAATTAAGTACAGCAAACCCAAACATGTTATTTTCGTCATTAAAATTATGTTGGAGAGGAGTTCCAACAAAGTTTACTTGTTTTTTGTACTCCGGTGAAGAGAGCACTTGAGCTTTGTGAATATGCCCTGAAAATATATGATTAAATACGGTTGGGCCAAATATTATAGGGGATATAGGTTCTTTAAGTACATACTCGTCACCTACACTCGCACCAATTAACTCAAAATGCCCAAGCAATGTATGACGACACTCTGCATTATTAGGAATGTGTGCGGTTTTAGCTTTGGTTGTTTCATTTAAGGTAATCAATTCTTCAACCATAGTTTCTGGATCGAAGTAAAATTTCAATGCTCCAATCTTATCGTTTAGATTTCTAAGTCCATATAAGGTAGGAGAGTCTATTACATCTATGCCTTTTATCTTTCTAATGAGAGAAGGGGAAGCGTCATTATTAAATATGAAATCGTGATTTCCTAGTATGAAATGAAGTTGTAATCCTTTTTGTGCTGCTTCCTCTATCTTTCTGGCAACCATCTCAAAAACAATACTATACATTACTGTTCTGTGGTGGAACAAGTCACCAAGAAAGAATACGTGTTGTATATTTTGGTCTAGTGCATATTGGAAGATAGTATCTAAAGCTTTCAAAATCCAGTTAAATCTAGACCCAACACCTTCAGAGGTAGGCTTAGAAAACGGACGGTATTCGTGGGCGTGGAGATCTGAAAATACTAGTATTTTATTATTTTTACCTAAATCTAAACACTCCTCTCTTATATTGTAATCAACCATCTAAATCATCCTTTAATATTTCAGATATTGATTTAACTTCTGCGGCTGCATCATCTCCATCTTCGTCAGCTTCAATAACTAGTGGCGTGGATATACCTGTAATGTTATCCTTAATCGCAAGGGATTTATCTATATACATATCAGGATGTTTTAGTTCAGCAATATTAAGAGTTTTTAATACCGCATCACGCATTTCGATATATGCGTCTTTATTTTGTATGAACCATTCCAATGCTCCTATAAATCCCTGTGCTATTTGTTCTCCATTATAGGAAAACCAAGCCCCACTTTTTCCTATGATGCCTTCGTGCACAGCTATTTTGGCTAAGTCTGAAAGTCCTGAAAACCCACTACCATAAAATAAATCAACCTCTACCTGTTTAAATGGTCGTGCAAGCTTATTCTTCTCAACAGTAATAAGTGCTCTGTGTCCTATAATTTCACTATCATGTTTTATTGTACTGTTCTGTGCTCTAGTAATTTTAAGTCTAATAGATGAATAAAATTTCAGTGCGTGTCCACCTGTTGTTTTCATTCCAGCAAAACCAAACCCACCAATTTGATCTCTAGTTTGGTTTACAAAAAGAACAGAACAACCCGCCTTTGAAATTTTACCAGCTAATTTTCTTAAGCTTCTAGACATCAAAGCTGCAATCCGTCCAAGTCTGTCAGCGTCTGTTAAAGAAGATTCAAACTCATCTTTTGGAAGTAGGGCCGCAACAGAGTCCACTACAACAATTGCTTTAAGTTTGCTGTCTAGTACTGTTTCAATGGTAGCAAATGCTTCTTCACCATAGTCTGGCTGTATCACTACAAAATTACTTGAATTTACATCTACACCAGTATTTTCGGCTAATTTTAGGTCTAGTGCGTATTCTGCATCAATATAAAATACTGTGTATCCTAACTTTTGAGCGGAGCCAGCTATCTTCATGGCTAAAGAGGAATTATGATTAATAATACCGTTAGCGGTGAATACGTGGTTAGTAGGTTGGTGTATATCAAATACAGGCTCTTCACCAGCAGACTTGATATTTACAATTTTATCAAATTTTAAGTTTTCTAGTGTTCTCCAATGATCTATAATTGGATGCTGCGTGTTATTTTTGGCACAGTATTCAAAAATATTGGTAAGTTTATTAAAAGTTAAATCAGTTCCTTTTACTAATACAGCATTTGCGATGTAATTCCACTCTCGATTAGTCTCCATATTTCTCATAAGAGTTCTTACTAACGCTTGTTGATGTGGAATAGTATCTTCCTTTGTACGGTGGTTATGTATCTTACACTTTTCTACTTTTTCATACCGCTCTTTAGATACAAATCCTATTTTAGATGTAAATAAATCAAAATTGTAGCCAGATACAGTAAGATAATAGTAATCTTTCTGATACTCTTTATTGAATTTAGCGAATCGTTTTGATATTATACCAAATCCAAGTAGCATAAGTTGTATCTGTTCTAGCAACAAAGAAGATGCAGAACTGACTTCGATGATACTTTTTTTAGTATAAATATCTGCTTCACATTCAAAATACGTCTTTAAAAACTCACTCCAAATATTTGTTGTACATTTTCTAACACAAATTGGAACCGTTTTTTCTGCTGCCGTTACATAATCAAGACCAAATTTTTCAAATAGATAGGTTCTAAACTTCTTGGAGTTTATATGGTGATCTATTCCATTTGATGCTTTTTTATTGTAATGTTTGATTTCTAATTGGGGATCTATACTACGAACACAATTTATATAGTCATCTATTACATCTTGATTTGAGTTAGAAAAATGAGTGCTGTTTTTCCCAGATAGGCACCCATCAGCAATAAGGTATCCTATAAATTTGGCTTCTTCAGGGGAAAGGGTATCTTTTCCTCCATCCCATTCTTTTCTGTTAACAGCAACATGATCACCTGATTTTAATTCGGAACACTGTCTCCATTCTAAAAATCCATTTTCACTCATGACTTTAAGTTGGTGATTAGAAGTAATTTTCAAATTTAGCCCACTTTTTGTAGTTACTTGATAAACAGGTTTCTTGCCATTCCAAAATAAACGATCAACTTTGTGACTGCCATTATTAGTGTGTACAATTAAATTTTTATCTTCTATATTTTCTTCTCTCTCTACACACGTTGTCTGGTATCCGAGTTCTTTATAGAGTTCTTCTATAGTTAATAAACCAAGACTAGTTGATAATATAGAGTCTTTGCTATTACACTTACCACTCATCTGTTTTCCGAATAGTTCAATAATAGTGCCTTCTGGAACTCCTCCTATGCCGAGTGCTTGGTCAAGGCTCAAGATACCAGTGGACACTACTGGTTTTACATAATCCTTGTCTGTATCTTGAGTTCTAAACGCTATTCCTTTACCAAAAGCTTTATGCAGATCTTTTAAAACAGCATCCACATCTACGTTCATAATGTCTGATACATCATCAATTTGTGATTTTGATTGTTTTCTCTTTGCCATGTGTACTCCTCCAATATTCTGTGTAGTCAGCCGCAAACTTGTTTAGTTCCTCGGTGTTTAAGAACATATATGTGCATGTTTGGAATCCAGCGTATTGTTTAGGATAGTATTTACATATAATGGGTCTGTCTTCGTAAACTTGACAAATGCATTTCTGTTCTTCATCCAAAGCCAATTCGGTACATTGGCAAGGTAGGGATATAGATAAAGTAAATTCGTTAGCCTCTTCACGAGGATCGGTTTTAATACCACCAAGAATAGTAACCTTTACTCCATGTAGTTTTAACCATTCTATAGCGGCCTCTGATCCTTTAGTATCCATATTTATAGTTTTACAGCACGCACCACATCGGCTACAAAATCCTACACGATACTTTTCATTAGTTAATTTTACAACTTCTATAGGCTTTTCATATCTAATAAGTTCTTTTATCTTTGCTGTTTTCCCCATACTAGTCTCCATTATTATGTGTTAACTTTCCAAGCTCCTCTCTGATTTTTCGACGTATTTTTGTATACAACTCATCAAACTTAGCTTCAAATTCTTCTCCAGGTTCTATACTATCTGATACTGTGGCACCTAATTTTGCACTATTCCAGTCTCCTAAGTTGGCTGTGAGTGAAAACTGGACACATATTTCTCTAGGTTTTGTTGGCATTCTTCTTTACTCCTTATTTTCATAGCTTCGTATTGTACCGAACAAAATTTAAAGTAATCGCACTCATTACAGGGAATGAATGCATAACAAGGACGAATGTTTTTATTAGTAGCTCTAAGGGCGCTAGTAACGGTATGTCCTAAATGAGCAACAAGAATTTCAAATAAGTCTTGCTGATTAAATATGTCGGTGTTTTCAATTGCTATATCCCACATAGTATTTAGATTAGTTAAAGAATCACGCATTGTTTTGTCGTATCTTAGCTTCTGTGATTTCTATTTGATTTTCTAAAGTATTAAAATCTATAGTGCCTTTTGTATATTGTGATAGTATACAATTATCTATCGAGAGTACTTTCATATTATCTGAAACAATTGGGTTTCCGTCTATATCTTGTGTGGTGGTGTCTTCTAAAAGAATGTCTTTAAATATGAAACAGAACTTATCAAAAAATAAAGTTTTATCATATAGTTCTATAGTATTATAAATAGCTACGATGTCATCTACAATATTAACGATATTAAATTCTCTGTCCTTGAATGCGTATATTGCTATTGTACCATCCTGACTATTTTTAGCTATTCGTAAGCTAACTATAGAAGGGAATTTTTCTCTCACCCAGTTACTGTAGTTCATATTTCAATCCACATATGTGGGGGAGAAAACCTCCCCCACATATAACTGTTAAGACTTATCGAGTGCATCCATTTTAGCTAACAAGTTATCAACAGCATTTTGTTGTGTGGTATTAGGGGAAGGTGAAACATCCTCTTTAGCCTGTGCGGGTGTCGCAGCTTTTGCTTCGGCATCTAGGGCTTCTTGAGATGGAAAATTAGGAATATCGTCAGGCAGAGTAGGTGGAGCAACACTTACTTCATCCGATACCCCAAAAGGATCATACTCGTCTACCGTAGAGCTATCTGCTGAGACTGACGGAGATGACGGAGATGATGGAGAACTGACAAAGCCAGTTGATGGTGATTCCTGTTGATTCTGGCTGAGTACGTAATCAGCAGTAAACCTGTGGAACTTCACTTCAGAGTAAATTACCTTTGTCTCATCAAACGGAGGAAGAAGCCTGATAATATTTGTATCATTCTCTACTTGTTTGATGTGTAAATAGTTCTGATCGATGAAGCTAATAATGTTGTTAAGGTTATGCAGACCACTCAAATCTCCTGCTTTAAACTGCTCCAATAGCTGTTTGTTGGGGATCTCAGTATCTCTGGTATCAATTTGTACTGAGTATCTGGTTTGAACGCCCTGACCTTTCTTTGTGATTAAAACATTGCGCCCCTTAAAAGGATGCACTACATTAATACTGCTGTCGAGAATTTGCAGTCCTTTCACCTGTCTCATAAGATCATCATAGGTGGAGGGTGGGAGAGCGTAGACACGGACAGGATAACTCTTGTCTTCGTCTTGCGTGTCTATTGCGTTTACAAAAATCTTACTACGGGCATAAAGGGACCGTGCTGTTTCCATAAGACGATTACGTTCATCTTTGGACGCTGTGTTATTAGACGCACGATAGAACTCACTTGCTTTTTCACACTCAACACAGCTAGAACCGTTGATTGATTTGGGGCATACCTTTCCAAAAAAGATCTTGCGTCTTACATTCCTGTCTAAGTTTACATTGAAATCCATGATTAGTACCTCCGATGTTTAGTTTGTACTTTGTTGTTTTTGCTCTTTCCTAGTTTTCTTTCTACTGGTGGCTCGCTTGATTTCTTTAGGTTTCTTGTGCCGCCTGACTCGCTTGAGCAAAATGGGTTACTTTCTGGCTGTAACAGTTTGTTTTTCTTACGTGGTGTTTCCCTCCTCTTATCAGTTGTTTTATACAATCCTAGCTTCTCGCTTTTTCATTCCAGCAATCGATAATATAAGTCCATGTCGAATATCTAAACTTTTTACTATTGCCCCTAACTTGCCTTCCAACTCTTTAACTTCATTAAAGCGTTCCATAGTTTCTATATATTCAGGGAAGTCATAAAGAGAACGTTCAATCCTAGCTTCTGACATTTTAGTATCATTACGCCGTAGCTCATTCGCAATCTTTACCTCTTTTGTTTTTAACTCTATTTTTAATTGAGCTAGTCTTGATTTTGCAGTTTCTAGCTGGTTACTAAATTGCCAGTATAACTCAGCAGACTCCTCCATTTGTTCTCTAAATTTTACGGGGTCTTCAGAGTATATTTTTAAATCCAGTTTCGGTGTATTAGCCATTACTTTCTCCGTTTGTTTCAATCCATACACTCATATGGAGTGCAACTAGTCACTTCTTACTGGTCGCAATCAATTTCCCATGTGTGTTGGATTGCGATTTTTATTAGGGTTGTCATGTCAGCTTTTGGTATTCCTTGGTTAGAATCTTTTTGGTTAAGTGTTTTAAGATCATCAGCTAGATCATTTAAGGCTTTCTTAG
>Ga0307380_10011782_pt1 | contig 10919 bp, 11 predicted proteins | sample UN3MG_FD_202239 | JGI IMG/M metagenome (GOLD analysis project Ga0307380, IMG submission 202239) | Soil microbial communities from Risofladan, Vaasa, Finland - UN-3 | ecosystem: Environmental > Terrestrial > Soil > Coastal area > Acid sulfate soil | place: Finland: Risofladan, Vaasa | collected... | reverse complement strand
CTCGCGAGGAGGCCCGGCGTGATCGCCCACGTCGGAAATCGAACCGACCTGACCTGCCGGAGGCGTCGATGAGCGACGGGACGAAGGCCAGCATGGAGAGTCGGAAGAAGCTGGCCGAGACACAGAAACGCGACGCCGACCAGGAGGCAGAGCCGTAGCCCGGGTCGGGTCCGTAGCCTGGCTCCGCCCCCTCCCACGCCCATAACGCACGCCTGCGCCACGCCTTAAGGTCTCAGTCCAGGGCGGCCCTTCGGGCGATCGCGTCGGCAATGACCGCTGCATCCTCCCCTACGCCAAGGAGGAGCGGCGATTTGCGGGTCCGGAGGAAGGGAACGCCAACGAAGTACAGGCCGTCCACGACCGTGCTCGCACCGTCCACCTGGATCGGGAAGCCGAGGTCATCGAAGGCGGCCGGCCACGGCATCCATGATCGGTAGTCGGGTCGGTATCCGCCGGTAAAGATGACCGCGCCAAAGCCGGCGAGTGAGACCGCCTCGGGAGATCGCCCATCGAACGGAACGGGTTCGGGAAGGTCGAGTGGCGGCAGCCCTCGGTCTGCTGCCGTCGCCCGGAAGAGCTGTATCAGGTCGTTGTAGCGCGCGTCCCCCCATGCCACGGTTTCGGTGAGGTCCTGGGCAAACCGCGCCTCGTCGCCATCAGCGCCCAGGAAGTGGCCGACGAGGGTGACACCAAGGGCCCGAAGCGTGCGCAGGTCCAGGTCATGCGGTTCACCGTGGCCGGTCGCGAGGATGTTCGCGCCCAGCCGGGCATTTGGCGATGGCAGCGACGTCGTCGTGCCCTCGAGGAAGCCCGACTCCACCGCCCACCAGTACATGTCGTGATCGCCGATCCGGCGCGGTGCCCACGGTGCTTTGCCGCAGGCGAGCACCACCTCGCGCCCTGCCTCATGCAGCTCCTCGGCCAGTTGGCAACCGGACTGGCCGCTGCCGACGATCAGGATGCGCCCCGGCGGGAGGGCGACCGGATCCTCATAACCGCCGAGATCGATCTGCAGGAGGTCTTTGGGTAGCGATTCTGAACCGGCCGGTCGGTGCGGACGCTGATAGGCGCCGGTGGCCACGACGACTCGACGCGCGTGCATCTCACCGGCCGAAGTCTGGGCAGTGAATCCTCCCCCCGGCACCGTCTCGAGCGATCGGACCGCGACACCTTCACGGATCGGCAACCCGGATCGGGAGGCGTAGCGCTCCAGGAACGCGACGATCTCATCTCGGGGCATGAAGCCGTCTGGATCGCTCCCGTCATACGGGCCGTCTGGAAGCTGAACCGACCAATTCGGCGTCACCAGGCAGAAGCTTTCCCACCGGTCACGCCAGGACTGACCGATCCGACCACGCTCGAGCACCAGGTGCTCGAGACCGTTGCCCCCAAGCTCGTGGCTGATGGCCAGACCGGCCTGTCCTGCCCCGATGACAAGCACCTCAACGTGCTCCGCCTGAGCTGCGCTACTCATTCGGTGACTCCCAGTGTCCGAGCCAGAAAGGCGGCCTGTTCCTGGCTGGCTCGAGCGAAGGCATCGCTCGGATACTCCAGCAGGCCGAAGTGGCCCCCGTCCACCTCCATGAGTTCCTTTGGGCCTGGGATGCGATCGAAGACCGCTCGCGTCACGTCGCTGGCCGCGCCTTCCATCTCGTCATCAGGCGACATGGCGAACATGGTGGGGACGCGGACGCGCGGGGCACACGCGAACGTGTCGAAATCGGGCGCATCGCTGGCCGTCGTGAAGACGACCCGGTTCGTCCACCCGGAGCCGTACCGTCCGCCGTACTCGATGAACCATCGAAACGCGGTGAGCGGTTTGAGGGCCGACGGACTCGCGACCTGGTCTGCGGACACGACCGCTGACGACACCCACGCGTCGGAGGGTCGGCGCACCTCGCCCTTCGTCAGGAATCGCTCCATGGCCGTCAAGCGCGTGCCATCGGGATCGTCCACGCCCATTGCTCCTCCGAGTGCCGGTACTTGACAGACCAGCGCGCTGACCCGCTCGTCGAGCGCGGTCACGCCCAGTGCGACCCGAGTGCTCATGCTGTCACTCCAGAGCGCGAGCCGAGATTGATCGATCTCCGCAACTGCGTGGGCGGCGCCGATCGCATCGATGTATCCGCGAGCCTGGACCCAGTAGTTGATCTCGCCTCGTGGTTCGCCGTCGCTCGTCCCGTGCCCTCGATGGTCGAAGGCCAGGACCGCCAGTCCATGATCGCGGAAAGTCTCCGCGTAGCGGTTCATGACCATCGGGATCGTTGCCGAGAAGCCGTGCCCCATGACGACGATCGGGGCGGGTCGTCGTGCGGGTAGGTAGAGCCGGCCACGGATGGTTGCTCCGTCTGAGGTGAACTCGACCGGCTGGGACCCGGACGTGTCGGGCACCGCCGTCACATGGGGCTCCCTGGGCGAGGCCGCGGGGTCATCATCAGCAATTCGGTTCCCTTCGTGGAGGCCGCATCGGTTCGATCGACCACGTTTGGACCCTAACATGACGACTCGCGAACTTCCGCTCGGCCGCGTCGCACAGGACGCGGCTGACCCAGGGGCACCCTACGGCGTCGGCATCTCCATGACCTGGCGGATCTCGAAATCGCCGCCCTCGAATGGTGCTCGCTTGAGCCATTCGATCGCTTCGTCGAGCGATCGGACCTGCCAGAGCCAGTAGCCACCGATGATCTCTTTGGCCTCGGTGAACGGACCGTCGGTGACGGTCCTTGCTGCACCCTCGAACTTGACTCGTGCCGCGTTCGATGTTGGCAGGAGCCTGCCCTCGGCGAGGACGACGCCGGCATCGACCAGTTCCCTGCTAAAACGCGCATAGGCCGCGAAGGCCTCGGGGTCGGGGGCCTGGTTCTGTGACTCCGATGCCGAAGACGCTTCCGACTCGGGTCCCGACTTGGCCAGGATGAGGACTTGCATGGGTGACTCCTTGTTTGGCGGGTCGCGGGCGACCTGGTGGCGCGCCCTCTACCAACACGTCGAATGAGCCGCGGCCATTTCGACATCGGTCCGAAAATCCTTCGCGTTCCCGTCATAGGATGGGGCATGTCCGCCTTCGAGCTTGGCCTGTACACCTTCGCCGAGTTGATGCCGGACGCCTCCGGACGCCTGATCTCGCCCGCCGACCGATTGCGAAACGTCGTGGACGAAGCGCGGCTGGCGGATGAGGTCGGTCTCGACGTCTTCGCCGTCGGAGAGCACCACAGGCCCGACTTCGCCATCTCGGCCCCAGCCGTCGTCCTGGCGGCGATCGCCGAGCGAACGTCTCGGATCCGGCTTTCCAGCTCGGTCAACGTGATCAGCTCGGACGATCCGGTTCGCGTCTTCCAGGAGTTCGCGACCCTGGACCTGCTGTCCGGTGGGCGGGCCGAGATCATGGCCGGCCGGGGCTCGTTCATCGAGTCCTTCCCGCTGTTCGGCTACGACCTCCACGACTACGACAGCCTGTTTGCGGAAAAGCTGGAGCTGCTCCTCGCGCTGCGGGCGTCGGAGCGAATCACCTGGTCTGGCCGGCATCGCGCCGCCATCGATGATCAGGGCGTCTATCCGCGACCCATCCAGGATCCCCTGCCTGTCTGGGTCGCCGTCGGGGGAACCCCCGAGTCCGCGGCCAGGACGGGTCTGCTTGGCCTGCCGATGGCCCTGGCGATCATCGGCGGTGAACCGGCCCGTTTCGCGCCCATCGCCGAGCTCCATCGTCGGGCCGGTGAACAGGCCGGTCACGGTCGTCTGCCGATGAGCATCAACTCACACGGTTTCGTGGCCGACGACCCGCAGACGGCCGCCGACGATGCCTGGCCGGCCACCAAGGCCCTGTCCGATCGGATCGGTCGCGAACGTGGCTGGTCGCCCATCACCAGAGAGGCCTACGACCAGAGCACCACCCTCCACGGCGCGAACCTGATCGGCAGCCCCGAGCAGGTGATCGAGAAGATCCTCTATCAGCATGGGATCTTCGGACACCAGCGATTCCTGATGCAGTTCATCATGGGCTCATTGCCGCATGCCAAGGTGATGCGTGCGATCGAACTCCTCGGGACAGTGGTCGCACCCGCGGTGCGTGCGGAGCTCGCAGAGCGGCCCTGATCGGCGCCGCCCCTCGGCCGGCCGCCTGGGCTGAACGGCTACGCGAACCAGATCGATCTGACGATCTGCTCGATCTCCTGCTCGAGCTCGGGACCGGCGTCCGGTTTCGTCCCACCGGCGATGAAGAGGCGCGTCCCGTCCAGATCGACGATCCAGACCCGGATCGTGTCGCCCGGCTCTGTAGCCGACCACATGGCACCCCCCTGCCTGTCCCGCCACGTGAAGAAGAACCCCGGGTCGCAGCCTCGGTCCTCGCGAACCGCGAGCACGATGTACTTCGTGGCGCGCCCGTCGAGCCTCACGTCCGCGGGGCCGGCGATGAGCTGGGTCCCGGGCGCATTCGCGACCGCGGCCGCAAGATCGGCGGTCGATGGACCGATCGACGGTTTCAGCTGTCGAGCGCAGGTGTAGGTGTCGACAGCGTCGGGGAACGTCGTCCAATAGATCATCCCTTCCGCACCCTGTGGGCCGCGAACGGACTTGTTGATGGAGGTACCGCCGACCCGCTCCCAGCCGCCTGTCGGCACGCTGAGCGAAAGCGGGATCCCATCGACGGTCATCGAGTAGCGGAGGCCCTGATCCTGCTCGAACGGCGGCGGCGCGATATCGATCGACGCGATGATCGCGTCGAGCTCCGTGAGCGCCGCCTCCGTCGCGAACCGGTAATCGCTGGTGACTACCAGGCGATGCGCGTTGACATCGGCGACGTAGATCGTCCCGACGCCGCCGGTAAGGATCGAGAATCCGCTATCGGGCGGGCCACCCGCCCATATCTGATCTCCCTCCGGCCCGGGGCATTCACGGGGGTGGCGCAGCACGTACTTCGAGGCCGGATAGTAGCCCACAAGGACATCGGCAGGACCGGATCGGTCGATCCCGACCTGGTTGCGCAGGGCGACCCGAAGGTCGCGGGCCGTCGAGCCCACCGCCACGAACTCGAGGTCCGCATTCCTTGCGCAGACATCGGCCACGACATGGGTCACGTCCTGGAACAGACTCAGTCTCAGGAAGTCCTTGGTGACGGTCGGTCGGGGCGGGATCGACCCCTCTTCGGTCAACCTCCAGCCGGCGGGCAGCGTGAGGTAGATGCCGGGCACGACCTCGCCCGTGTTCGCTTCCCGGATCGGCCGATCCGGCCAGGCGACGAAGTATCTGCCCGGATCGATCTCGCCGCTCAAGGGGAGCGCGGTCGGGGCGTTCGAAGCCACGCGTAGCGGCGGCGTGGAAGGCGAAGGGATCGGGGAAGACGTCGGCGACGGCGAAACGCTGACACTGCGCTTCTCGACGGGATCGCCAGAGGGCAGCAGGGCGATACCGACACTTCCGACAATGAACAGGAGGATAGCCACCGTGACGGCCTTGGCCCGGTTGTCACGAAGCCGTCCTTCAAACGCTTGATCGGCATCCACCAGCGTCCGCTCCGTCAGGCCACTACCGGGCAGAGGGCGTCGAAGCCAGGAGCACAGTATTCCACGTGTCCGCCGACCATGGTCATCAGGACGCGCACGTCTCCAAGGTGGTCGGCGGCCACGCTGCGAGGGTCGCCATCGAGGACGACCAGGTCAGCAAGTTTGCCGGGCTCCACGGTCCCCTTGCGATCCTCCTCGAACGTCGCGTAGGCACCCGCGCGAGTGATGAGCGGGAGTACCTGCTCGACCGAGAGCCGCTGATCGGCTTGCCACGCCGCCGGCTCGATACCGGGGTCCAGGATGCGCGTCACCGCGACCGCCATCGTCTGCATCGCGCCGCCCGACGGCACTCGATTTGCCTCGAGGTCGTCATACGGATGATCCGTGCTGGCGACGGCCGGTACACCGGCTTCCAGCAGGTCGCGCCATCGCCCGATCCAGGGCATGCGTTCCGGATCGATCGTCGTTTCCACGCGTGAGTTTGGATCTGTGCCGAACCAAGTCAGCTGGAATGAGGCCAAGATCGCCAGATCGCGCATCCGCAGCACCTGGTCGTCGCGAACTGCCATGACGTGCTCGATGCGGTGGCGGTGACCGGCGTTGTCGGCCCCCGCCAGTGCCGCCTCGTAGGCGTCGAGAACGAGGTCGTGCGCGGCGTCCCCGGCCGTGTGTGTGGCAAGTTGCCAGCCGTCGTCATGGAGCGAACGGACCAGCTCGGTCAGCTCGTCGGGCTTCCAGAACACCTCGCCGCGATAGTCGGGTCGATCCATGTGGGGCGAGGTCATGTACATCTCGGTCGTCCATGCAGGGTCGGCGAACATCTTGACCCCGCCGATCCGCACGCGCGGGCTGATCACCTGGTGAGGCCGGTAGTCGCCGAACCAGACGCCGAACTTCTGCTCCAGGTAGTTGACCGGCAGATAGCAGTTGACCCGCAGGCGCAGCCGTCCGGCCTCGTCGAGCGCACGCAGCTCGTCGAGGCGCTCCTGGTTGACGAACATCTCGGTGATGCTGGTCCAGCCACCCGCGAGAGCGGCCTCGATCGCGGTCTCGGCCGAGTCGTAGCCGGCCTCGCGTCGGTCGCCGATACGGTGGCAGTGGGCGTCGTTGAACCCCGGTAGCAGGACCCGCCCGCCGACGTCCACGATCGTGGCGTTCGGCGCGGCCGCGCGGACTTCCGCCTCTGAGCCGACGGCCGTGATCGTGTCACCCGAGATCGCTACAGCGTCGGCCCCGGGGTGCGTCGGGTCCATCGTCAGCACCGTGGCATTGCGCAGGACGAGGCCTTCTTTCTTCGGGCTTGACGTCGGTCGGGGCACGACGCTTGCCTGGGACGCCACGCTCGCCTTGGGCCCGAAGGTGGCCAACGCCGGAGTGCAGGCGTCGAGCACCGCACCAGCGGCAACGACCGAGATCCCGCGGAGGAACTGCCGGCGTGAGACTGATCGATCCATTCGAGCGCTCCTGTCAGATCCGGGCGCTTCAAAGAGAGCGGCGGCGGCATCCGTTCGGGCTGCCTCCGCCGCTCCAGAATCCGACTACTCGAACTGGATCGAGTCGATGACTTGCTGGATCTCCCTGCCTGGCTTGGGACCCGCACCGTTGTAGGTCTCGCCGTCGATCCACACGATCTTCCCATCGACGTCGATCGCCCAGACCCGGATCGTCGAGCCCACCTCGGAGGCATAGCGCGCATTGCCCGGTTCGGTGCCGTACCAGAGATAGAACGTATTCGCGGGGCAGCCGATGTCCTCGCGTATGGTGATCACGATGTGCTTGGCGGGATACCCGCCCACGATCACGTCCGTAGGCGGTTCGACGATGTCGGTACCAGGGATGGAGGCCACGTCCGCCGCGAGGTCAGCCAGCGAACCAGCCGGCGGGCTCACGGTATTGGCGCATGGATCGCTGAAGACGCCCGTCGGGGGATCCGCCCAGAAGATGAAACCCGCGCCATCCCCAGTCAATTGCCCGGGGACACCCTTGTCGATCCCGAAGCTGCCATTGCTGAGCCAGTCGTCGGCCTTCAACTCGAGCGAGAACGGAACGCTGTTGATCGTAAAGTCGTGCCGGCCGATCGCGAGCGGCCCATCGGGCGGAAAGGCGAAGGCGACAGGCGTGGGCGCAGGAGTCGCCGTCGGCGCGGGGGTCGGCGTCGGCGCGGGGGTCGGCGTCGGCGCGAGGGTCGGCAAGGGCGTGGCGGCAGGAGCGCCCCCGACCCCGCCGCTGGCTGGCAGCAGGTTGAAGCCGACGACCGCCACGACCAGCACGGCGGCGGCCGCGATCGCGAGCTTGGCGTAGGTATTCATGTCCGTGATCCTCCGCGCCGGCCACCGGGAGCGGCGCTGTGGGGTCGTGTCCAGCCGGCCGAGCACGTCGTCCAGGACGCGGCCTGCGGATTCGTGTTCGTCTGTGCGTAGCCACGACCGAACGATGCGCGTGACGTCCCGTTCGGTATCCATCAGATCACCTCCCGGGCCCGCATCCGCGAGTCGGCATCGAGTGCCGCCCGCATTGCGCGCATCGCATGATGAAGTCGAGAGTGAGCCGTCCCGACCGGGATGCCGATGATCTCGGCGACCCGGTCGAGCGGCAGGTCGAGGTAGTGGTGCAGGACCACCACCGTTCGGTGGTCGACAGAGAGACGGCGGAAGCCGCGCTCAAGTTGATCGCGATCGACGACCGAGCTCAGGCCGTCATCCGCTATCGGGTCGTCCGCCGGCAGGAGCCGGAGGTTGGGTGCCCAACGTCGTTCTTTCCGGCCCTCGGCATAGCAGGCGCGCACGAGGAGCCGATACGACCAGGCCTCGAAGCGGGCCGGATCGCGGAGCTGCGGAAGGTCCTGCCAGATGGCGAGCAGCGCCTGCTGCGTCGCGTCCTCGGCAAGATCGATGTCGCGCAGGATCCTGCGCGCCACGGCCAGAAACCGATCGGCGATCTCAGTGGCGACGAGAGCGTAGGCCCCCGTGTCACCACGTTGGGCTCGAATCACAAGGTCGGTATCCATGCCTCTTCCGCTGACAACGCCGGCTTGATCCGATGCGCGTCACACGGTATGGGTGGCCCGACCCCGTGAATTTGTCAATACCCGTTTGAGAACCTCAGGGTCCGGGCGCCTGGGGCTCGACCCGAGGGACGTGAGGCTTGTGTCGGCCGTCCGATCGGCGCCTGGCGCCTGTACGGACCGGCGGCCACTCGTGTTGCTGAGTCCAGTGCTCATCCTGGGCGCCAGGCGCTCAGATCGGATGAGATTCGGCTCGATCGCGTGCTCTAACTCATGAACGGCGCAACTCACCGGTCCGTTCAGGCGCCTGGCGCCGAACAGACCTGGCGCCGAACAAACCTGGCGCCGAACAGGCCTGGCGCCGAACAGACCTGGCGCCGAACAGGCCTGGCGCCGAACAGGCCTGGCGCCGAACAGGCCTGGCGCCGAACAGACCTGGCGCCGAACAAACCGGGCCCAGGCTGTGTGGCAGGCTCAGGATCAGGTCGGCGCCGAGACCTTTGCCAGCGATGCCATCAGGTCGACCGTGGCGGTGTTCGTGTCGAAGTCGTCGCCCAGGGTCCCGGTCGTCTGGAGGAATGCCGTCCCGTTCGCGCCCAGGTCGAGGATATACGCATAGCGGCTGGTCCCGACCGGAACGCCACTTGCGGCGTTCGTCGAGGTGGCCTCAACCACGGTGGCGGGATAGCCCGCCACCGTGTACGCGGTGCTCGTCACGGCGCCCCACATGACAGGGTCAGTCGCTGCGGTGATCGCGTCCTGGTACGAGAGGTTGGGCTGAAAGTGGATCTCCACGGCTGCCTCGAGTTGGAACGGATCCGTCGGGATGATGATCGGTTCCGGGTCGAAGAAGCGACAGGCAAGCGCCGTCGGAGCGTCGATGGTGTACCAGTCGACCGGGTAGAAGATCTTCGCGCTGGCGCCACCTGCGCCGTCGAGTGAGCACTTCGTCGTTTCCGGCAACGGCGACGGAGGCGCGACCGTCGGTGCCGCGGTTGGCGCGCTACTTGGCGCGCTACTCGGTGATGCTGTCGGCTTTGGTGTGGCGCTCGCCGTCGGTTTCGGAGTCGGTTTGGGCGATGGGCTCGGCGTGGGACTCGGGCTGGGGGTTGGGCTGGCCTCGGCCGTTGGTGCCGCCGTCGGCGCCGGGCTGCCTGTGGCACCGCGCTGCCGAGACAGCACGACGTTGATGTTTCCGTTCCGATCGGTGAGCAGCAACACCCCCCCGCGAGGCTCCACGAAGGCGACACCCTGCATGGCGGCCAGGAACGCCTGCTCCTGACTATTGATGTCATCCGCGCAGGCGAGCCGGGTGGTCGCGAGCGGACCGATCGCTGCGACATTCCCGTTCGTGGCGTACGGGCCGTCGAACGTGTTGCAGCCGGAGGACCCTGAGACCTTGGTCAGCCGGAAGATCGCGCTGAGGCTGGTGCCCTCGATCGGCCCGACCTGGGACCCCGGGGCGATCGCGTAGGAGTCGACGGCCCAGGCACCCAGCAGCGGGTTCGCGGACGCGGCGTCATAGACGAGCAGAATCTCAACACCCGAGCCAAAGATCGTCAGTGTCTCTTGGCGCTCGGAGAATGCGCGGCTTTGCCCGAGGAGGCTCAGGTAGGTGCCCTGGAACGCGTCAACTTCGCTGCCACATGACTGCAGGGTCGTCGCGGCATCGGACACGATCAGGGCTCGGCCGTTGGCCCGGTACACGGCATCGTAGTCGCCACAACCACCGAACCCATGCACACGATCAGCGGCGAATTCGGCATCCGCAAACGCCCCAGCCTCCAGGAGGACCTGGTTGCCGTTGTCGTTGTACGAGCGCAGCACCCAGCGGGTGCCCTCGAGTAGACCGCCGGTCCCGCTGCCCGTCGAGCACGCAGCTGCCAAGAGGGCGAGGGCAGCCAGGGCCGCGAGACGCCGCATGTTCATCGATCCTCCAGTATTCGCGCCGCAACTACTGCTGGCGGCTTGCCACCGACAGCGCGAAGAGGCGCATCGCGTGTCCGAACGCGGCGACGATCAAGGCCAGGAAGATCGGCCCACCGACGGCGTTTGCGGAGATCGCGAACGCCTGGAACAAGTTGACCGATTCGCGCTGGGCGAGGTCGATCCACCAAAGAGCCCCAGCGATCAGGGCATAGATGACAGCAAGCCATCCCACGAAGACGAAGAACGTTGCCACCGTTGCGAGACGCGCAGCCTCCCGATTCAGGTCCATACCGTGTATCCCTCCCCTTGGCTGGCCGGTTCGGCCATCTATTTGTCCGCCCAGAGTCTAAGACAATCCGAGATACTGAATCGGCGTTGCTCCGCAACCGACATCGCCGGGTGGCCCACAATGGTCCGGTGACCGACCCCGAGCTGGGCCCCGATGGGTTCGCCGCCCTTGAACTCGACCCACGTCTGCTGGC
>Ga0307380_10011778_pt1 | contig 10921 bp, 8 predicted proteins | sample UN3MG_FD_202239 | JGI IMG/M metagenome (GOLD analysis project Ga0307380, IMG submission 202239) | Soil microbial communities from Risofladan, Vaasa, Finland - UN-3 | ecosystem: Environmental > Terrestrial > Soil > Coastal area > Acid sulfate soil | place: Finland: Risofladan, Vaasa | collected... | reverse complement strand
TAAATTTGTCTCCCACATTAGAAATTGAAATGAAGAGATATGATCTTATGTTCTCTGTGAATGTTCGAGGAACTTTTTTATGTTCAAAGTTATGCATCCCGCATTTAAAAAAAGCAGAAAACCCTCACATTCTTAATTTATCTCCTCCTCTAAATTTGGATCCAAAATGGTTTAAAAATAATTTAGCCTATACTATAGCTAAATATGGAATGAGTATGTGTGTTTTGGGAATGGCAGAAGAATTTCGAAAAGAAGGAATTGCAGTGAACGCGTTATGGCCAAAAACATCTATAGCCACAGCAGCTGTAAGAAATTTATTAGGTGGAGAATCAGCAGTTAAACACTCAAGAAAACCAGAAATTGTTGCAGATGCTGCTTATTTAATTTTAACTAAACTGAGTAGAGAATGTACTGGAAACTTTTTCATTGATGAAGAAATTCTACTTGAACACTCTGTCGATCCTAATTCTGAAACTTATCTTGATTTCTTTCTATAAAATAAAAAAAAAAAGAATAGGATTTGTTAGAAATTTTTTTACGATTATACAATCGTCCAATTATAACCAGTTGCGAAAGAATGGATATAACCTGGTTGATTTGCAACTACCATTAGGACATATTGTTCAGATTCTTTAGTGGCCCATAACTCGAAACTTGCCGTACCATATTGAATTTCGTTAAGTGTAATTGATTCAAAACTTTCAACGATACCACCAACAATCGTGATAAGATCCACCTTAAAATCATTAAAGTGTAGAGAATCATCACATGTCCAACCAGGATCATCAGTCCATTCAGGTTGATCAATAACCCAGCCACTTTCTCCTTCGAAATCATCGAGGACGCCAAGAACAGTGATATCATCAATAAACCAGCCATTTCCAATTGTATATGGATCAGTCCAATAGGTGAAGTAGATTTCGATTTCACATCCCGCGAATGGTGTAAGATCCATTGATTCTTGATACCACTCAGTTACAGTACCAGTGAAGGCATTCCACAATCCATCTTCATAATAACCCGTTGGTTCTCTATCCCAATCAGTTTCATCTCCGGGGCAGTGTTCATTGTCTATTCCTTCATTTTTAGGTAATGTATCCACTGTATTCTCACCTTCAAGAGTAGACCAACTAAGCCCGGTTTTGTTATACACTTCCACGTAACCATAATCCCAATCTAACTCGATATCATATTGTGTCATAAACGTAAGAGTTGCTGTAGACAGTCCTGTAAGGTCAAAGTATTGATGGAAAGTATACCACGCCCATGCATCTCCATTTGAAGACATTTTGAGATCACCACTATAGGCTTTAATACCTGTCCAATTATCCGCATGAAATGTTAGATCAAATTCAACCTCGCCTGGATGGTAATGGAATTCGATATAGTTTGCGGTATAGGGTAAAGTCGTGTCACTTCCACTTTTTGCAACTTTATCATATAGGTCAGGAGTAGCTTCCAATACTAGAGGGATACTAAGACCTTCAGAATCACTTGAAGGAATGACTAACTCATAGTATCCATAAACCCCCTCTGCACCGAGCGAAGTATCATCAAAATAATTCGCAAGCATCCAATCATGGAAGATCTCATCGAAAGTTTTTTCGGTACGACCTTCAAGGACAGCGCTCCACCCTTCAATTCCATTCAACTCTTCATGTGTAAGGTCCCATATCAGACTAGCATTACCATAATGTTCCCACATGTAATATGTCCAGAGGAACACGCCTCCGTAATCATATAATTCACCTTGCCAGTAAGTTAATGAATCTAGGTGGTGGTTAAGAAGATATTCTGAGATGTGTCCAGGTGAAAATCCATAACCACAAACCCATTCTGCCAGAGTAGCGCATCCTTCATCTACCCATGACAATTCATCAGAATCCACGTCGTAATGAACGAGATGCTGAAATTCATGAGCGAAAGTGCCATCATACTGGAGAGGAAGTGGACTAAGACCAAAATAACTATCAGTTGGGGTTCCAGCTCTTCTCCACCACTGATAGGTATCCATGTGGAAAATATTTGCCTTGAATAGTTCACTTACGTATGACCAGAAATAGCCCATAATGAACCATCCTGATTTATATGGATCATAAAAGAGCCCATCTCGCATGTTGAAGATTAAAACTTGTATTTTACCATCTTCTAATGGACCTAATCGAGATGCATTATAATCTCCGAAATACTTTGTAACATTATCATGAATATTGTTATCGAATTCAGCTCTCATATTTAATAAATCTTGTCCAGTTATCCAATCACGATACTCTGGTGGTAAATAATATCCATCCTCATCAGGATCAGGAGCATGTGCTCTTTTTGCGGCTATTCCTTCAGAGCTCCAAGGATAAGCAAAATACCAGGTATCATCAGCAATACTTTCAGGATCATCTCCAGGAACATATTCATCTTTGAATCCGCCTTCATATTCATCAGGGCTTAATCCGATCCAAAAATTACATTTTTCACCCGGTAAAACCAGATTAAATTCTTGGGGGTACATTTCTCCTGTAAAATCATCACTCACAGTGACAGTCCATGAATCTCCAATATCAGAAGTTTGAAGCATACTAGAAGAATGAAGTATACTAGAAGAATAAGGTTTTTTATCTTTTAATAAGGATGTTCCATCAATACCCACGTAATCTCGAATTTCTGGTTCGGTAGATGTGAACAACATCGATAATATCATCGAAACACTAGATACACTTAGAATCGTTATGAATATTGTTAATACAACAATTTGTTTTTTTCTCATTTTTTAATCACTCTAAAAAAAGTGTGTGGTTAAACAAAATTCAATTGATATAAAAAGAAATCGGGTATAATTGTTCCCAATTGACAATTTAGTAATTTAAAATTCAAGTGTAAATATGCCTAAAGACGAATATCTTAAACTTTTCACGTTATTAATATGGCAATTTATATTCTAAAATTGGATAAAATGATTGTTCTTTTTATTATTAGTTTTTTACTACCCTAATCTATACTATGCACGAGTATATTTTTTAAGAAAATGAAATTATAAATGGGGTGCTTAATTTTTAAACCATATTTACCATTTTTTAAGGAGATACATCATTATGGCTCTTCAAAATTTTCACGATAAAGAAGAACATTCAAAATATTTAGAGAAATTTCAGATAAATCAGAAAAGGGCCATGTTTACTATTATACTTAGTATTCTTCTTGATGTATTTGGTTATACAATGGTACTCCCTTTATTACCGAGTATTGCAAAGGACTTTGGAGCTTCTGATATTATGATTGGCTTGCTTATCTCATCGAATGCGCTTTCAGCTCTGATTTTCATTCCCTTATGGGGGTGGTTAAGTGATAAATACGGGCGTAAGCCGATTTTATTGATTTCTCAAGCAGGTACGGGTTTATCTTTTTTAATTCTAGGTTTATCTAATTCAATCTTTGTAATTCTTATAGCTCGTATAGTAGATGGTATTTTTGGAGGACAAATTCCAGTTATTCGAGCATATATCACTGATATTACAACTCCTCAAACGAGAGCAACATACATGGGGAAAATTATGGTTGGTTACACTTTAGGTATGACACTAGGACCGTTGGTTGGTGGTTTTTTAGGATCCATCCATTGGCGTTTTCCCCCCTATTTGGCAAGTGGGTTAACTATTGTTTTGATGATAATGACAATTACAATAATTGTTGAAAGTATGCCAGAAGAAAGAAGAGCTGAAATTGAAGATCTAGTCTTAACTGTTCAAACTAATCCAGGTGAAAAGAATAGTATTTGGAATAAAGAAGTAATCAGTCGAATGATACAGGTATTTCTACTTTCTCTAATAAGTTTTATATTTACTTCAAGTGCTACATTAGTACTTTATAAGAGATACAATGCTGGACCGTCTACGACAGGGTTAGTTATGGCAGTAGCAGGATTAGCAGTTTTAGTTTATGGGGGTATTCTCATTAAACCAATGATTAAAAAAATAGGCGAAAAACGCCTATTAATGACTACATTTATGTTGTTTATTATCACTTTCTTGTTCTACCCTTATTTATATGAGTTATGGATGGTCTTTATATTTATTTTACCTTATTCATTTGTTGTCGCGTTTATGAGACCTCTTATTACTACAAATATGACTAAAGCTGTCGGACTCAATAAACAGGGTCAATTAAGTGGATGGTCGACAAATCTTCAAGCTGTTTCTCAGACTATAGCACCTTTAATTGCAACTGGATTCTTACAAATAGGTGGTTTAACAATTGGTTTTTTATTTTTAGATTCCTATCATTTAATCGGATTTACAAATGTGATATTAGCAATTATATTACTAATCATTGGCTATTTGGATATTAAACATCATCCTAAGCTTTATTCTTACGAAAGAATCAGAAGAAAAAGAGAAGCTATGAAAAAAAGAAAATTGTAAGAAAAAAATTAAAATTAAGGATTATTTTTTATAAACTTCACGATAAGATTGGCCAATTCAGGACCCTTATCTTCTTGAACAAAGTGACCCGCATTTTTAATTATAGTATGATTTTGTCCCTGAGCACCTGGAACATTTTCTTGCCAATATTTATCTCCACCTCTAGTAATTGGATCACCATCAGAAAAAGCAGTTAAAAATGGTTTTTTCCATTGAAAAAACAGTTCCCATGCTTTTTTATTCGCCATATGCTCTGGATCTTCTTTTGTAGTTGGAACCAATGAAGGCATAACTCTAGCTCCTGCTTTAAAAGTATCATCTGGAAATGGGGCATCGTAAGCTTCAATCACATTTCTAGACAATTTCGTAACTGTAGCCCCCTGGATAATCCTTCCAACATAAAATTTCGGAGAAGTTTTAGAGAAATGTTGCCAATCTAAAAATGCTTTATTCATCTTCTGCTCTCCTGTAGGTAATCCTCCGTTCGATAATACTATCCTACTAAAACGTTCTTGATTCTTAATGGCAACTCTTAAACCAATTAATGAACCCCAATCTTGGCAAAATAAAGTAACATTTTTGAGATCAAGCAGATTTACCATTTTTGTTATCCATTCCACATGTCTACGGTAAGAATGATCACTTTGTTCAGTTGGCTTGTCGGATCGTCCAAATCCCACTAAATCAGGTGCAACTGTTCTATAACCCGCTTGTATTAGAATTGGGATCATATGTCTATATAAAAAGGACCATGAAGGTTCTCCATGCATCAGAAGGACTACTTCAGCATCTTTCGGTCCTTCATCTATATAATGAATTCTAATTCCGTCAACATCCAAATAATTAGGTTTAAATGGAAAGTCTGGAAGATTCTTAAACTTTTCCTCCGGAGTACGTAATAATTTCATATAAATTTCTTCTCTTTGTTAAATATTAAAATTATTAAATCTTAGCAATCTTATAAATTGCATTTAATTTGTTTAAAGTTAATTTTAGATGGTATTAAGTAGGTGAAATCAGAAAATTAAAATTAATAAACTATTTTTGTAATAACTTTCTTATCAAAAAGATAAAAAGTCATGATATCTTAATTAGAATTGTAGTGAAAATTATTAGTTATAATATATCGCTTTTTTAAATTCAATTAAATTTTGAGACATATTTATGATTCGTGTTCTAGATCAATTAGGTAAAGAGAATAAAGACTTTTTTACTTCTGATGAATTAAAAAAACACTGTCATGATTTATATATCGATTATAGGCGTACAATGGATTATCTTGTTTCTCGTGGACATTTAGTCCAGATTATTGAAGATATTTATTATGTGAAAACCATTAAAGAAATTAGTAAAAACCAGTTAAGATATTCAATTTTAGAATTTGTGGCGAAAGGATTAAAATTAAAACGAATTAATAATTGGTATTTTGGGCTTTATACCGCATTAAATATAAACAAAATTAGCCACGATCATCAAGATGAATTTCTGTACTTGATTAATGACCATATTTTAAGCGAACAACCTATAAAGATTTTAGGTAAAGATTTTAGGTTTTTAAGATTCAAAAATGCTCTTTTTAATTTTGGTATTATAAAAAATAAAATCAGATATTCCGATCACGAAAAAACGATTTTAGATTTAATTTATTTATGGGAATCTAATCACATTAATGAAAATAGAATATTTATTGAAGTATCTAAATTATTGGAAGGAATATCTGAAGAAAAAATACTTCAATATTCTCAATATTATCCAGGTTCTAATCAGAAATTATTGAAAAAAGCTTTAAATAAATCTTAGACTTTATTTTTTAAATGGATTTGGAATCCATTTAGAAACTCTCTTTTTATATTGTATATATTCATCACTAAACATATTTTCAAGAAGATTTTCTTCGAAATTTGCCATCCAATTATAAACCAAGAAGACTGCAATGAAGAGACCTATACTAATTAATGAAATCGATAAAAACATAAATGACACATAAATTAGTAATATTCCAAAATACATGGGATTTCTCACATAACCAAGAATCCCTGTAGTTATTAACGTATTAGGTGGTTGATGTGATTTAAATAATGTTCGATGAGATAACATTATAAAAGTAATAGAAATTGCGAACACTAGGAAAAATAAGATTAACCGAACTAGGAAAGGTACAAAATTATTTAAAAAAGTAGAAAATCCAAATATGTTTGAATCTAATAACCAGATTAAAAAAAAACCTATTGGCATTCCCGCATGATATATGTGTGCATGTGGCATTTCTCTTTCATGACCTTCATGTCTTGTTTTACTCATTTTAATTCACTCTAAGTTGTGTTTTATAATTTTGATTTTGATAATTTTTATTTATATATTATATAGTCCAATTTTTCATATTTTTTTATAAATTTTTCATACCAACTGTAGTAATCCAACTATCATATACTAATTATCCCGATAGACTTTTACAATTGCGATATAAGCGTGGAATTCTATCTAATTACAAATAAAAAGAAATTTAAAAAGTTTTAGATAAAATTGTGTAAATTACTAATTTTAGAAATAAAATTATTGATCTCTTCATTAAGTACTAACGCATATTCTTCAAAAATTTTGCCACAATTCACTAGGCATTCAATTTTCTTTTGTGTTAATTCTAATTTACAAATAGCATGAGAGATATGTTCAAGAATATAATATTCATCTACACAATCTTTTGTCATTAAATATAGAACAAATTCTAATTCACCAATAGCGCATCTAAGGTAGTGGTGAATTGCCATAAAGATACAGAAATTTTGTTTCCTGGAGAAGTTATCTACGAATTGAGAAATTTCTACGATTATATCTGCAATTTCTAAAGCAGTTTCAGTTCCAACTATGGCTCCCATTGTAAGAGATAAGTGATCCCGTATTTTATGAACTTGCGCCATAATAAAATCTCCAATTTTTCTTTAATTTTGATCATTATTACACTATTGGAGTAATTATTCTTATCTAATAGAGAAAATTTACATAATTTCATTTACTAATACAATTTCGAAAATAAATTGTACAATTTCTTCAACTTCCAATTATAAGAAGAGTGAAAAGTTCAAAAAGTAATGCAATTTTTAAAATTGATCTTATTTTTTGAGAAATATTATTCTCTAAAATGTTTTTTAATGTCAAAATTCCTGCTAAACTTATAACGAATATACCAGAAATCATTAAAACAAGAAATAAGATAGGATAAGACATATTTGAGTAAATGGGAAGTATAAAGAAAACGATTGCTAAAGTTTGGAAGAGTACAGAAACTTTTAAAACCTTTTTCTGGTTAAAACGACAATCTAATCCTATAAAACCCTCCGCTATATCATTTATATTGAAGCCTTTCATTAATTCTCGTGAAAGTTGCAGAAATAAAGTGGATAAAAAGAAGAAATATATGTAGATAGGTATAATTAAAGTATTTAAAAATACTCCGTAGATTAATCCGATTGAAAATATAAGAGATACAATTAAAATATTTAGATATCCGATCTTTATTTTACTCTTAAAACCAAAAAACCCTAAAAAACTCCAAAGAATACCAATTGAGATAGTAAAGAATAAAATAACAATATTAAAAGAATAGATAATCATGTTCTCAATTACATTAACAACGATTAGAATGAGACCAATAACATAAAATACTATAGATAATACTAACGCTCTCTTTTTGGAAAATTTACCATTATAAGAGCGATTATCTAAAATCTGAAGTAGTTTAATTATTATTATTCCTGATAAAGCTAAAAAGAGATATGCTAAAGGCCCATAAAGAAGATTTATAGTAAAGATTTCAACTCCAATACCTAACCGAGAATTGAAAATGCCAAAGAGAACCATTATACCTCCTTTTACTGATGGTTTACCTATTTTTAAATATTTTCTAATTCTCAAGTAGTAATTTTTCACCTATTTAAGTAATTTGGTATATTCTTGAAGCTGTATCGAAATTTAAAATTAAACTCTGGTTGCCAAAATGCATGAATGTGTTTTTAGTGCCGAAGTCTTGATAACAATATTCATTGTCAAAACGAGGATATGGGCCTAAATCCACTTCTTTACCATCTATCTTCATTGGTCCATCCCATGCTACACTAATTAATCCTTGAGAGGGAGATATATAACGTACACTATACCCTAATGCTTGAGGTATAACTTGAACCTGAGATTGCAGAATTTCTGATATAAATTGGTCAAATGACCCATATTCATTAATACTCCCTAATTCAACTATCCATAGATTTTTAAAACCATCAGCTCGGAGTTCATAATCTGATACCCAATAAGTATCCATATAAGAATACAACCCAACATACCCATCCCCTTCGATGCCAAATGTCCATTTGCCATGTTGCTCCCAATCGTCAAAAGCCCAACGAGGAAAGTAAGCATGTTGGTAAAACTTATTACCCGTAAAGAGATTCAAAAAGTAGAGAAGAAGCTCCCCCTCTAACGGCAATGTTTCGCGATCGTACTGAATAATTCCAATATTCTTATATAACGTAGCACGAGGATTCCATCCTCCCACATATTCTTGTTCTAAATCCTTTGTGAGACCTCCTGGAGAATTTGTATATATAAATGCATTATCATCTAGTGAAGCTTGCCAGATATGCTCTTGATAACTATTCATTCCTTTTTGATGATCTTGGGAACCAGAAAGTTGATAATAGGGTGATCTATACGTATAAGTATTTGAAGTTTCCAAACAAATACCTTGAGTGATTAATTTTAAGCTCTCTGAATACATGTTAAGGGGAATTCCTTTTAAAAATGCTGATATTTTAAAAAAATCAGAAATTAATTTAGGACCATACACATTATCAGATTTTATATTATATTTTTCCACTAGATTAAAGACTTCCTTTATAGTTTGTGAAGGTAAAACTGCCGACATTCCTAGCCAGAACATAAGATCCTCTTCATTATAATTCAGATTAAAAATAGAACCCTCATCCATATCTATACTATTACGTTCCTTATGTTCGTTATATAATGTTGCATTATCGGCAATATCCTCTAAGATAGGTGGAGGTGCATAATAATCGCTCGTAGCTAAAGCAACAGCAGCAAGATTACTATTGTCATTAGGATTATGTTCTCCAATACCAAGCATAATCCAAGCCGACTCAGAGGTGCTATCTCTAGAAGCTTGAGATATCATACTCTCTCCTACCTTGGTTCTATCATAACAGCGACCATGAGTGGTAGCATATCTCCCTTTATAATAGTTATTAGCAAAATCAAAAGCTATGATATCCATTATCATCGCAGCTTTGAATACTAATTCTGGATCTTCAGAAAAGTCAATTAAATTAACCAAGGCAGCAATATCTTCCGTATAATACGTATTTGAATGCCATTCGGCGAATCCAAATTGAGCTCGCCAATCAAGCCATCTTTTTACAAGAGGTAGAGCGTGATTAACATGTTCTAGCCCAGTCATATTTGAATTAACAAAAGTATCATTGGGAAAAAGTTGTCCTATAAGCAATTCCGCAGTATGAAATAGAATTTGGTGATTTTCTGTATAATATATCATATCATCTCTAGTAGGCTCGGTATACCAATATTTAGTTTTGCCAAAGGCATCGATAACTTTATTCTTTATTGTTGGACTTAAAATATTCCTATTAATATCAAGATATATCAACCGTATTAGATTATTTAATGTAAAATCTAAAGTGTCCTTTAGATAATAGATTTTATAGAGCGAAGCTTCAATATTGATCTCACTCACATTCAAACCAAGATAAACCCGAGAGACTTGTGCGTAAACATGATCACTATTTATGCTATCGTTTAAATATATATTTTGCCGTTGTTTAAACCCAAGTGTAGCGTTAAAGGTTTCAAATAAATCGAATGTACGATTAAAATTAGTTCTCATTGAGAATTCCCATTGAGCTTGACTAATTCTGGGTTTTGAATAACTTTGTTTAGTGTGAAAGAATTGAGGTAAAATTAAAATAATAAATATGAATAATAATTTTGGAAATCTTCTCTTTTTATTTTTAATGCCAAATTTATTCCCTATTAGTTTAAAAAGTAAATATATTACAAATAAAATTATCACAATGCTGTTAAAAAAGCTGATTGATGATATGAAATATAAACTAAAACCAATGAATATTAAATAACCCCCTATATTACTTGAAACGATAATCCTCCAAAGAGGAATAACAATACCTAAAATTAATATAGTATAGAATAACCATCTAATGATTTTTCTCTGATTCTTTAATTTTTTCATTAGCTCTAATTGGTAAATTTCTACAATTAATTAATGTAATAAATTCGTATTAATGGTTAAAATAAGTTTCTCTAATAAAATTTATTTCTTATATTGTGGATCTCTTGTAGCACATCCTACATTTTTCCCAAGTTTCATGAATTCAGAACATTTTGAACATGAAATACAACTTTGCTTTTTGTCAATAATCCCGTCTTGGAAAATCTGTTTGGGAAAGTTAGGATTTGCGAGAGCCATT
>Ga0307380_10011772_pt1 | contig 10923 bp, 12 predicted proteins | sample UN3MG_FD_202239 | JGI IMG/M metagenome (GOLD analysis project Ga0307380, IMG submission 202239) | Soil microbial communities from Risofladan, Vaasa, Finland - UN-3 | ecosystem: Environmental > Terrestrial > Soil > Coastal area > Acid sulfate soil | place: Finland: Risofladan, Vaasa | collected... | reverse complement strand
TAGCGGTCGAGCTTGGCCTGCTTGACAGCGACCCCCTCCATCACGTTGCCGCGCACATCCTTGGTCTCGTCGAGCTGGGGTTCCTGCGACAGGTAGCCGACGCGGGCGCCCTCGGCGGCCCAAGCCTCGCCGGTGAAGTCCTTGTCCTGGCCCGCCATGATCCGCATCAGGGTCGACTTGCCCGAGCCGTTGATCCCGACGACGCCGATCTTGACGCCGGGCAGAAAGCTGAGGCGGATGTTCTCGAACACCTTCTTGCCGCCGCCATAGGTCTTGGCGACCCCATCCATGTGATAGACGTATTGATAGGATGCCATGTTGGGTGCCTGTCTTTCGCGGTGCGGGTTATTCGGTTGGGGCGTGCTTTAGCGGCTCAGGCAGGGCCGTGCAATGTCGGGCGCGAAGGGGGGCGCGTTATTCCGCGTCTGCTTCTGCTTCTCGCTCCGCCTCGGGCTTCAGCGAGCGCCAGATCGACAAGGTGGCGAAATACACTGAGGCCGCGACCCACAGCCAGAAGATCAGCGGCGATGCTTCGCGGGCCTTGAAGTCATCGGGGTGGATCAGCACCAGGCGGAACGAGGTTGCCGCCCACAGCACCGTCATCGGGACCGTCACCTTGCGCCAGTCGCGGACCCGGAACGGATGGACGTATTTCCATGGCACGAAGGTCAGCACGCAGCAGATGGCAATTACCGTAAGATTGAACCAGGGACCGGTTTGCAAGACATGGAAATACAGCACGACTAAATTCCACAGCGCCGGGAAGCCGACGAAATAATAGTCGTGCGACTTCATGCCCATATTGGCGAAGGTGTAGCACGACACCGCCATGATCGCCGCCGCCGCGACTGTCGCCCAGCCCTCGGGCACGAAGTCGAACCAGTAGATCATCATCGCCGGGACGGCGACGTAATTGAAAAAGTCGATAACATTGTCCAGCGTGGCGCCGTCGAATTGCGGGGTCAGCTCGGTGACCTTGGCGCGGCGCGCCAGGGTGCCGTCGATACCGTCGACGAACAGAGCCAGGCCGAGCCAGATAAAAACCGCGATCTTGTCGCCGTCAAGGATCGCCACCAGCGCCAGGAAACCCAATACGATGCCCGACGCCGTAAAGGTATGGACAGCCCAGGCGGCAGCGACTTCCTTGCGTTGACGGTCGCCCGGCTTTTGGTCCACTGCGTCATCTCCCAAGTGGCTCACCCATCCCGGTGTCCAGCCTCGATCGGGGGGGGTCAACTGTATCCTGCGGATGGTACAAAGGGGAAGGGGTGGCTGATCGGTTATGAAATATTTGTGAGGGCCGGCGAGTTTGCCAGCCGATCCGGCGGTCATCCGCATTGACACACCCGCCCGTCACCCGCCGTATAGGGGCTGCGGCCAGATCCGGAGACACAATTGTTCCATCGCGGACCCATCGCCACGCCCGGCCAGCGCATCGGCCTGCTCGGTGGGTCGTTCGATCCGCCGCATCCGGGGCATGTGCATATTACCCGATGGGCGCTCAAGACGCTCGGCCTCGACCGGGTCTGGTGGCTGGTGTCCCCCGGCAATCCGTTGAAGCCGCGCGGTCCGGCCGAGATCGAGCGCCGTCTGGCCGCCTGCCGGGCGCTGATCGACCATCCGAGAGTTACCGTCACCGATATCGAGCGCCACCTCGCCACCCGCTATACCGCCGACACACTGGCCCGGCTGAGCTTGCACTATCCCGGCGTGCGTTTTGTCTGGCTGATGGGGTCGGACAATCTGGCGGGGTTTCACCACTGGCAGCGCTGGGACTGGATCATGAAGAATTACCCCATCGCCGTGCTGGCCCGGCCGGGGAGGCAGGTGAAGGCGGGCCTCTCCCCCGCCGCGCGGCGCTTCGCGGCCAGGCGCTTGCCGCAGAGTGCCGCCGCCCTGCTGGGTCGCGGGGATGCGCCGCGCTGGACCCTGTTGACCGGGCCGATGTCGCCGGACAACTCCACCGCCATCCGCGCGCGCGGGGAGTGGCCGTAATCAGGTTGTCCAGGCCGGTTTGCTAACGATGTTGCGGTCGTCGCTCATTTCTGCGATTCTGGGGGCGACGCAGATCACGGGGTTAACCCGGGCGCGTAACTGGGGCTGGGCAGGCTGACATGCGACTGACACGACGCGGTGCGATCACTGCATTATCCGCCGCGCTGGCAGCGGCGCTTTATGGTGGCCAGGCTTTGGCGTGGACCGGCAATGCGCCGATCCCGGTGCCCCGACCGGATCCGGCCGTGCATGTCGCGGCGGAGCTGGCGCCATCGCATAACCATTCCGGAACCTCGGGTTGGCTGGTGATCGATCTCGATACCGGCGAGGTCATTGACCAGAGCCAGGCCGATGTCGCGTTCGCTCCGGCCTCGGTGGCGAAGCTGCCGACCACCCTCTATGCCCTCGACCGGCTTGGTCCGGAGCATCGCTTCGAGACCCAGGTGGCGATCGCCGGGCAGGTTCGGGGCGAAACGCTGGAGGGTGACTTGATCCTGATCGGCGGCGGCGATCCGGAGCTCGACACCGACGCATTGCTGCCGCTGGTGACCCAGTGCAAGGAACGTGGATTCCGTCATGTCACCGGGCATTTCCTGGTCGATGGGACCGTGGCCCCCCAGCTGGCGGCGATTGACGACGGCCAGCCGGTGGACGCTGCATATAATCCATCGGTCTCCGGGTTGAACCTGAACTTCAACCGGGTTCGGCTGAAATGGGACGCCCGGGGTCAGACCCGGGAAATGCGGGTCTCGGCAAAAGCCGAACGCCTCGACCCCGATGTCGCCGGTGTAAGAGTGGTTTTGGCGAGCCTTCCGGGGGCGCCGATGTTCAGCCATGCCGTTGAGGGCCGCGCCGAGATCTGGCGCATGAACCAGAGCGGCTTTCGTGGCGAGGGCGCCCGCTGGCTGCCGGTGCGTCAGCCCGAGCTTTATAGTGGCGAAGTGTTCAAGTCCCTGGCCGAGACCTACGGCATTGCGCTGGACCCGGCGCATCTGGGGCAGGCGCCTGAAGGGGCGAAGGTCATTGCCCGGCACCAGAGCCGCCCGCTGCAACCGATGCTGAGATCGATGCTGCGCTATTCCACCAACCTGACCGCCGAGATGGTCGGCCTTGCCGCCGGTCGGGCAGGGGGGGCGCAACCGGCGACACTCGCCGCCTCGGCGGCGGTAATGAACGCCTGGGCCGCCGAGGTGGCGGGCTTTCCCCCCGGCGATCCCGGTTTCCAGCTGACCAACCATTCGGGCTTGACCGCCGACTCGCGGGTCTCGCCGCGCCGTATGGTCGATTTGCTGGCAGCGATTGCCAAGCGCCAACCGGCGACCAGCGAGGGGACGTCGCGCCTGCCGGGCGGCATCACCGACCTGCTCAGGGATTACAATGTGGCGGTCAAAAAAGTCAAACTCGACTATGCCAATCTTGACATCGCCGCCAAGACCGGAACGATGGATTATGTGCGCGGATTGGCTGGCTACATTGCCACACCATCGGGGCGACGGCTGGTCTTCGCGATCTTCTCAAACGACCTCGACCGTCGCGAGCCGGGGATGCAGCGGATCAATAAGCGCTGGATGGCCCGGGCGCGGGAATTCGAGCGTAGATTGATCCGCGATTGGGTGCTGGCGCTGGAGGGATGAGGCGGGGCGCATGGTTGACCTCGCGGTGCGTGGCCCAGAGGGAACTGGTGGGGGATTATCTGCCGAGCTTGCCGGAAGGGTAGCTGCGTGGGAGTCGATACCGGTCGGTGGGAACGGGTGTGAAAAAGGGCGTATCAAGGCTGCCAGGTCTGTTAATATATCGGTTTTAAATGATTATAAAAAATGGGGTTGAGTTTATCGCCGTAGGGTGCGTGCTCGCACGCACCATTGTTCGGCAACGAGAGAGCGGTGCGTGCGAGCACGCACCCTACGCTCGCTGCGCCAATCTTTTAGGCGAGCGAGCATGTTTTCTACCCGGTGGCAATTGCGATCGAGCGTCGGGTCATCGGGCAAATGGACGGGCGACTGTGCGGGACACTACTGCCATTGGCGATCAAAGCACAACGGAGGGCCGCGCCCTTCCTCGGGTGGGCGCATACGGCCTTTGTGCGGGTCACTTTATGGTCGCGGCACCTTGTAACCTGTGAGCTTTGCGCAGGGTTGCAAATGCGCCCTCCCGGGGGGAGGGAGGGCGCGGCCCGGCGGGCTTCGCCCTTGATTCCGGGCCAGGGGCGTGGATGGTGAGGTTGGTGAAGGGGCTCACCCCGTCATCCGCACTTTTACTAGGATTATAGGTCCTGACCCTAACCTGACCGCCTTCATGGAGACCCGATGATGCCCGTCACGCTCAAACGCCTTGAACACGTCAATCTGCGCACCGCCAATCTTGACGGGATGATTGCCTGGTATGGCCGCATCCTTGGCATGCATCCCGGCCCGCGTCCGGGTTTTACCTTCCCCGGCGCCTGGCTTTATGTGGAGGACCACCCGATCATTCATCTGGTTGGGGTTGAGGTTGCTCCGGGGGCCGATGCGGGTGATCTCCGGCTTGAGCATTTTGCGATTTCGGCGAGTGGGATCAAGGATATGATTGCCCGGATCGAGGCTGAGGCGTTGCGCCATCGGCTCAATCACGTCAAGGATTTTGGCATATTGCAGGTGAACCTCTGGGATCCCGACGGCAACCACATCCATCTCGATTTTGACGCGGCGGAAGCTGAGGGGTTGGAAATTTGACCTGAGGCACCCGTCAGCTACGTTCATGCGATGAATGCCCGATGAAGCCGATGTCAGGAAACCGAGAATGACGGCAACCACCGCCCGCGCCTTCACCTGCCAGCTTCGCCCCAGCGACCGGATGCCGGCGCTGTTTGTCGGTCATGGCAGCCCGATGAACGCCATCCTCGACAACAGTTACAGCCGCCAATGGGCCGAGATCGGCGACGCGCTGCCGGCCCCAAGCGCGATCCTGTGCATCTCGGCCCACTGGATGACCCGAGGCACAACTTTGGTACAGGTCTCGCAAAAACCCGAGACCATCCATGATTTCGGCGGCTTCCCGCGCCAATTGTTCGAACAGCAATACCCCGCCCCCGGCGCGCCCGAGTTGGCCCGGGCGACGGCTGAGTTGCTGGCCAAGCACCATGCTGAGGCCAGCGAGGAATGGGGCCTGGACCACGGCGCCTGGTCGGTGCTGATCCGGATGTTCCCGAAGGCGGATATCCCGGTCTACCAGCTATCGCTCGACCTATCGCTGCGCACGAGCGATCATTTCGAGCTGGCCAGGGACCTGAAATCATTGCGCGAACAGGGCGTGCTGATCGTCGCCAGCGGCAATATGGTGCACAACCTGCCAGCCATGCAGTCGGGTGCCGAGCCCTTTGACTGGGCTGTCGAGTTTGACGCCCTGATGGCCGATGCGATCACCGGGCGCCGCTTTGGCGAGATTGCCGGGGCGGACGGCCTCGGCAGCCTGATGAAGACCGCGCACCCGACCATCGAGCATTTCCTGCCGCTGCTGTATACGCTGGCCGTGGCCGACGACGCCGACGAGCTGAACTATTTCAACGAGGGCATCGACCTCGGTTCGGTCTCGATGCGCTCATGCGTGTTTGCGTGAGTGACACAGGCGGGGGCAACCAATGGACAACAATCGTTTGCTGAAGCTCGGCATCATCGGGTCGATCATCGCGGCGCTTTGCTGTTTCACGCCGGTGCTGGTCGTGCTGCTCGGCGTGGTGGGCCTGTCGGCGCTGGTGGGCTGGCTCGATCTCGTCTTGTTCCCCGCGCTCGCCGTCTTCCTTGCAATCACGGGATACGCCCTATGGAAACGCCACCGCGCCGGATAGAGCTTCGCTCGACCATCACTTGCCCCGAATGCGGTCACGCCGAGAGCGAGACCATGCCGACCGATGCCTGCCAGTGGTTCTACGACTGCAAGGGCTGCGGTGTGGTGTTGCGGCCCAAGCCCGGTGATTGCTGCGTGTATTGCTCCTATGCCACCGTTCCCTGCCCGCCGATTCAGGCGGGCGGGGGGTGCTGTTGAGGGTTAACCGGATTCTAGCGGCCCTGCTCGACAGGTTGCGGCGGTATCCTCACTGCTTCCAGATGCTTTTCCACCAGGGCCGCGGCTGTGGGGCTTCGCCGGGGTCGGTGCCGTATTCTTTCATATCGCTGCGGATCTGGTTGACGTTCCATCCGGTCAGGCTGGCCAGCGTCTGGGCCTCCTGTTCGTAGCGCTGGGGCAGCGATTGGCGGTACTGCTCGCCGGCCTCGCAGGCCATCTCGCCGGTGAAGGCGTGGCGCAGGATGTAGCGGCCCTGGAAGTTCTCGCGGTCGCCGGTCTCGACCAGACGCAGGTCCTCCGGGAAGCTTTGCGCATCGTAGCGGGCGTGGAGCCGGGTGACGAAAACGTTGCTGCCGCCCTGGGGTGCGAAATTGCCGCCGGAGTTGGCCGGGTTGACCCAGAAAACCCCCAGCTCGCGCAGTTCGTCAGCACTCAGCGGGTCAGCGGCACAGGGGTCGCACCAGCCCATGTCCCAGGCGTATTCCATCATCACCGCGGCGCCGCCCTGCTTGCCGACCGAATGGCCGTACAGCGCCTTGTAGGTATCGCTGAAGCGGTCCTTGGTCATCACCGGCACCTCGGCATCGGTCGGCATCCGGACGGTGCGGTAGTTGGCGGTCTCGACCCGGCCATTGCGGGTGAGGGTATATAGTAGCAGGTCCTGCGAGCCCTTCGAATTCACCATGCCGAGGCGAATCGGCAGCATGAACTTCGGGCTTTCGAAGGCAATCTGCAAGGGCCGCAACACGCCGCCGCCCTGCTTGGCATGGGCCTCGAGATTAACCTTGGCGACGAAGAATTTCATGCCCTGCTTGATGTAGGAACCCAGCACATCAGCGGCGCCATCGGGGATGGTGTAGCCGTTCTCGGTCAGCCAGGTTGTCAGGCCGTCCGACTCGGTCGCCGACAGGATCAGGATGTCGTACTCGCCGACCAGATATTGCGCCTCGACGGTGACGCCGAGGGCTTTGTCGCGCCTGCCATCGGCGAGGGAGTCTATCGGGGACGCAGCGCCCAGGGTCTTCATCCGTTCCATCATCACAATCGACTGGCAGGGGTCGGGGTCGAAATACTCGACCAGCCGGGGGGCCGAATAGGCATCGAGGTGGTCGACGATCGCGTTCTCGGTGACGTGGATCTGCTCGCGTTGCAGCACCGTTGGCGACGGCACCACCATGGCGAAATCGCGGGCGTCGCCCTGAAAGTCGTTGACCATGGTCAGCACGGTGCGGTTGCCGTCGCGGACCATCACGACCTTGGAGGCCTCGTTGAACAGCTTGGCATCGCCCTTGGCGACGAAGAAGCCGCAGAAGGCGAGGGCTTCAGGGGCGGCGGCCAGCAGGGCGATGGCCGAGGTGGCGATTGCGAGACGCTTTAAAATCGGGTTCATGCGGTAGCTCCTTTTTGGTCGGGAAGGCTGTTTAGTTCAGGAAGGCGTGATGCCACCCAGATCTTACGCGGGGCGGGGAAGAATCGGTCGAGAAGGGGCACCATCGGCGCCAGCAGGGCCAGGCCCCACAGTGGCCCGGCAGTGACCAGCCAGCTGTGCTGCATCCAGAAGCCGAGGGCGGCGACGGCAACAATCCAGGCGGCCCGGGCGCCGCGATGCCAGGGCTGGGTCATCGGGTCGGAGATCATGAAGAAGGCAAAGACCAGCAGCGCGCCGGAGCCAAGCTGATGCAGCGGCACCGCCCAAGGGTCGCCGAGCCATGCAGCCCGGGCCAGGCTGAGCATGGCCCAGGCGGCGAGGAACATGAACGGCACCCCGGCCCGGCCAGCCCGGCGGGTGACCAGAAGGCCAGCGCCAACGGCAAAGACCGCGATCCAGCCGCCGACGCCCCATTGCCCGGTCGAGACCCAGGCATCGGGCCGGAGCCCGGTGACCAGTACGATGGCCAGCGCGGCGGGGTTCCAGATATGGCGCCCGCCGACGCGGAGCAGGAATTTCGAGCTGATGGCGATGGCGGCGGCCAGTACTGCCAGCTCCCAGGTTTGGGTTCGGAGCAATAGGGTCAGCGACAGCGCGGTGATTGTTGGGCTGCGCCAGTCGAATGGCAGGCGAACCATGCGGCTGGCGATCCACTGGGTGGCCAACGCGCCAGCCAAGGCGGCAACCGGACGCCACCACGGCATCTCGAAGCCAAACCAGATGGTGCCCGCCAACGCCAACATCCCGACAGCGGCGATCTGGCCGTGCCGTGGGTCGCGCTGAAGCTGGGCGATCAAAGGGCGAGACATGTTTTGATTATACCTCAATCATTGCAGCGGGTCGTCGGCGGATTGCGGCGATTGTTTGCCGTTCCTGTACCTATTGACGCACGCGGGTGGCAAATCCTTGGAAGATTGATCGTGATCAATGCGCGAAATTCCAGTTTCCGCAAGGTTGAACCGATATCGGACGCAGGAGGAGAGAACCAATGAGACGGATCATTGCAATCCTCGCAGCCAGCGGAATGCTGACAATCGGTGCATTGAGCCTGGCTTTGCCGGCTGGCGCAGGTGGCGATCATAAAGGCGGCCACATGGGTGGCGCGATGATGCCGCAAGACCTTGATGAGATGCGCGAGATGCATCGCGAACACACTCACGGGCACGATTTCGACGCGATGGAGGAAATGTCGCCCGAAAAGCGTGCTCGAGTCATGGCGCTGATGCATGAAATTGGCGTGGCAATGCCGCCGATGGACCCGGAACGCGGTCGTCATGTGTTTGTCGAGAAGGGTTGTGTCGCCTGCCATTCAGTGAACGGCGTCGGTGGCGACCTAGGGCCGGCCCTTGATGCCGCTGATATGCCACGGCCGATGAATGTCTTTGAATTCGCGGCGCGAATGTGGCGTGGTGCGCCGGCGATGGCGGCACTTCAGGAGGATATGCTGGGCGAGGTGATTTCGCTCGACGGCCAGGAATTGGCCGACCTCGTTGCCTTCGCTCATGATGCCGACGAACAGGCTATGCTTACGATGGATCAAGTTCCGGAGCGATTCCATAGCCTGATTGAAAAATAAAACCGGCTGGCAATATCAGCCGGTGACTTGATTCGCGGGCAAATCCAGCAACGCTGGGGCAGTGAGGGGCTCGCCGGATATGCCCTCGTCGTTGTAGGCCCTGCGTACCGCCGGACGATTCTCGACGACGCACAGCAGGGTCTGGAGCCGGGGTGGGATATCGTCCCAGGCAATCAAAGCGTTCCCTCGTGGGTAAATCTGCGCCCAGCGCAGGCAGGCCGCGAGGTAGAAGTCGGCCAGCGTGGGGGTGTCGGAGACCAGCCAGCCGGTCGCCTCCAACACGCTGTCGAGCAGCGCCATATGCTGACGGAGCCGCGCCGCCAAACCGGCCTGCAGTGCCGGGATCGCCGTCTGATCGGAAACATAGCGCGGCGAGTAGAACGCCGCGCGCAGTTCGGCATTGACGGTGTTCGAGAGATAGAACAGCCATTTGAGGAAGGCGGCGCGGGCATGTGGCTGGGTGGCTTCAGGGCCTTGCGCCCCGAGCCGCCCGGTACGATCGGCCAGATGCAACAGGATCGCCCCGGTCTCGAACAGCACCAGATCGCCGTCCTCGAGCACCGGCAGCAACCCCTGCGGGTTCAGCGCCAGATAGGCCGGCCGCTTGTGCTCAGACGTCGCACGGTTGACGCGGGCGCCGATGAACGGCAGGCCGAGTTCCTCCAGCGCGATCCGGACCACAATGTTGGCGCTGTCCGGGGACCAGTGGAGGCGGAGCGTCATCGGGCGATCCTTGCAGACTCAAAACTGGATCACATCGGCACCAGCCGCTGATGCCGCGCCCTCGCGCCGCGTTCGATGGCGGCGGCGGCCAGCCGGCCGATCCGCAGCTCGTCGCGCAGCATCTCGAGCAGGCGCAGTTCGTAGATGTTGACCAGTTTGTCGGCAGCGGCGACATCGCAGGCCAGCGCGTAGGCGGTTTCGCGCAGATGGTCGGGCAGGGCCTGCTCGATCAGCCCGATCAGCGCATCGAGCCCGTCCTCCTCCTCGAACAGGTCGCCGACCATGTTCGAGACGGTAGCGACGTGGCTGCGGTCGTAGTTATCAAAAATCGGCAGGACGCCGATGATACCGGTGATCGAGACCAGCTCGTCGTCGGTCATGTTCTGGTCCGAGGCGGAGATCGCCACCATCACGGCGACAAGGGCGTCTTGCGGGCTTAGGGCATCAATGGGCATGTAGGAAGTTCCTCGGAGGAATTTTTCTGGGTGTATGGTTCGGTGTACGGTTCGGTGGGGAAGTTATTGACCCTTTCGGCCCACGGCAATAGGAGTTGCCTCGACCGCTCCCCCAATTGTGACCGACCGATAGGCCAGTTCCCATGTCCGACCTGCGTGAAGCCGCCCTTATCTCCAAAGCCTGGCCCTTCGAGGAGGCGCGCAAACTGGTAAAACGGTATGCGAGCGCGCCGCCGGACAAGGGGTATGTGTTGTTCGAGACCGGCTACGGCCCATCCGGCCTGCCGCATCTGGGCACCTTTGGCGAGGTTGCCCGCACCACCATGGTGCGCCGTGCCTTCGAGACGATCAGCGATATCCCCACCAAACTGCTGTGCTTTTCCGACGATATGGACGGGCTGCGCAAGGTGCCGACCAACGTGCCGAACAAGGAAATGCTGGCCGAGGATCTGAACCTGCCGCTGACATCGGTGCGTGATCCGTTCGGCACCCATGACAGCTTCGGCGCCCATAACAACGCCCGGCTGCGGGCTTTCCTCGACCAGTTCGGCTTCGAGTACGAATTCGCCTCGTCAACCGAATACTACCGCTCGGGCCAGTTCGACGGCATGCTCCTGCGGGTGCTGGAGCGTTTCGACAAGATCATGGAGATCATGCTACCAACGTTAGGTGGCGTGAACAAGGAGCGCGTGGACAGCTATTCG
>Ga0307380_10011771_pt1 | contig 10923 bp, 8 predicted proteins | sample UN3MG_FD_202239 | JGI IMG/M metagenome (GOLD analysis project Ga0307380, IMG submission 202239) | Soil microbial communities from Risofladan, Vaasa, Finland - UN-3 | ecosystem: Environmental > Terrestrial > Soil > Coastal area > Acid sulfate soil | place: Finland: Risofladan, Vaasa | collected... | reverse complement strand
GGTGGGTTTAACGCGACACGTTGGCCGTTCGTTTAGCCGTCGCCGGCACGGCGACGGTCGTTGACGTTGTGGCGCCCGACGGCCGGCGGAAAGCCCCCGCCCACTCGCGTCGGCGCGGGCGCCGACGGCTAAACGTCGCGCCGTCGTACGCCTCGCGCGCCGGGGTTAACGCGGCGCGTTGCCCTTTCGTTTAGCCGTCGCCGGCACGGCGACGGTCGTTGACGTTGGAGCGCCCGACGCCAGGCGGAAAGCCGGCGCCCACTCGCGTCGGCGCGGGCGCCGACGGCTGAACGTCGCGCCGTCGTACGCCTCGCGCGCCGGGTTTAACGCGACACGTTGGCCGTTCGTTTAGCCGTCGCCGACACGGCGACGGCCGTTGCCGTTGGAGCGCCATACGGCCGGCGCAAAGCCCCCGACCACTCACGTCGGCGTGCCGCCGACGGCTAAACGAAACGCCGGCCTGGCGGCGGCTCACAGCCGCCACGGGCTCCGCATGTCGCGCGCGAGCATCCGCGCGGCCTCGGCGTCGCCGACGATCGTCTCGGCCTTCGGGTCCCACTGAATCTTGCGTCCCGTGCGGATGGCGATGTCGGTCAGGTGGCTGATGATGTCCGACTGGACGGCGTCGTCGATGTTGCTGACGGCATCGGACCGCGTCTTGATGCCGTCCAGAAGACTCTGCCCGTGGTTGGAACTGGCGACCAGGTGCACGTCGTTCGGGCCGATGGCCGAGTCCTTCAGCGCCTCCGGCTCCGTCCGCAGATACCCGCGGCCCACCCAGATCGTGCCCTCGGTGCCGACGTACTTCGTGAGGTCCTTGCCCGGACCGATGAACCGGAACGCCATGCCGTTCGCGTACCGGCCGCGCACGTCCCAGTCCTTGACCGTGTTGTAGAGGCCTTCGGCGGGGATCGTGCCGGCGCCTTCGATCTCGACGGGGACCTGGTTCTCCTTGTCCCATCCCCAGACGGCGATGTCGAGGGGGTGGGCGCCCCAGCCGCCCAGGAAGCCGATCGAGTTGTCGTACACGAACCACGAGCCGGCGCTCGTGCACCGGTCCTTCGTGTACGGGCTGTACGGCGCGGGGCCCAGCCACATGTCGTAGTCGAACCCGTCCGGGACGGGGATGGGCGTGGTGGACCCGCCCGCGCTGCCGCCGGGGGCGTGCACCTCGATCTCTTTGACCTCGCCGATGCGGCCGCTGTGCACCAGTTCGCAGGCGTGCCGCAGATGGGCCGACGACCGCTGCTGCGTCCCGTACTGGAACGTGCTGCCGTAGCGGCGAACGGTCTGGCGCAGTTCAATGTCCCACTGGACGGCCAGGCCGAGCGGCTTTTCGACATAGACGTGCTTGCCGGCCCGGACGGCATGCAGGGCCGCCGGCACGTGCCAGTGGTCGGGCGTGGCGACCACGACGCCGTCGATGTCGTCGCGCGCCAGGAGGTCGCGGAAATCGGCGTACGCCGCGCAGTCCGTCGAGTTGTACCGCTTGTTGATGCGCTCGGCCGTACGCTCGCGCCGCGACTTGAACGGGTCGGCGACGGCCAGGCATCGGCAGTCGGGCAGGCCGAGAAAGCCGCCGAGCAGGCCGTTGCCCCGTCCGCCGACGCCGATGGACCCCATGCCGATGCGTTCGCTGGCCGGCGGCGTCGCCCCCGCGCCAAGCGCCGCAGACGTGATAACGTACGGCGCGGCCGCAGACCCTGCCGCCGCCAGGACAGCTCGCTTCAGAAGATCGCGCCGCGTGAGTCGAGATCGGTCCCTCGTCATGGTTATTCCCCTTCGCTGCTTTTTCCCCTACAACCAACGCCGATCCGTGTGGCACGGCTGGCTTGTCCAGCCGTGGCCGTGCAACCGGGCAAGCACGGCTGGACAAGCCAGCCGCCGGCCACGGCACGAGCCGTACCCGTGCCAGGGTGCCACACGCGCTGTTGCGTTTGCCCTGCAGGCCTCACTCTTGCTGCGTGGCCGGGTCCACGTGATAGATTTCCAGTTCGCGGATGGCCGGCGACGCGCCGTAGCAGCCGGTGATCTTCAGTTCGAGCGTCTTGCACCGGACCGCCGGGAACGTGACGACCAACTGGTTCGCGTCGTAGCGGGCGCCGCGGACGGTCTTGACGGTCTTGCCGTCGCAGAGGATCTCGAAGTCCTTCGGCGCGTAACTGTGGTGCTGGTACCCCAGGATGCTGATGGCCGAGACGTCGGCCGGTTCCTTGAGTTCGACCTTCAGGATGTAGCGTTTCTTCCCGTTCGCCTCGTCCCAGTACGTGTTGGGGTTGCCGTCGATGGCGGCCTGGTCGCCGCCGGCCTGCCCGTCTTTCTCGAACCCGTCGGGGCTGGTGGCGGTGGCGCCGATGGCCAGGTTCACCGGCTTCGACATGGCCAGCCGGATGGCGGTGACGCGCTCCTTCACGGCGCCCGTCTTGACGGCGCCGGCCACCTGCGCGAGCGCGGCCTTCGCCTCAGCCTGATGGTGCCGCCAGACGGCTTCGGCAACCGAGACGGTCGCCAGGGCGGCCTCGTCGGCGACGGCGGCGTTGCCCAGGTTCGAGGCGGCCAGTTGCATCGCCGCCACGCAGTGGACGCCACCGAGGGCGCCCAGCAGCGCCTTCTTCTCGTCGGGACGGTCGGCGAGCCCCATCGCGTCGGCGAACATCGTCGCCAGTTGCTCGGGCGGCCGATCCTCGGCCTCGCCGGCAAGCCGCGCGAAGCCGCGAAGCGCGAGAACCTTGGGGCGCACCTCGCGCGCCGACCGTGCCACGGCCAGCAAGTCCTCGAGCGCCGACCCGTCGGCCCACTCGGCGAGCGCGCCGATGGCGGCGTCGCGGACGTCGGCGTTCTCATCGTTCAGCGCGCTTCGCACGGCCTTCAGCGATTCGCCGCCGCCGAGGCGGCCCAGCACACGGAGGAGCGACGCTCGCTCGGGCGCCGCGGCGCCCGACAGGCTTCGGGTCACCGTCGCGACGGCCTGGGCAACGGTACCGGTGCGGCGGCTGATCGTGACCAGGGCGTTCTCGACGTCGGGGCGCAGGGCCTCGGAACCCGGCTTCGCATGGATCCGCAGCAGCGCGGCCACGCCGTTGGCGTCGGCCAGGTCGCGCAGCGCCTTCAGGGCCTCCTGGGCGACCGTCCGGTCGGCGTCCTCGGCGGCCTTCAGCAACGCGGGCACGGCGCTTCGGGCGCCGCGGGTCTTCAGGGCGACGATGACCTCGCGGCGGACGGGCGGGTCGCCCTTCTCGATCAGGCCCATCATGGCCGCGTCGATCTCCGCGCCCTGGAGACGGGCAAGGCTCGCGCGGGCGACCCGTTGCTCGGCCCCATCGGCCTTGACGGCCAGGCCCGCAAGATGGGCTGCCGTGCCGGCGTCGCCGAGGCTGCCCATGGCGGCGAGGGCCGACAGCCGCACGGACGGCGTTTCGCTCCTGGCGGCGGCCGTCACGGCCGGCAGTGCCGCGCGGTCGCCGCGCGCCGCCAGGGCGTCGAGCATCTGGACCTGGATGGGTGGCGGCAGGTTCGGAAGTTCATCCGCGAGAATCGTCGTCAGCGTCTTGTCGCCCGCGGTGCGGGCACACCGGATGGCGGCCGACTGGAGGGCGGGGTCGCCGCCGGTCAGGGCACCTTTGAGCAGCGCCGCCGCCCGGTCCTCCTGGCAGGCCACCAGGCCGGGGAAGGCGGCCGTCCGGACGTGCCTCGGTTGGCCGGGCGCGGACAGTTTCGTGTAGACGGCCGCCGCCTCGGCGGTGTTGCCGGCGGCCAGGAGGCTCTCGCCGCACCGAAGCAGCGCATTGGCAAGCGGCGCTTGGAGTTCGTCGGCCAGTTTCCCTTCGGCGTCGGCGATCGCCTTGACGGCGTCCGAGCCGCCGATCTTGCCGAGGGCGTCGAGGCACGCGCCGGCCACGTCCGTGTCGGCGCCGGTCAGGTGCCCGGCGATGGAGGCGACGGCCCTGGCGTCGCGCCGCTCGCCGAGGGTGTTGATGAGGCCGATGAGGAGGTCGCGCGGCGCCTTCGTCATGGTCGCCCGCATGAAGGAAAGGGGCGCGTCGCCGGGGATTCGTGCCAGGGCGAAGCGTGCGGCGGTCGAGAGGTCCTTGTCGCCGAGCAGCGCCGCGAGGGCGGGAACTTCCTGGGCCGTACCGATGAGCATCAGTTGCCGGCACAGGAACTTCTTGCAGTCGGCGCTCGCGCCGGAAGAGAGCATCCGCGTCATGGCCATCGCCAGTTTGTTGCGAAGCGCCGGGTCGCGGCCGGCGGCCAAGGTAAGTTTCTCGACGGCGACCAGCCCTTCGCGGCTCTGGCCGAAGGCGTAATCGGCGATCGCCCGGAGCGCGGCGTCGGGGTCACCGTCCGGCGCCGCGGCGGCAGCGCGGCGTACGGCGGCTGCCGAAAGCACCAGCGGCATCACAAGAAGGAGCGCGGCAAGCGTGTTTCGCGTCACCTGCATGTTCGCAGTCTCCTGCACGTTGGGCGGTGGGTCTGCCGACGCACCGCGTTCCGGCTCCGGCGCGGCGGGCTATCGTGCCGGCCGCGCATTACCACCGCCTGCACCGCGGTGGGCAGGATTGCCCACCGCGCGACCCGCGGACGGCACAGCCCTTGGGGGGCTTTCCGTCGAAGAGCGATCGGAAACCCTTGTCGGCCGTCTCGCCCCGCGCACCGGCTTGGCGCTCTGCCGCGCCCTGGAAAACCCACCGGAAGACCTCCGGGTCCCGCAGCGCCCGGTCCCAGGCGTTGTGTCCGCCCCGGGCGAACTCGGTGTAGCGGATGGCGCCGCCGGCGCAGGAGTGGATGGTCTTGGCGTCGTCCTCCTGCACGGCCGGCTCCTCGCCCCTGGCCTTCGCGAGCGCCTGGAACATGTCGCGCGAGCCGCGCGGCGGGACGATGCGGTCGTCGGCGGAATGGAAAACCCAGATCCGCATGTCCTTCAGGCGCGCCGCCTGGCTCGGGTCACCCCCACCGCAGATCGGTATGGCCGAGGCAAAGCGTTTCGGGTGCCGGGCAATCAGGTCCCATACGCCGTATCCGCCCATCGACGCGCCGACCACGTGCAGGCTGGCGGGGTCGATCGGGTTCTGTTTGATCACGCGGTCCAGGAGTTCCCCGAGGACGGTCATCGAGGGGGCGGGGTCGGCGGGCATTGTGTGCGAGGCCGTGCCCGCGCCGCGCGGCGACACCCAGTTCGTTCCTTTGACGGCCACGGGCCGGAGGACGAAACACGGGTGCTGCCGCTGGTGCTCGTCGCGGTAGAAGGCGTCGGCGGGCATGTTCGGGCCGCCGACGCCGTTCGACTTCAGGCCGCCGTGCATCCAGAGGACCAGCGGATACCGCCTGGCCGTCTCGACGCCGGCGGGCGTGAACAGGTAATAGTGGATCGTGTCGCCCGTCGTGCCCTCGAAGGGCTGGCGGGCCGTCCATTGGCCGGCGGCCGCGCCGGCGGCGGGGTCGGCAAGGACGGAAATCACAGCCACGGCTGCCAGCAGGACGGGTCCGATACGGTTCATGTGCAGCGCCTCCGAGGGGCCACCGTGCCACCAGTGTACCCCGTCGGCCCCGACGATGCACGTGTTATAGCCTCTTCGGACCGCATGGGAGGGCGGCGAAAGAAAGGGCGACGTCCGGAGGTGCCCGGAAATCGCCCTGAAAGCCGTTCACAGCGTTTGTCAGTCTGCGGCGGCCGTCACGCTGCACGGCGGCGGCGAACGTACCCGACCAAGGCGCCCACGCCACCCAGCAGGCTCACCAAGGTCACGGGTTCGGGAACCGGTGGGCTGGACGGAATCTGGGGGCCGATCTGGGGCCGGACCTCGTTCTTGCCGATCTTGTTCGGCGAAGCATGGATGAGCGGAATGCTCAGGAAACTGGGATCGTTCAGGTCGATGGACACGCCGCTGAAGACGTCGCCGGCGATCTGGAACTCGTACGTGACCTCGTAGAGCCAGCCGGGCAGCGTCGGGTTCTCGTAGTCGGGGCCGGCCACCGGCGAGTCGGAGTCCTTGCCGAAGAACGCGCGGTCAGGGTCGTTGGGGTCGTTGGGGTCCACAAACGTATTCCAGTTGTAGGCCAGGGAGGTGCTGGAGGCAACGATGTCGGCGGCATCGCCGACCGTGACCTCAAACTCCTTGCCGTCCGTCACGCCGCCGACGTAAGGCGGGTCCTCCTTCTTGTTGCCAAGCCCGTGCAGATAGTCCATCGTCACGTCGAGGAGGGTCGTTGCGCTCGGGCCGCTGAGGACGAACTCGAAGGCAAACTGCCCGTCGTCGCTGCCGAGCAGGTCCTGGAAGTTGTGGTTCTTCCCGCTGGGCGCCGCGGTGCCCCACCCGATGGCGGTCGAGCCGTAACTGTTGTCCACCAGGGTCTTCGGCAGCGTGAAGGCGACGACCAGGTCGCCGCCGGCCGCCCGGTGGAGCCACAGTTCGCCCCCGCCGACCATGCCGGCGTCTTCCACCAGGAAATTGAGTTCGTACCCGGTGAGGTATTCGCCGGGTTCAACGCGGCCATCGACCGTGACCGCAGCCGCCGCCGATGCCATCGCCAGCATGGCCAAGACACCCGCGACCGAAGCCGCCGCACTCCCGATCTTCCCGTTCTTTTCGTACCGTGCCATGACAGTCTCCTCACTGTTCTGCAAAAACCCCTCGAAACACCGTCCCGTTACTTATAGCCAGTGCATCCGCGTCCGGGGAACCACTCCCTCGGAAACGGGTCCTGAACGTCGTTTGGTCCGGGCGCGGGCGCTGCCGGCGCACAACCCTTGCGCCGGCCTCGGACCCGGGCAAACCGCCTCCGGCCACAAAAAAAAAGGCAGGTCCGCAGCCCGCGGCCCAACCCCGGTTAACCCCCCTTTTCGCAACTATTATACCACAAAAAACGCGGATGTCAAATGGGGGCACCGCCTGAGGCGTGCTACGGGCCGGAATGGGGGGTCTCTGCCCGTCAGGCGGCTTCGTGGGAGAGGGCGACGAGCGCGTCGAGCGCCTCGGCCGCCGCACCCGAATCGATGGCCTCGGCGGCGCGGCCGACGCCGTCCTGAATGCTCTCGGCCACGCCGGCCACGTAGAGGGCGGCGGCGGCGTTGGCCAGAACGGCGTCGCGGCGCGGCCCCTTGTCGCCGGCCAGAACCGAGCGCACCGCGTCGGCGTATTCCTCGACCGTCTCGGCCCGGATCTCCTCCAGCCGCGCACTCGGCAGGCCGAGTGCCGCCGGCGAGAGGTCGTAGCAGGCCACAACGCCGTCGCGGACTTCGCAAGCCCGGGTGGGCGCCGACAGCGAGATCTCGTCGAGCCCGTCCATCGAGTGGACGATCAGGGCATGCTCCACGCCGAGGCGGACCATGACCTCGGCGATCATCTCGACGAGGTCGGCCGAGTAGACGCCCATGACCTGGCGGCGGGCGCCCGCGGGGTTCGTCAGCGGACCCAGCACGTTGAAGATGGTCCGGATGCCGATCTCCTTGCGCACCGGCACCGCGTACTTCATGGCACCGTGCAAGGCTGGCGCGAAGAGGAACCCGATCCGCGCCTCGCGGATGCACCGCGCGACGACCGCCGGTTCGGCCGCCACGTTCACGCCGAGGGCCTCCAGGACGTCGCTCGACCCGCACTTGGACGTGGCCCCGCGGTTGCCGTGCTTGGCGACGTACGCCCCGCCCCCGGCCGCCACGATGGCCGCCGCCGTCGAGATGTTGAACGGCTTCTTCCCCGTGCCGCCGGTGCCGCAGGTGTCGATGACCGGCAGGTCGCCGACGTCGATCCTGGTGGCCTTCTCGCGCATGACGATGGCGGCGCCGGCGATCTCGTCGGGCGTGGGCCCTTTGACCGAGAGGGCCGTCAGGAAGGCGGCGATCTGGGCCGGCGTGGCCTCGCCTCCCATGATAAGGCCCATCGCCACGCGCGATTCGTCGAGCGACAGGTCCTCGCCGCGGGCGAGTTTCTTGATAAAGGCTATCATCGCGGCCCCTGCAAAGGCACGCGCGGGGCAAGCCCCGCGGCTGACGAAACAGCGTCACACAAGGCGCCGGGCGTTCACACTTCGACGGCGGCGCCGTCGGCGGCTTCGCTGACCCAGATGCGCGGCTCGTGGCCGCACTCCTCCTCGTATCGGGCGAGGACGGCCTCGCGCAGCGCCGCCACGGCGTCGGGGCGCACGAGCGAGACCGTGCATCCGCCGAACCCCGCCCCCGTCAGGCGCGACCCCAGGACGCCCTCGGTCTGGCGCGCGATCCGCACCAACAGGTCCAGTTCCGGCCCCGACACCTCGTAATCGTCGCGGAGCGAGTCGTGGCTGGCGTTGAGGAGCGCGCCGAACCGGTCGAGGTCGCCGCGGCCGAGGGCCTCAATCGACTCGCGGACCCGCGCGTTCTCGGTCACGACGTGCCGGCACCGGCGGCGGACGACCTGCGGCAGGGCCGACTCATGGGCCTCGAAGAGGTCGAGCGACACGTCGCGGAGTTGCTCGACGTTCTGATCGAACTTGCGCAGGCGTCCCGCGCCCTCTTCACACTGGCTGCGGCGTTCGTTGTAGGCGCCGGCGGTCAGTTTCCGCCGGACCCCCGAATCGATGATGACCACCGTCGCCCGGTCCGCCGGAAGCGGAACCGCCTCGTACGACAGGTCGCGGCAGTCGAGGACGATGGCATGGCCCTTGCGGCCGTGGAGGCTGATGAACTGGTCCATGATGCCGCACCGGACGCCGACGCGATGCTCGGCCGACTGGCACAGAAGGGCGAGCCGCGGTGTCGTCAGGTCGTGGGCCTCGGCCGCCACCGTCGCGGGACCCGCCTGAATCTGCGGTTTGGCCGCCACCAGAAACGCCAGCGCCGAGGCCACCTCATACGCGGCGCTCGACGAGAGGCCCGACCCGACGGGCACGTCGCCATCGACGACGGCCCGGAAGCCGCGCAGGGCCACTCCCGCCTCGGCCAGCACCTCGGCCACGGCCATCGGGTAGCGGAGCCAGTGCGGCAGGTCGGCCGGCGTCTCGGCGCCGAGATAGAAGGAGGCCCGCTCGGCAAACTGCTCGGACCACAGCGCCACGGTGGGCTCGTCGTGCGGCGCGAAGGCCAGCCGGACGGACGCCTCCAGCGCCATCGGCATGACGAACCCGCCGTTGTAGTCGGTGTGTTCGCCGATGAGGTTGACGCGGCCGGGACCCCGGACCACGCGGACCGGATCGCCGGAGCCGAAAACCTCGCCGAAACGGGCCGCCAGATCGGCCATCGATCCGTCCTCCCCTGACCACCGACGCGGCGAGTGTAGGTGGCCGTCGAGGCCGATGTCAACGGCAAAGTGACCCGCCGGACCCCGTGGGTGTGGCAACGATTCCTGGCAGGGCCGGCCGCTTACTGACCTCGCGCGGCTAGTCAGGCACTCGTTCGTGTGCCTGACTAGCCGCGAGCGTCAGCGAGCGGGGACCTGCCGCCACGTTGCAGGCGTGCCAGAAATCGTTGCCACACCCGACCCCCGTAAGGCGCGGCCTTGAGGCGGCCGGGCGGCGCGGCGTATCGGGTTAGGGGCTTCCCTCACGGCCGGTGCGCGCCTATAGTCACGAGGGGAGACGATGAGAATCAGCCGATCACAGGCCCCGGCCGCGATACTTCTTCTGACGGCGTTCGCCCTGGCCGCCGTCGCGGTCGGCGGGTGCCGACCTACACAGGAGCCGGAACCGATGAGTCACACCGACGATGCAGGTCGCCGACCCGCGCGGACGGCGGACACCTCGGGCGGCACGGCGGCGCCGGCGACGACCGAGACCGCCACTTTTGCCGCCGGGTGTTTCTGGGGCGTCGAGGCCACGTTCCGCAGCGTTCCCGGCGTCGTGGACGCCGCCGTCGGCTACTCGGGCGGGCACCTCGACAACCCCACGTACCAGGACGTCTGCACCGGCACGACGGGCCACGCCGAGGCCGTCCGAGTCATTTACGATCCGTCGAAGGTCGCGTACGAGCAGTTGCTCGACGTCTTCTGGCGCTGCCACGACCCGACCACGCTGAACCGCCAGGGGCCCGACGTGGGCGCGCAGTACCGCTCGGCGGTCTTCTTCCACAGCCCCGAGCAGGAGGCGGCGGCGAAGGCGTCGAAGCAGCGGGTGCAGGCCTCCGATGCGTTCAAGGGCCGCACGATCGTGACCGAGATCACGCCCGCCCCGGCGTTCTGGAGGGCCGAAGAGTACCACCAGCGGTACCTCGAGAAGCAGGGCAAAGGGGCCTGCCGGACGCACTGACGGGGGCTGCCGCGGTCGCGGAGGCTGAGGGGAAGGACGCAGCCGCACCGCGGTCTGGTGAGGCGGCTCAGATGGAGTACGTCTCGACGTAGTCGCCGCGCTTCTGCCGATCGCGCTCCACCAGGTCGGCGAACGTCGTCCTGTCGTAAATACTGCTGACGGCCTGGGCGGTCTCTTCCCACAACTCGACAAAGGCACAGCGGCCATCCAGCGGACACGCGTCCTTGCCGCCCGAGCCGACGCAGTGGAGCCCTGCGAGGCCGCCCTGGAGGAAGTAGATGACCTCGCCGACCGTCAGGTCGGTCACCGCACGTGCCAGCGTGTAACCGCCGCTGGCGCCGCGGCGCGACGTGACGAATCCGCCCTGTCTCAACTCGCCGAGAATCACCTCCAGGAACCGGGGAGGGATGGCCTGGGCCTTGGCGATGTCGGCCGTTTTCACGAGCCCCTGCCCGTCGCGTTTGGCCAACTCCAGGACCGCCCGCAGACCGTACCGGCATTTCTGTGTGATGAGCATGGCGCCTTTTCTCACCAAGTCGGTCGGTATTCATCATAACCCCGATTCGGCCGTTGTCAACGTGAGTCCGTGGGTCTTGCCGGCGAATTGCGGCAGGACATGGGGCCTCGCGGTGCGACTTGTCTTGACCGCGGCCCCTCCGGCCAGTAGCATGAGGACGGCTTTGCAGGAGACGTCCCATGCGGTTGATG
>Ga0307380_10011770_pt1 | contig 10925 bp, 7 predicted proteins | sample UN3MG_FD_202239 | JGI IMG/M metagenome (GOLD analysis project Ga0307380, IMG submission 202239) | Soil microbial communities from Risofladan, Vaasa, Finland - UN-3 | ecosystem: Environmental > Terrestrial > Soil > Coastal area > Acid sulfate soil | place: Finland: Risofladan, Vaasa | collected... | reverse complement strand
GATCACCTCTTCGATGTAGCGCCGGTTGGGTATGCCGGTCAGGGCATCCGTCCGCGCCAGCCGGTGCTCGATCTGGGTGTTCACTCGGAGCTGCTTGGAGTACGCTTCCAGTTGCTCCTTCGATTCTGCGAGCGCCCTGTACATCTGCATCGCTTTCAGGCCCACCGCCAGCCTGGAAGCCGTGCCCTTCAGGAACTCAACCTCCTCCGGCGGCAGGGCATGGGGTCGCCAGCTCGCGAAGGATATCGCGGCCAGCGGCTCGTCCTGGAAGAGAACAGGAACCATGGCTCCCGACACCGCCATTATCCATCTGCAGAACTCGAGGAATTTCTCGCTGTTCCGCGAGTCGTTTTGCAGGTCCGGCGACGGCAGAGGCTGCCGTGCGCGAATGGTTTCTGTGAAGGGGACGTCAAAACGCGAGTCAGGCGGGTTCGTCCACATCTGATTCAGGGAGTTGTCCTCCCAGCGGCCCTTGTTGATGATGCGGGGGCCGAGCTTCTGCGTCGCCTCATCCCAGAGCACTATTGTCACGAGCTCGAAGCCGGTGGAGCTCGACATGGCGGAAGCGATGCCTGCAAGCGCCTCCCGCGGCTCTTCCCCCCGCGTCAGCACCTCCGCCGCATTGGCGAGCATCGTCATCTGCTCGCGCTCCCGCTCGACGCGCGCCGCGTTCAACATGCGCTCGAGGAACAGCACCAGAGAAGGCCGGGCCGCTTGCAGAAGGCGCACCAGCCCCCGATCGATCCCTTCCTGCCAGGGGCCACGCAGAATCACCATCTCCGCCGGGCTCTCGCTGATGGGAATCCTGGCCGCCACATACTCCCGTCCGCGGGCGCCCGCTGCCCGCGCGAAGCTCTCCACACGCTTGGACCGGATGTTGAAGGCCACGGGCTTCTTCTGCGTCTGCGCCTGTTGCTGGATGATCCAGAGGCCGGTCCTCCCCGTCCCCACGTCGTCACCGCAAAGCGAATCACCGCACGTCGCCCAGTCCTGGTCCTCACCATACACAAAGCACGCCTGTTCGGCGCCGAGCGTGTCCCTCAGGGCGTCTGCGATGTGGGTGAGTCCAAGCCTGGTCGCGGGGCCGCTAGCGGCCAGGGCGGCCAGTTGTTGCAGGCCCTCGACGGCCAGCTTCACAGCAATCTCCTGGGGCAACAGTTGCCCTCTCTGATCATCATGTCTAAGATTCGGTAGGGAACATTGTTCTCTAAACCCGCTGGTGACCACCTCAGCGGGCAACCCGCTCGCCGCCGATGTGGAACAGCCCTTCAGGCGGCGCTGGCGGCGGTCTCCTGCGTGTAGACTCTGTTGCCGCCGCTGGATTTCGCCCGGTAGAGAGCGGCATCCGCGGTCGCGATGAGACCCGGCGCCCCTTGAGAGCTCGCCGAATCAGCTTCGGCGATGCCCAGGCTGATCTTCACGATCAGAGTATCGCCTCCTGGGAGACGGAAGGGTTGCCGTTCGACTCTGCTGCGTAATCGCTCGCCGAACCTCACCGCCGCGCTCAGGTCCGCTTCCGGCAACACGAAGAGGAACTCGTCGCCGCCGTAGCGCCCGACGACGTCGCCCTTACGACAGCTCCGCCGCGCCAGCCGCGCCAGTTGCGTCAGGACTTCGTCTCCAGCGTCATGGCCATAATCGTCGTTCACGGCCTTCAGCTTGTCCACATCCAGCATGCCGACACTCAGCGACCGGCCGTGACGGAGAGAGCGCGCATGCTCCGCCGCGATCACCTCTTCGATGTAGCGCCGGTTGGGTATGCCGGTCAGGGCATCCGTCCGCGCCAGCCGGTGCTCGATCTGGGTGTTCGCCTGAAGCCGTTTCGCGTATTCCTCAAGCTGCTCTCGTGACTCCGCGAGCGCCCTGTACATCTGCATCGCTTTCAGGCCCACCGCCAGTTGGGCGGCTATCCCTTTTAGCGCCTCAACCTCCTCCGGAGGGAACGTGTGGGGTTGCCAGCTGGCAAACGACACCGAGGCCAGCACCTCCTCACGGAAGATGACCGGGACTCTGATCGCCGACACCAACATGATCCACTTGTAGAAGGTACGCGCTTCCTCAGAGTTCCGCGGGTCGTTCTGCATGTCGGGGATCAGCACGGGCTGACGGGTGCGAGCCGACTCCCGGGCCAGCGCGTCGAGGTCGAGGCCCGAGGGATCGGTCCATGTGTGTCCGAGCGAGGTGTCCTGCCAGCGGTGGCCGTTCAAGGCACGACTAACGATCTTCTGGGAAGCATCGTCCCAGAGGTCGATCGTGATGAGTTCGTAGCCGGTGGCGTTTGAGATGGCGCCGGCAAGGTTCGCCAGCACCGACTGCGTGTCCTCGGCCCACGTGAGCACCTCGGCGGCGTTGGCAAGGGCCAAAATCTGTCCCCGCTGCCGGTCGACTCGGCTGGCGTTGAGCATCCGCTCGAGAAACATGATCAGAGCGGGGCGGGCAGCCTCCACGAACTTCAGCAGCGCGGGCCGAATCCCAGCTTGCCCGGGGCCGCGCACGATGACCATCTCTGACGGACTCTCCGTGGTCGGGATCCTGATGGCGAAGTACTCCCTGTTCTTGGCGTCCTTGCAGCCGACAAAGTCTTCCACGTGCTTGGCGCGGATGTTGAAGGCAACGGGCGCGTTCCGAGTCTGCGCCTGCTGCTGCACGAACCAGAGGCCGGTCCTGCCCGTGCCGATGTCATCACCGCTGCGGGAATCACCACAGGTCACCCAGTCAAGGTCTTCGGCGTAGACAAAGCAGACCTGATCAGCGCCCAGCGCATCCCGGAGCACGTCGGCTATGCGAGTAAGCCCAAGCCTGGTCGCGGGGCCGTTGGCGGCCAGGGTGGCCAGTTGTTGCAGGGTCTCAAACCCCGGCGTCATATTCTGTCCCTCAGAGTGCTCGTTTCCCTCTCATCATCCCGTCTCGGCGGTCGGAGATCTGTACCTGCGCGGCTTTGACGGATGAAGTGCCGCCGGGCCCGATCACCGGTGCATCTCCTCCCAGGCCATCAGCGGAGGCGGCGCTAGGCGGCCCTTCTGCCGGAGCGGAAAGACTCCGTCCGATTGCGTCCGCTCGCTTTCGCCTGGTAAAGCGCCTCGTCGGCCTCTTTCACGAGCGCCGCTGGCTTCTGAGCGTTCGCCAGGTCAAATTCCGCCACGCCGACACTGACGTTCATTTTCATCTCCGCGTTCGTCGACAGGGAGAAGACATGATCGGCGACACGGGTGCGAAATCGGTCGGCGAATTTGACCGCGGCCGCCAGGTCCGCCTTGGGCAGGACGAAAAGGAACTCGTCACCCCCGTGGCGTCCCACCACATCGCTTCGACGAGCGGTCCGGCGCGCAAGATCACCAAGCTGGATCAGCGCCTCGTCTCCCGCCTTATGACCGTAAGTGTCGTTCACGTCTTTGAACCGGTCGATATCCACAAGCGCAACCGATAACGCCGTCTTGTGCCGCACCGCCCGCGAGCATTCCCCTTTGACAATCTCGTCGACATAGCGCCGGTTTGGAATGCCGGTAAGCGGGTCCGTCCGCGCCAGACGGTGCTGGACCTCCATGCTGGCCTGCAGTTCCTCCGCGTACCGCTTCAACTGCCTCTCCGACTCAGCAAGAGACTTGTACATTACGACTGCTTCCAGCGCCACCGCCAACTGAGCGGCAAAGCCATTCAGTGTCTCCACCTCTTGGGCATGAAAAGTGCGGGGACGCTGGCTGCCCACCCTGAGCACGCCCAAGAACTCATCGTGGAATCTGATTGAGAATTGACCCGCCGAGTAAATATGGGCGCGCCGGAAGAACTCCCGCCCGAATTCAGGGACCCGCTCGTCGTTCTGCAGATCGGCAAAGAGAAACGGCTCGCTCTGAGTGATCGCCGCCCGGAGGACGGTCCCCGGATAGACCTCGCCCGTAGCCTGGAACTGCTCCCACGTCTTGCCGAGAGAGGTACCAACCTGGGGGGCGCGGTTTATGGCACTGACGGCGAACGCCTGCGATTCTTTGTCATAGACGTCGATCGTGACCAGGTCATAACCGCTGGCGTGCGAGATGGCGCTCGCCAGATCGTCCAGGACCGGTGCAATGTGCTCCGCCTGCAGCAGGAGCTCCGCCGCGTTCGCCAGGGCCATCATCTGTTCCCTCTGTCTGTTGGCGCGCAACACGCCGAGCGCGCGGTCAAGTACGAGGGCGACGGCGGGAAGAGCCGCCTCAACGAGAGCGAAAGGAACGGCATCGGGTGTCACCACCTGCGAACGCCTTATGATCAGCATCTCCCCAGCTCCATCGCCACTGGCAACGGAGAAGCCGATGTAGCGGCAGTCCGCAGCTTCCTTCGCAGGAACGATATCCGAGACGCGCCCGTCCTCGATATTGAAGCCGACGGGGCCACCGGCGATCTCCACCTGATGGCCGATGAGCCACAGCCCCATCTGGTTCGTGCCCAGACCATCACCGGACTCGGAGTCGCCGCAAACCACCGAGTCTCTCTCCTCCGAATACACAAGGAAGACACCCTCGGCATCGACAGCTTTCCGGATCAGGTCGACGACGCCAACAAGGCTATCTTTGCTCGCCGCCCTGTCGATTGCGACAGCCGCCAGCTTGTGTAACAACGCGATCTTGTCCGTCACCGTACAACCTCACAAGGGGTTGCGTTGGCAGTCCCCTGTTTCTAAGTTCGGCAGGCCCACAACCCTTCAGCAGATGCTGACGAGGCGAATCCGACGCAACTTGAATGGCCCCAGCCATGCTCCTACAATGACTGCGTTGGTCAGACAGGACTGAAATGAGCAACCAGAATTACTCGCGCACCACGCTGAGCAACGGGCTACGCGTGCTCACGGCGCCGATGCCATCGACGCGGTCCGTGAGCGTGAGCGTCTACATCGGCGCCGGCTCACGCTATGAGAAGCCTCCCGACGCAGGGCTCTCACACATGGTTGAGCACCTGTGTTTCAAGGGGACGGAGCGGCGCCCGACGCCGCGCGAGATCTCCCAGATCATCGACAGCGTGGGCGGAAGCTTGAACGCAGCCACGGATCGCGAGCTCACCGTCTACTACGGCAAGGTGGCGCGGCCGCACCTGGGGCTGGTCGTCGACGTCCTGGCGGACATCCTGCGCCACCCCCTGCTCGCGCCGGAGGAGATGGAGAAGGAACGTGGGGTGATCCTCGAAGAGCTGGCAGCGGTCGCCGATTCGCCGCCGCAGATGGCGGACGTGCTGCTCGACCGCCTGGTCTGGCCGGAGCAACCGCTTGGCCGCGATGTCGCGGGGACGCCGGAGACAGTGTTGGCGATGAGCCTTGCAGCGGTGCGGGAGTACATCCGGAGGCAGTACGTCTCCAACAACGTAGTCGTGAGCGTCGCCGGAAACGTCTCCCACGATGAGGTGCTGGAGCTGATAGGGCGTGAGATGGGCGATTGGCAGCGGGGCGTCCCCGACGGATGGTACCCCATGTCGGACGGCCGCGAAGGACCGCGGGCGGCGGTGCAGTTCAAGAAGACGGAGCAGGCGCACATCTGCCTGGCGGCCCAGGGAGTATCCATGGAGCACCCGGACCGTCCCGCCCTCGACCTCCTCAGCGTCCTCCTCGGCGAAGGAATGAGCTGCAGGCTATTCCTCGAGCTGCGCGAGAGGCTGGGGCTCTGCTACGACATCCACAGCTATCTCAGCCATTATCTGGATACGGGGTCGCTGACAATCTACGCCGCCGTGGACCCCAAGAACGCCGTCAAGGCGCTGCAGGCGCTGATGGGGGAGCTGCGCCGTCTGCGCGACGGCATACCAGAGGAGGAGATGACGAGGGCGAAGGAGCTTTCCAAGGGGCGTCTCTTTCTCCGCATGGAGGATACGCGCAGCGTCTCCGGCTGGCTCGGGGCGCAGGAGCTGCTCACCGGCAAGGTGCGCACCGTCGACGACGTTGTCGACAGAGTGGAGGCGCTCACGGAGGCGGACCTGAAGCGAGTGGTGGACCGGCTTCTAGTCGACGAGGGGCTCAAGCTGGCGGTAGTAGGGCCCTTCCGCAGCGACAGGCGTTTTCTGCCTCTGCTCAACCTGTGACGTCGACGCCAACGGCCATCAGCAGTATGCCTTGCGCGGCTCGATGCGCCAGCTTCCAGGCCGGGGGAGTGCTTTTCGACGCGCCCGCGTAACGCCGGACCATCAGCCACGCTTGTCGGGGAAGAGAATCCGGCCCAGCGCCACCAGCGTCGCGGCCCGAAGGCGATCAGGCAACGATCTCCGATTATCGCGCTAACACGAGGGCCGCTCGGGGTGCCGAGCGGCCCTGCAGTATCGAATCGGACGCCGGACTAGTACTCCGGCGACGGCATCGGCGGCGCGAAAGTCGGCGCCTCCGGAATGTCGCTCACCAGCGACTCCGTCGTCAGCACCATCGCGCCGATAGACGCCGCGTTCTCCAGCGCCGAGCGCACCACCTTCACCGGGTCGACGATGCCACGCTCGTACATGTTCACATACTCATCGCTCACGGCGTCCCAGCCGCTGTCGGGATCCTTCGCCTTCCGCACCGCGTCCACCACGACCGAGCCCTCACGACCGGAGTTCTCGGCTATGAGCGACATCGGCGCCTCGACCGCCTTAATGAGGATTCCCGCGCCCGTGCGCTCGTCGCCCGTAAGGGTTGTCTGCAGCTTCTCCAGCGCCTTCTGACAGCGCAGGAGAGCAACGCCGCCGCCGGGGACAATGCCCTCTTCGACCGCCGCGCGCGTGGCCGATAGCGCGTCCTCAACGCGCAGCTTCTTCTCTTTCAACTCGACCTCGGTGGCAGCGCCGACCTTGACCACGGCGACGCCGCCGGCCAGTTTCGCCAGCCTCTCCTGCAGCTTCTCGCGGTCGAACTCGGAGGCCGTATCCTCTATCTGGGCCTTGATCTGCTTGATGCGTGCCTGGATCGCCTCGTCGCTGCCGTGGCCCTCGATAATCGTCGTGTCCTCTTTGTTGGCGACGACACGGCGGGCCCGTCCCAGGTCCGCCACCTGCGCGTTCTCCAGCTTGCGGCCCATATCCTCAGTGATGAAGGTGCCGCCGGTGAGGATGGCAATGTCTTCTAGGACGGCCTTTCGGCGCTCGCCGAAGGCAGGCGCCTTCACAACGAGGGGGTTGATGGTGCCGCGCAGCTTGTTCACGACCAGCGTGGCCAGCGCTTCGCCGTCACAGTCGTCGCAGATGATCACCAGGTTCTTGGTGACCTGCAGCGTCTTCTCCAGGACCGGCAGAATGTCGGCGATGGCGGAGATCTTCTTGTCCGTCACCAGGATGTACGGGTCGTCGAGATTGGCCTCCATGCGCTCGGTGTTGGTGACGAAGTAGGGTGAGACGTAGCCGCGGTCGAGCTGCATGCCATCGACGAACTCCGTCTCCATGTGCAGCCCCTTCGACTCCTCGACCGTGATGACGCCGTCCTTGCCGACCTTCTCCATGACATCGGCGATGAGGTCGCCCACCTCTTGGTCGATGGCGGCGATGGAAGCGACCTGGCTGATCTGCTCCTTGCCCGCCACCGGCTGGGCCGAATCGCGCAGCGCCTTGATGGCCGTCTCCACGCCCTTCTCGATGCCGCGCTTCAGCGACATCGGGTTGGCGCCGGCGGCCACGTTCTTCAACCCCTCGCGGACGATCGCCTGCGCGAGGACGGTGGCGGTCGTAGTGCCGTCGCCGGCGACGTCGTTCGTCTTGGATGCGACCTCGCGCGCCAGTTGGGCGCCCATGTTGTTGAACGGCTCCGGCAGCTCGATCTCCTTGGCGATCGTCACGCCGTCGTTGGCGATGACCGGCGGACCAAACTTCTTGGAGAGAACGACGGTGCGACCGCGCGGCCCCAGCGTCACCTTCAGGGCGTCCGCCAGGGCGTCGACGCCCGCCTTGAGGGCGCGGCGCGCCTCTTCATCGAATACAAGCTGTTTCGCCATACAAGTCTTCCTTTCCCCGGGCCACGCTCATGCCCATCGTAGGGTAGAGAGCGGGACGTAAGCTACTTTACCTGGACCTTGCAGAGCACGTCCTTCTCAGAGAGGACGATGTACTCCTCCTGCTCGATCTTGATCTCCTGGCCGCTGTACTTGGCGTAGAGGATGCGGTCGCCGGCCTTCAGGTCCATCGGGATCCGCTTCCCCGCGTCGTCGAGACGGCCCGGCCCGACGGCGATGATCTTGCCCTGCTGGGGCTTCTCCTTCGCGGTGTCCGGGATGACGATGCCGCTTGCCAGCACCTCCTCCTGGACGACGGGCTTGATTACCAGTTTGTCAGCCAACGGAATCAGTTTGGTTGCCAACCTTGAGTCCTCCTTCTCTAGAGACTGGGAGCACAGACTTCGAGCAGCCCTGTCTGGGGCTGCTCCTTTTCGTGTTTAGCACTCTCGAAGGGAGAGTGCTAAGACAATATTAGCGCAGCCGTCCATGCCATGCAAGAAGATGTGCTCGTTTCTCTCAGACGGCGCATGATGCGCCCTACCATGGAGTTTGAGACCTGCCGGCCTGCCTCACGCAGAAGCGGCGCCGGCTTGTCCTTCCCTCAGCGGGGATTGGCCTCTCTGATCTCCAGCACTGCCTGCGCTCGCTCCGGTGCGGCCGCGGGCCGGCGCAGCCTGTCTTCCATGCTCCCAAGACGGCCGGGATCGTAGCGCCTCTTCCAGCGATAGAAGGTCTGTGGGACGACTCCAAAGTGCCGGCAGGTGAGCCTTCGCGCTCCGGGAGCCATCGCGTTGATGATTCGCATAGTGACACCATTCCCGGTGTCACCAGTGTTTCTCAACGCGTACGGGTTTCGTATCCGGCCAGGTTGCCCCTGATGTCAGGCGAGCTCCGCGAGCGACGACGCCGCCGCCGCGACCGTCGCCTCGATCTCCCGCTCGCTGTGCGCCGACGACATGAAAACCGTCTCGAACTGCGACGGCGCCAGGTACACGCCGCGCTCCAGCATCGCGTGGAAGAAGCGGGCGTATAGCACCGTGTCGGCGCGACGGGCGCTCGCGTAGTCGGTGACGGGCGCGTCGACGAAGAACGGCGTCCGCATCGAGCCCACGCGGTTCAGCCACAGCGATACGCCGGCGCTCTTCGCGGCCCACGCCACGCTCTCGACCAGCTTCACGGATAGCGCGTCGAGACGCTCGTAGAAGCCAGGAGACCGAAGCTCGCGCAACGTCGCCAGGCCCGCCGCCATCGCCAGCGGGTTCCCGGAGAGAGTGCCCGCCTGGTAGACGGGGCCGAGCGGCGCCAGCATCTCCATGATCTCGCGACTGCCCCCGTAAGCGCCGACGGGCAGGCCGCCGCCGATTATCTTCCCCAGGCACGTGAGGTCGGGCGTGACGCCGTACAGCGCCTGCGCGCCCCCGTAGGCGACGCGGAAGCCGGTGATCACTTCGTCGAAGACGAGGAGGGCGCCGGAGCGATGCGTTATGTCACGTAGCGCCTCAAGGAAGCCCGCCTGCGGCGGCACGACGCCCATATTGCCCGCCACCGGCTCGACGATGACGGCGGCTATGGCGTCGCCGTGCCGGTCGAACAGCGCTTCGACGCTCGGGACGTCATTGTAGCGCGCGACGAGCGTCTCCTGCGCGTAGGATGCGGGCACGCCCGGGCTGTCCGGCAGGCCGAGCGTCGCGACGCCGGAGCCCGCCTGTACCAGCAGGCCGTCGGCGTGGCCGTGGTAGCAGCCCTCGAACTTGACGACCTTGTCGCGGCCGGTGAAGGCGCGGGCCAGGCGCAGCGCCGACATCGTCGCCTCGGTGCCGGAGTTGACGAAGCGCAGCAGCTCAATCGACGGCATAGCTTCGACGATGAGCTGCGCCAGCTCCGCCTCGGCCTCTGTCGGCGCGCCGTAGCTCGTGCCGCGCCCGGCGGCCCGACGTACAGCTTCGACGACGGCGGGATGGGCGTGACCGAGGATCAGCGGCCCCCAGGAGCAGACGTAGTCGATGTAGCGGTTGCCGTCGACGTCGTAGACGTACGGGCCTTCGCCGCGGGCAATGACGACAGGCTCGCCGCCCACGGCGCGGAAGGCGCGCACGGGGCTGTCGACACCACCGGCCAGGTAGCGCAGCGAGCGCTGGAAGACATCGCGGGAGCGGTCGTGGGAAAGCGCCATCGTTCCTTCGATTCGAATCGAACTAACCCCGTAGCCAGGGCGCGTAGCCGAGGCTTTCCAGCCTCGGCGGCGTGCTGCTAAGGCAGCAGGTCCAGCAGGTCGCTCAGCGAGGCGATCTCGTGGTCGGGCTGCGGCACGCCCTGCTTCAGCGGCGAGCCGTCGCGGTTGACCCAGGCCACGGGCATGCCTGCGTTCTTGGCGCCCAGGACGTCCGCCGACTGGCTGTCGCCGACGTACAGCACCTCGTGCCGCGCAACTCCGGCCGCCTCGCAGAACGAGCGGAAGATGTCCTCGTGCGGCTTGTAGACGCCCGCGTTCTCGGACGTGACGACGACCTCGAACTCCGCGTGCAGGCCGTTTTTCTCCAGGCAGGCCGTGAGGAAGTCGTCGTCGGCGTTCGACAGGATGCCAATGCTATAGCGTGTCTTCAGCACCGACAGCACGTGCGCCGTCTCGTCGAAGGCGGGAGCGTCCGCCAGGCTGTCGCGAACGACCTGATAGGCGGAGATCCCGTCGCCGCGGACGCCGAGCTCGCGAAAACAGTTCTCGAAGTGCTCCGGCCACTCCACAGCGTACGGCCGGAAGGCGAGGGTGGGACGTGACAGCGTCCACGAAGTCGCCTCATTGCGCGGGTTCTCCCGGGCGCGCCCTTGAGCCGCCATCCGCCGCCAGATCTCCATCCACTTCTCCCAGAGGGCTTTGCCGTCGCAGGTGAGGCCCTGCCGGAGGCAGATCTCGTGGTAGACGCGTTTGAACGCCACGTCCGTGAAGTCGATCAGCGTGCCGTAGCAGTCGAAGGCGACGGCGCGAATGCCGTCGGTCGACGAAAGGGGGTCAGT
>Ga0307380_10011769_pt1 | contig 10925 bp, 8 predicted proteins | sample UN3MG_FD_202239 | JGI IMG/M metagenome (GOLD analysis project Ga0307380, IMG submission 202239) | Soil microbial communities from Risofladan, Vaasa, Finland - UN-3 | ecosystem: Environmental > Terrestrial > Soil > Coastal area > Acid sulfate soil | place: Finland: Risofladan, Vaasa | collected... | reverse complement strand
TGTTGTGGCTTCAGCCTGCCATATAGGGTCATCGTCTGAAAATCCCGGCATAAACGGTCGTGCAACATCCTTCCAATTAATACCTTTCCCGAAACGCCCTCTGCCGAACAAAGGAAGAATGAGTTTCCCAACAAGCCTTTCTATTGAACCTGCTTTTCCCCTATGTGCCGTTAACAACTTTTCCTGAAGAGATTGTAATTTTTCTCTGTCATCCTGATTAACCTCGTTTTTGTGAAAATAATACATAAAATAATTTACAGTTTGGAAATCTGGAATTTCTATTCCAGACTCTGCTGCAAGCCAGGAGAGCGTATTATAATACTGTCGATAAACTCTCTCTTCGCTACAGCAATGTTCGATAAGTCTGACGAGATCAACCACAATGCTGTCTAAAAATTGTGGTCTTGTCAGATTACAGCGGTGTGCACCTTCTTCCCAATCTGAAATCGTCAAGGAATTATCAAAAAAGAGGGTATTGTTAAAATGGACTTCATGATGAACTAACCCAATATCGTGATTTTTGCGCATTTCAACAACTATCCGGGCATGATGTTGGCGCATCCACGAAAGCGCCTCTTGAAACATGTTCCAGCCCCCTTTCTTCGAAGAAGCAACTTCAATTTCATCTAACATACGAAAATATCCGGCGTCTAATTCATCTCCAGATCTTGAATCCTCCGGATGCTCAACGCCCCATATAGAAAAAGCTATCGGCTCGCCTTTATACAAAAACTCACGGTCCTCATATATCCCCATACCAATGGGTATCATTACTGCTCGACCCCGGGAAAAAGCATATCGTGAGAGGACAACTTCGTTTATTACACTGCGGAACCTCTTAGCTTTATAGGGTTCCCCAACATCGAATCTAAAGTTTTCTATCGTCCCATCGGGATTCGTATATGGAATCAGAAACGGGATATTGCCGTTGCCAAGCAATCGAATATGGCGAAGCTTGCCTTTTTTAATCAAGACAACTCGATTGGATACGCCTTTAATTTTGATAGCTCGAACCCAACGGTTACGCACTTTAATATAATCTTTTGGGTCTAATTTAATAATTGCGCTCGTCGGTTTGGAAATATCACCAAAATCTTTGAGGTAAATAACGCTACGAATCTTGTCGAGATATTTGCTTGGCAGTTTATTTGCTATCTGGATAAAAAGCCCCCAATATGGAGAGGCGATCCCTGCATCTCTATTTTGCACCTTAAGACCTTTTAAGCTTCTGATGCATGATTTGATTTGCCTCAGAGTCCTTTTAGAAGAGACATTTCTTAATACTTTCAGATTATCAATGAGTGAATTTGCCACTTATGTGATTCTCTGCCTTTATCACCTTGACAGCGAGGTGTAAAAATTCATACGTATAGTTGCAGCATAAGCAATTATACAGATAATTCTCGATGTTTCAATGACTTGTGCCAATTTCTTTACATGCAATAAGTAGATGAAGAAAAAAGTATGCGGTGAGGGCTTGTTTTGGAAGCCAATCAGCGAGAAAACTAAATTTCGCTTTTCTCCACAAAAAAATAAATTTAGTTCTTGCGTCACATCGGTTATCATATTATACTGAAGTTTTTAGTGGCGAATATTCTTCCATCTCTCAGGAGTATCCCCCAATAAATTAAGAACGAGAGATACTATTTATGTGGCCTATAAACAGGCCAAGGAGAAGTACAAGTGAGTACAGGTACAGTAAAATGGTTCGATTCGGGCAAGGGATTTGGTTTTATTAATCCGGATGACGGCGGCAATGATTTGTTCGTCCACCACTCGGAAATTAAGACAGAAGGCTATGCATCGCTCGATGAAGGCCAAAAAGTCGATTTTGAAGTGGGAGAAGGCAAAAAAGGTCCATGTGCGACCAATGTAGTCCCCTGCTAAGCAGACAACAATGCTTTAGAACCGAAAGGCCCTGCTGAATTGTGGGGCTTTTTTTATGGATTCTTTTTTTCGAAATCAATCGGTTTCAAGTCCAACTGGGATTGCGTGTGGTGAGGATTTGTTGGTTTTGAAGAGTTTGTATGCGTAAAACTGTTTCGGCCACCTGCAGTTATTGCCAGACCAAGCTCTAACTGATAAGCGAGTCGAGAAATTAGTTTAAACTTCCATGGGAACCATCCGAAGAGTAACTATGAAAAATTTGAATTAGAAAAAAACATCCTTGGCTGTAGAATGCTCGAGTACTTGGGGGTAAACAAATCACACCAAAATTATTATTGGTTGGTTTTGCAAATTTCTCGAATAAATGAAGTCGCATAGCAGCCGGAATCAAGTTTGAATTGCAGTTCCATATAAGGCCCAAATTTATCCTCTCCAGTGGTGACCTGGGGATGGTGAGGCTGAAAACGCAAAGGCCTGCGACCTCCCTTGGCACCATACTGACGCATTTGACGAAAATCTCTTTCTTTCAATCCTGCCAAGTCCAATACAGGATTTTCAATATCACCGGCTGGTCCAGTTAACCTGGTCATACGAAATCCCAACAGAGGCCCAGTGGGGCTAATCTCAAAGGCGTCACAGCGAGGTTGTTCCGATATGGCATCCTCGATACGGAAACAGGCCCCATTAATATGCTTATAAGCCATATCCCCGGCGAGAAGTTTATCAATGTCAGGCATCCGAGTGGCAAGTACCTGGTTGAAGAGGTCGGATTGATATGCTGAGACAAAAAAACTTTTTAGATGCTTGTCTATAACCTTATAAGCTTTTTCCTTGCTGCTTTTGGATGTAATAAGAGTCTTTAATGCACGACGTTGGTCGGCAAAAGGATAGGGCCAGGTATCATAGGCTTTTTTGTAATCACCCTTTTCGTAAGATGCTCGTGCAGCAACAAATGTCGCTGAATCCTCTTTTTCCGGTCGGCCAAGGAACAAATCAAGAAACTCATCAATTTTACTTTTGGAAACTGCTTTTCCTAATAGATGTGTATCTCTGCGACGGCCAAATCGTTGTACACCAAAATAGTTCGGCACACCCCTGCGAATTAGTACAGACATAACGTTTTCAGCTACTTCAACGGCCTGTCTTAGAGGCGGATTAACGTTGCGAAGCCGAATAACAAAACGATTGCCGGCAAGATGGCCCAATTTAATTTTGTTGCTGTGACGGGCAATTTGAATAAATTTAATATTGGGAGTATCAAGGCTTAATAATTGTTCCGGAGCTAAATGCTCTACAGAAATCCACTGGCGTGTAACAGCGCGAGCATCTTTCAGGCCTGCAAAGCCGATTTCTTTTCGAGTTATCCGCAGCGCATTGGCAATCTGAGCCATTGCCTCCATTGTTGATATTCCTTTTTTTTCGATCTGGGCATAAATATGTGTCCCTTCTCCGCAAGGAGTATATAAAGGGATTTCTTCGACGAAAAAATCTTCTTCATATGTCTTTATATCGCCTCCTATCCCATCAAACTGAGTGGTTAGGAAAGGAAGCAAACTATGAGTGCTTAAATTATACATATCGATGGGCAAATTACCGGTTCAACCGTTTTTACTCCGATACTTCATATTTGCCGTTGTCCGGCACTTTGACCACCATCGCAGGAATGGTTTTCCAACCCAGATTTTTACATGCCTGATACCGTAATCGCCCGGCAAGAATTTCATACGTACCACTGCCTGGATTCTCTTCCAGAACTATCGGTCTTAACAAACCCTCTGAATTAATGCTGCAAGCCAACTGCTCGACATCATAAGAATCCGCTCGGCTATCATCCTGTATAGAGCAGATATCAACTTCTTTGATATTTGGTGCAAACCTGTTCTTGACAAATTCTTCCTGTGCCTTTTCTTTGTGTCCTGCCCGATAAGAATATATGTATGGAATCGCGATGTCCACAGAAGGTGTACACTGAATCTCTTCAAATATCAGCCTGGTAATCTTGTAGGCTATTTTTGCGCGGTCTTTCACACGAATTTGATAGTGAAGCTGAAGATAAACACCATAGTCATAGAGCTCCGAGCGAATATATGGCTGTACTCCTGTAGCCTCAATGATATCTTTTGTAACCTCATAAGCGGCATCAAGAAGTATCCGCTCAGCGGCTTCCCAGTCAGAGTCATAGGTAATTCTTACAACCACTTCATCAAGCATGTAAGGTGCTTCACGAGTTGCAGTATAATTAATCACCACCTGATCAAAAAGCATTGCGTTCGGAATGAGGATATTACATCCCACCGCTTCTTCACTGGCAATACTTCCACCTACCTGGTTGAGCTGTAGATACATAGCTCCAATGTCTTTGATATCACCTGTTAGTTCCAACTTTGGAAACTGAACCCGGTCACCGGGCCTAAAAGGACGTTTCAGGGACACAAGAACCCAAGCAGCAAAACCGCTGACAGGTCCCTGAAGCGACCATCCAAGCAGCATTCCACCAAAAAGCATGAAAAGTGTTCCGGCTTTTTCCAAAAATCCAAGGCCATAGAGAACAGCTACAAAGGCACAAAAAAAACCTGCCATCCAATAAAGCCGGCCTACCATCGCACCCTCGCAGGCTGGTTTTTTCTTTTGTGCCAAATACCTGTGGGTTGCGAGGTTGAACAGGGCAGATAAACCGAGAATCATTGCAACAAGAGCGGCAAGTTGCAGAAGGGTCAACCCGCTCTTTAACACATACCTCTCTGATAAAAGAAAATCAACTGCAAACAACAAGACCGTGATGAGCAAGCACACCCCGGCAACCAGCCATAATTTAACTTTATACCGCTCCATATCAGGACCCTGCCTTTCTTAGTAAAAAACAACGCCCTCTATGTCACGGCTTAATTCAGGAGGGATTCCGATGTGCGGGTAAAACCGGAGTATACCAGAGCTGCTTTTGTTCTATCCGTACGTTAAGCCGAACTCAATTTACACCTTGACTATTGTAAACGGACTATCTTACTTTTGCAATCAGTATATCTGCTGGAAACCAACCTGTTTCAAAGTAATTTTTTGATATGACATCCAGTTGGAAGGTGTTATAACAGCTTTGTGGTAATAAACTTCCAGTTAGAGTATCCCTCTATTTTCAATCAAATTGCAGTAAAAACACACAGAATAATCTTTCGCCACCTTATATTCCGATCGGCACTAAAGATGTAGCCGATTAACTTGGCCGAACTGTGAAATCAGTACAAGCTAAAACATCCAAACTGGGGCTTAAGAAAACAACGAAGTTCAACACAAAATTCTTGATTCTCACCCTCCAATAAAGTATTTTGTTTTCGGTTAGATAAGGTATTGATAGGGTTTTACTATGCTGAATCCCTCCAAGAGAAGATATCGGTTAAGGATTGTGATTCCGGCGTATCCGGCCTTTAATATTTATTCAGGCATAGCCAGAACGACAACGGCTTTAGGAGCTGTTTGTGTAGCCAGTGCAGCCAATAAACTGGGAAAATGGGATGTTGAGGTTATAGATGAAAATAACCTCGGTAAATTCGGGCCCCGGTCGGACAGCGTAGGGGCCGACCATGAATTTTTACAGAGGCAAAGGCCCGCGGATGTGGTTGGATTATATGGGGGTTTGACGAGCACCATCCCCAGACTGTATCAGATAGCGAATTTCTACAAGAAACAAGGAATTATCACTATCTCGGGCGGACAGCATTTCGTGGAAGAGACTATACCCGAAGCGCTAACTGCAGGTATTGACTATATTGTTATCGGCGAAGGTGAAGAAACAATCAAAGAACTGTTGCAGGCGATAGAAGGCAATGAAGATATAAGTGAAATCAAAGGTATTGCTTATCTGAAAGAAGGCAAAGCTGTTTTCACTGGAAAACGAGAACCTTTGATGGACTTTGACAAGCTGCCGCTGCCAGATTTTTCGTTGGTACGCTACGCTAAGATGAGGCTTTATCCGGTCGAGAGAATCCGTGGCTGCGGCATGAATTGTGAGTTTTGTACCGTCAAGGGCAGGCCAAGGCATGCCGAGCCCGAACGGTTACTTGAGCACATCAGCCTTCTTGTGGAGACATACAACGCGAAGGATTTTTTTATCGTTGATGATCTTTTCGGCCAACAACGAGATGAAACAATAAGGCTTTGCAGGATGCTGGCGGATTACCAGCGAAGAATCGGCAGACGATTAATTATAACGGTTCAGATACGACTGGACAAGGCACGGGACCAGGAGTTGCTTTTTGCCATGAGGGACGCCGGCATTAGAACACTATGCATCGGCTATGAATCCCCGATTGAGGAGGAGCTGAAGGCCATGAGCAAGCATATCAGCTCTTCCGATATGCTTTCGCTGACGAGGACATTTCACCAATCCGGGTTTTTTGTGCACGGGATGTTTATCTTTTGTTATCCTCTCAAGGACAATAGCGGCTTTAAGATGCCCGTCAATGAACGGGCCAAGTGTTATAAGGATTTTATCCGTAAGGCAAAAATTGACACAGTACAGATATTACTGCCGGTGCCCATCCCTGGTACGGAATTACGGGGCAGGCTGCAAAGACAAAAGCGGATTTACCCGCTTGAGGATATTGGCTGGGAATATTATGACGGAAGTTTTCCATTGTTTGAACCTGATGAACCATTGAACTCTGAAGAGATACAGCAAACCAGCAGAAGGATTATGGGCAGGTTCTATAAATTTGGATACATGTTTCTGGTGCCCGTAAATATTGTCTCGTTCGCCCGTATGATATTCTTTTTTCATAACATTCGTTTGGGCTGGAGGCGGTGGTATCGTTCTTGGCGCAACCATCTGATTCGCTTTGGGGGTTGGATTATTTTGCGGAAATGGACCATAGCGTTTAGAAGCGACAAATTTCCGGAAAAATTGCAAAATGCCCGCCAACACCTGAGCCATATGCAGTGATTATTCCTTGATAAGGGGCAGGGAATTGTTAAAATGGTGCATCAAGCGGACTCATCTGAAAGGGACTAAAATGGCGAAGAGCAAGATTGAACAAGAATTGCTTGATATGAAACTGCACAAAAAAATGAAGGTGGGTAATATTGTAATCCTGAAGGTTATTGGTGGTTGGATTTACTGGAATGAGTGCCTTGAAAAGAATGCTATGGCAGGAGTCTTTGTACCTAACAGCAAGGAGTCACTTAAATTTCTTCTTAAGGCTCAAAAAGAGTTCAAACAAAAGATGAGCAAAAAGAAAAAGTAAACCGGCGGGTATTTGTTAAGATGGTGGGGTGAAAGTGAGCTTGGACTCGTCTCTTAATTAAAAGTTAAATTTGTCTCAGTTTTGCTGAAGAGGTACAATGCCTATTATTGAACCAAATGATTTGCCCGGGTACATTTTAAGCCATTATGGTCGCTTTATGACTCCAGAAGAGGCAAGTGAGCGTAGGGCTTTGTCTATTGAATATAAGGAACTTCTTTCCGAACTCAAATCAGAGTATGGTTTTCTTTCTGCAGGGAAATTTACAAAGAAGTTGCCAGATGAAGCATATGATGACCAGCGCTTCAAAGAGTATACTGTACGCCGCAAAAGATTTTTTGAGAGGGCAAGCAAACGGATATTGGAAGAGCATAAAGATGTTATACATCTAAACTATTGCCCTTATTGTGGAGCTTTAGCAAGAACACCGAAAGCAAAACAATGTGGTTTATGTTACAAAAGATGGGTTTGAGTCTCCTTGGGCAATTGAATTGGAAAGGCGAGCAAAAAGAAAAAGTAAACCGGCAGGCAGTTGTTAAGATGTTGTGATTAATGTAAGGGTTTTGAAAGGTGATAAGATGCAGGTGAGAAGATACGGGTTCGGTGCGGCAGTTCTGGTGCTGGTGGTTATATTGAGTTGTCCGGGTGCGGTGAGGGCGAAGGGGTTTCTGCGGACTGAGGGCTGGGACATTGTCGATGAAAACGGGGACAAGATTTTTCTTAGAGGAGTAGGATTGGGGAACTGGCTGTTGCCGGAAGGTTATATGTGGAAGTTCGGTAAGTTGGGTGACCGGCCTCGCAAAATCGAGAAAATCGTGAGTGATTTAATCGGGCAGGAAAAGGCGGAGAAATTCTGGCTGGATTTTCGCAGGTATTATATTACCGAAGCAGATATAAATCGCATCGGGGAGGTTGGATTTAATTCGGTTCGTCCGGCGCTTAATGCCCGCCTGTTTTTGACCGAGGGTGAAACGGCCTGTTATGTGGATGAAGGATTCGAACTGCTGGACAATCTTATCAGTTGGTGCAGGAAATACGATATTTACGTTATCATCGATATGCACGGCGCTCCGGGCGGGCAAACGGGGACGAATATCGACGACAGCCCAAGAGATGAGCCGGAACTTTTTATGGATGAGAAGAACCAGGACAGGCTTGTTAATCTCTGGGTGAAAATCGCGAGTCGTTATAAGGACGAGGCGACGGTCGCGGCTTACGACCTTCTTAACGAGCCGCTGCCGCATCGTACTGGGGCGGCGGAGAAATACAAGGACCAGTTGGAGCTGCTGTATAAACGTATAACCGAGGCGATACGGCGGGTGGACAGTAAACATATGATTACTCTGGAGGGTGCGGACTGGTCGAATGATTGGTCGGTTTTTTCGGAGGCTTTTGACGATAATGTTTTTTATCAGTTTCATTATTACTGCTGGGACCGGCCGGACAATTTGAAAAGCGTAAGTCAGTTTCTTGCGGGGCGGGAGAAATTCGGTACGCCGGTATGGGTCGGCGAGACGGGCGAAAAGGGCAACGCTATTTACTGGGGGACGACGCAGTATTTCGAGGCGAATAATATCGGGTGGTCGTTCTGGCCCTGGAAGAAGATGGACACGAGGAACACTCCTTATTCTATAACCAAGCCGGCGGGATGGGACGAAATCCGGGCGTACTCGGAGGGTAAAGGCAAACCGTCGAAAGAACTGGCGCAGAAGGCGTTCGACGAACTGATAGAGAACATCAAGCTGGAAAACTGTGTGTATTTTCCGGATGTCGTCAATGCGATATTCCGTCGCGTGCCGGGGAAAGTGGAGGCGGAGAACTACGGCCATGAAGGACCGAATAAATCATACTTTGTGAAGGACGCCGGCCGGAAGGCGAAGCACTATCGTACTTCGGAACCTGTAGCTGTTGAGGTTATCGAGGGGCAGAATGGGAAAAGATGGACTTCGGAGCAGTACATTAAACTGGGCGAAGGCGAATGGACGAGCTATGAGATTAACAGCCGCAAAACGCAAACTTACAGGGCTGTCGTCAGGGCGAAAGCAGAAGGTGCGGCTTCTTTTGTGTTTTCATTGAATGGCCAGAGCAAGGAGATTAATATTACCGAGGCAGACTGGGTTGAGATGAAGCTGGACGAGGTGGAATTCTCAGAAGGGACTAACAGATTCAAAATTGCTGTCAGCAGCGGCAGGGTTTATTTTGACTGGTTTGATTTTGAGTGACAGAGAAATTAAAACGAACCGGCGGGCTCTGGAGCTCATTCGAATCGGCCCGTATTGATTTCGATGCTTGTAAGCAGCTATGCAGCAGTGACTTAATATAGAAATAACAAACGAGGGAGTGAACAATTATTAATTTTTTTTCAAAATGACAGGGAAATTTCCTTGCCTTTTCCGGATTTTCCACTATATTACCTGAAATAATGAGCGAATTGCGGGAGTTCGTATTAATCCGCTTTTTTTTTCGAATAAGACATATAGAGTTTCTAAAAAGGCGCTGGTTTGAGAGGAGTCGGTGAATGCAGGGTGGTTAAGCAAGGAAGGAAAGGGTAAAAGATAAAAAGAGGGTGATTAGTTAATACAAAGGGAAATTAGGTGGAGTCCCTTCTGTACCCCTTCAGGTGACATGGGTGATTCCCTATGGATGAATGCGAGTGATAGATTTTTAACGAATGTGTTAATGAAAATATTATTGAAAGGAACTAAGGATGAAGATTACTCGTCGTGACTTCTTAAAGGCTTCTGCGGCGATAACAGGGGCCCTGACACTTAAGGCGTCTGGCCTGATGCAGTTGCAGGAAGCAATGGCTGGCGGGGAAGGAGCACCGCCGGTAATCTGGCTTCAGGGCCAGGGTTGTACCGGTTGTTCGGTATCACTGCTGAACAGCACTTATTACATGACAATTGACCAACTGCTGATTGACACACTTGATGTTAAGTATCATCCCACGGTTATGGCGGCAGCGGGTGAGATGGCGGTAGAGGCTGCGGAGACAGCTCGCGAGGCCGGCGGTTATGTGCTTGTGATAGAAGGCGCTATCCCCGTGGGCGAAGGCGGTCACTATTGTCACCTGTGGGAAGATGCGGACGGTAATCCAGTAACTATGCAACAGGCGGTCGAAAGTTTCGCGCCGAATGCGATTGCGATTTTAGCCATAGGAACCTGTGCATGCTACGGCGGAATGTCTGCAGGTGAGCCGAATCCAACCGAAGCGATGGGTGTTGATGATGCCCTGGCATATCTGGCATTGGAGGTGGATGCACCCGTTATTAACATCCCGGGTTGTCCGGCTCATCCGGACTGGATTGTTGGAACTGTGGCGGCATTGTTAGCGGGTGAGATGCCGGAATTGGATGATTATGGCAGACCGAAAGATTTCTACGGCAGTTGTGTACACGAGAAGTGTCCGAACCGTGCACTCGATCGTACAGCAAGGACTCTTGGCGAGACCGGCTGTCTTGCCGGACTTGGCTGCAGAGGTCAGCAGACCCATGCGGACTGTCCAATCAGGCAATGGAATTCGGCCGGCCAGGGCGAAACTGGAGTGAACTGGTGCATAGGCTCTCGGAACCCCTGTCAGGGTTGTACGGAACCGGACTTCCCGGACGGAATGAGTCCTTTCTACAACTTAGAGGGCAGAACGGGTGACAAGCCAGTATAACCAAAACAGCAAAATTTAGTTTGTGATTTGAAATTTAAATCAGGAGATAAATAATATGGCAAGAAGTATTATAAAAATTGACCCGTTAACCCGTATAGAGGGGCACCTTGCTATTGAGGCGACGGTTGATGATGTTGGCGGCGAGC
>Ga0307380_10011767_pt1 | contig 10926 bp, 5 predicted proteins | sample UN3MG_FD_202239 | JGI IMG/M metagenome (GOLD analysis project Ga0307380, IMG submission 202239) | Soil microbial communities from Risofladan, Vaasa, Finland - UN-3 | ecosystem: Environmental > Terrestrial > Soil > Coastal area > Acid sulfate soil | place: Finland: Risofladan, Vaasa | collected... | reverse complement strand
TTAGGTCCAGAGTTATTCCTATCCTCAAGCGGATTGAGGTGGGTGATTATCCTTCCAAGATAGCACGTATATATGGATGGAGCAAACAACATGTTTTCTATTATCTAAAGAAGCTAGAACAGGCAGGTTTGGTACGTCGCAAAGTGCGTTCCAGCGCTGTCTTTTACGAGCTTACGGGTAAAGGTCAAAAAGTTCTCACGTCATGTGAGGGCGTGATCTATAGTTCTGGGGTTTATAGGTTGCATAAGTGTCAGGTTTTGTTTCCTGTTGTGCGTGAGGGATTTTATCCGGTTGGAGATTTTCGTGAGGTTGAGATGGTGAATTGGACTGCTTTGTTGGGTTTGGTGAATGGGGTTAGTGTTCGTAAGACTACTCGTCATTGGGTTGTGCATGTGGAGACGTTGTATGGGCGTAGTCCTGGTGAGTTGTTTGGTTTGGCTAAGAATTTGGGTGATCGGGTTGGTCGTGCTTTGATGAGTAAGTATGGTGTTTTGTTGGGTGAGGGGCAGGTTGGTAAGGGCTACGAGTTGGCAGTTGACGATCCAGTGGCTAAGCTGCTAAGTAGGTACTTTACGATTTCTACTCCAAAACGTAAGATGGATCATAGTCCCGGAGAGTTAGAGGGCGAGATCGACCATTTGAGCAGGGATGCTGCGGTTGAGTACCTTTTGATGCCAGAACGGGTGAAAAAGCTAGAAGGCCAGATCCTTGGATTGTCGAGTCAGGTTGAGGATCTACAAAGCGATGTTCATCAGCTTGTTCAGGTTTTGAAGGAAGCAGTAGCGCCTAAAGAGAATAGTGCAGTGCCTTTGAATGATGGAAAGTATATCTCTTGATGGATTTTGGGTGCAAAATGGCGGTTGCACTTGAGTAAGCCTTGAAATGGGTTTCTTTAATGTTTTTGAATTAAAACGATCTACGTTGACCGTTTCGTTTGTGTCCCTTTGTGATGTTGCGGTTGGATCATGTTTTGGTGACGCGCGCGCCGCGGCATTGGCAGAACATTATTTAATGCATTGATTAACGTTTTCAAGCGTAGCGGAAGGGAAAAAATGCCTGAAGAAAAGAAGGCAAACCGAAAGGTAGAGGGAGTAAACTGTTATTTATTCTATCACATGGTGACGGTTCTAAAACTCCCCCTTTTTTCCCAAAATAGAAGTCTGATCTGTTTTATAGCAAATAATGTGCAACTCTGAAAATTATCTGACTAGAGTCAACAGAGATGTTAACTAAGGGTAAACATATGGATTAAAAATGCAACACAACTAACTGCCACAACAACCCAACTAGTTGCTATTATCTTCGGAAGGGCGCCCTCTAGTTTATTGGCACTTTTCATTTTGGTTTTGAATGGTTTTGGGACACAGGAAAAAGAAACCTCCTCATACTTGTCAAATGCGTCGTACATTTTAGTAAATGTCATAGAACCTTTAGGAAGGACTTTCTCAATAGAACAAAGTTGTAAACGTTGAAAATCCATATAATCGCTATTTCTACGCATGACAGAATTCCATGTTATAGAAATAAAGAATCCGATGATTGAAATACCGATGATTAAGATAATCGATATGACCTTTATGTTCGAAAAAATGCTGCTAGTTAAGAGAGCAATTGTAGCTGCCAAAATGGAATTTGCCGTTAAGAAATTTTGCATTTTCGTTTGGCGCATCGTGTCATGGTGTTTCCAAAACTCAGCGTTGATAATGTACTCTTTTAATAGCTGTGGCTTTTTAGCTTTAATTGAGATAACTCCCCCCTCCTGATTTAACTACAAAGCCTACAGTTATTTTCCTAATACTGTTTCTTTTAAAAGATTTTGGATCTACTCGTAAAAGAAACTTGTTACAAATTGAGCATTAAGCTATACTTCGCGGAATCTGCACCAGAATGGTGATCTCACCCGAGTTCCCCCGCAACTGCCCTCTTTTTTCGCTTCGGGAATTTGACTGGTATCGGCAATATGGAGAAATGATGAATGATAACTAAAAGTGAAGTTAAGTGTCCTGATTGTTGTAGTCAACGAGTGTGGAAGGACGGCATCCGATATACTCGTTTTGGAGAAGTACAGCGATATCTTTGCAGAGACTGCGGCTACAGGTTTTCGTGCTGAAATACATCGCCTTATCCAAAATTTCCCTCCCTTTTTTTGGGAGTAAAGTAAACGTAAATTATTGGTTGAAGGAGGATGAGATGTTTAGAAAGAAATAGGGTGTTTAGTGGATTGTGTTGGGGGGTGTTTTGTTGATGGTGCGCTGGAAGCGTTGGAAGAAGGATTGGCATCATCGGGCTCCTGATTTCAAACTGGTTTATTGCGGACCAAAAAAGACCAATAAACAAGAAACAAAAGATTCTCAATCAAAGAGAAGAATACTTGAAACCTCTATCATTAATGATGAGAACAATACGGTTGTAAAAGAAGCCGAGTAAAAAATTAAGTATTATCTTTCCAGAAACCATCAAAGAACACCCTTCAATCTTCTTTTTTTTAAATGTCGCAAGGAAAGGGGCTGAAAAGGCTCCGGCACAAGAAATGAAAAATCACCAAAGCAACTATAGTAGCTTGAGATTTTCATTTTTTTCCTCTTGATTGCCCGTGTGGGAGCCTCAGCAAACCCTCTCCCTTTTCATAATCAAATTACCGTTAATCTAGGCGTCCAAGTGTTTTGTTCAATATTTCTTTGGTTCTTTTAATTTAAAGCGGTGGGGTCGTTAGATTCTGAAAAAGAAAGGCTATTTTGAGGCTCATTATTGGATTACTATCTAATTTTTGTTTTTCTTTGGGAAGGAAGGCGAAGAATGAGCCTGACTCACTTTCTTTTTTTATTAGCTTTCACAGATTTTCTAGTGCGGGCGAGTGTGAGTGAGTGTGTGTTTTTGCTCGTTGTGTGAGATGTGTGATGTGTGGATATAAGTAGTAAAGAGAGAGAGAAAGGTTAAATTTTAACCCAACCAAACAACCAACCAACGGGACGACGACGGACGACGGAGACGGTTAATTGGCGGTTCACTCGACTTTTTACCCCTCATTATATGAATGGTACCATAATGGAATAGGAAGGTACAGGATGGTACCGTACAGAATACAGTGTGAGGGGTAAAAAACAGAGAAAAAATATATTTCGGCAAACCGCGTGGCGATATTATAGCGTCCTCAGAAAAAGTCCTGTCCATTGCGCGAGCATGTTTTCGACCAACGCGTGCGTTATTACTACTGAATTTGCGCGCATCGTACACTCACCATTGGGTTCGGGGAAAAATGTTAATGCATGCGTATGTTATATTCAAATCCATAGTTTGGGAAAGCAAATCTTACAAACGTATTTGGAACGATGTTTGTTTCGGTTACTCCAAGCTTTCTCTTCAACAATTTCATTTTCACAAATCTTACATTTTCGACCATTCAAGGGCTGGCGACCGGACTTCCTGACACGTATTAACTTCCACGGCATTTTATACATCTCAAGTACAACTAAATTTTATTCGTTAAAATCAAATCATACTACATTAGCGAGTTTAGCTTTTAATTACTCCATCTTCAATTTTGATCTTTGTTTGGGCATAATTCGCAATATCTGATTCGTGGGTAATGATTATAATTGTGGTTCTAGTTTCTTCATGGAATTTTTTTATTAACTCCATTACTTGCTTTCCAGTTTCTGAATCTAAGTCACCGGTAGGTTCATCTGCGAATAAAACTTGGGGTCGATTTGTTAATGCCCGAGCAATAGCTACTCTTTGCATTTGCCCCCCACTCAATTGAGCGGGATATTGTTTAGCCTGTTGTTTGATTCCAACACCATCTAGGAGGTCTTCAATTCTATTTTTTAGTTCTTTACTGAGCCCTGCTAGATCCGCAGGTAGAGCAACATTTTCCCTTGCATCATAATGTGGTAATAAAGCATAGCTTTGAAAAATGAAGCCCATATCTAACAACCTAACTTTTGACTTTGCTTTGTCATTCAGTTTATGGATATTCTTTCCTTTGAACATAATAAAGCCATAATCAGGTTCATCCAAGCTTGCCATACAATTTAACAAAGTGGTTTTTCCAGCGCCAGAATTACCTACTATTGCCACAAAGTCGCCTTCTTTAATATCAAGATCTATTCCTCTTAGAGCATATACAGTGGTTTTTCCTAGAGTGTAATTTTTTGTTAGACCTCTAACTGAGATAATGTTATCGACGGAAGTTTCGATATCTTCGGGAATGGAATCACTAAAAATCTTATTCTGAAAAGTGAAGTATGGAAGATCTGAACCGAAATAATCTAACCACATTTTCAATAATTCAGCTTCGATAAAAAGATCTGAACTTAACTCGGCCAAAGGAAACATAGCAAGTTTAAATTCATCAATAGACTTTGCCGTTTTAACTCCATTTTTTGTTTCATCCAAATAATCCCGTAGCTCAATTTGACAAGTTTCTAGTTTATTTTGAACGTCTTCAAGTAAACCTTTTCCTTGATTGATTTTCCAGGCGACCTGCCTAAGTGTTGTATCAAAATTTTCGCAAACCTGTTTAAAGTCGTGTTTTCCAAAGAAAAAGGATTTGGGCACCTGAAATAGATCAAGAATGGTGGAGAGGGTTTTATCCATATTTTGTAGTGCACTGAGTTTAGCTTGAAGAATTCTAATAAAAAGTTCAAGCTTTGTCTGAATTTTGGGATTACTGATTTTATAATGTGTTCCGTGGAGGCCTAAACTTAATCGTTCTAACACATTATTCATATCTCTTAAATGAGATAATGTAGGATTTAGAAAAACCAGAAAGAAATTCATTATTACAAGTTTGTCCGTCATTTCCTCCAAATCAATTTGATTTTCATCAGATATTGTGAATGTTTTTGTGTTGCATCCTGATAGGAATAGGCGTATTTTGTTAATTTCATTCAAATCCCAGATTATGGTCATACTTTTTTCTTGAATTTCAAAATATTGAGTCGGTAAATCTGATAGTAGTTTGTTTAAACCAAAGTCAAAGGTTTTTGGGAGCTTAGGATCTACTACTTTTAAAAATTCTTTGACTATCTGAGAGGTTTCTTTAAGCTCCTGCTTATCTTTTAGAAGTTTCTTAAGTTTTGTTTTGTTTTTTATATAGTACTCTTTGAGTAATTGGTTAAGTTTATCCTCGGTTTTTTCCAAAGTTTTTAATTCAAAGGGTTTTTTGAAGCTTTTTTCAGCCCTTAAGAATAGGAATGTGTTGTGTTCCTTTCTATTTACAGTTGATTTTTTGAAATTTTTCCTAATTTCCTTTTGCAAGTTCTCAGCTAATTTCTGGTTTTGTTTAGAGATGGTTTTATCTATTAGAGCCCCAAAATACGCCTTCATTATTTCTTTCCCTCCTGTTTCGATAAGCCTTCTTCGATGTGTGAAACAACTCCATCGGTCATATGTACGATATAATCGCACTTGTCAGCAATCCATCTGTTGTGAGTTACAAGAACTAGTGTTTGTTGATTGATTCTGTTTATTCGACGAAATAGATCCATAACTTCGGCACTTGTAGCAGAATCTAAATCGCCAGTAGGTTCATCCCCCAAGATTATGGCTGGCTGATTTATTAGTGCTCGAGCTACGGCAACTCTTTGCTGTTGGCCTCCAGAAAGCTCAGTTGGTAGGTGATAGAGTCGATCCCCCATTCCTAATTCACGAAGTAACATCTTTGCTTGTTCTCTAGCTAAACCTGAACGAACTCCACTGAGTAACAAGGGTGTTTCAACGTTTTCAACAGCTGTTAAAAATGGAAAGAGGTTGAATAATTGGAAAATGAAGCCTATGTTGTCTCGACGAAAAGCTGTCATTTTACTGTCAGAAAGTGAGTATGTGTCTACTCCGTCAATTATTATTGTACCTGAAGAGCGTTTGTCTAGGTGACCGATCATGTTTAGAAGTGTTGTTTTTCCACATCCAGAGGCGCCCATTATCGCCATCATATCTCCCTTTTTGACAGTTAATTCTATGCCTTTGAGAGCATGAACTTGGTTGGGTTTTCCTTCATTGTATTTCTTATGTAACTTTGAAATTGTAAGAATTGGTTTTCGAGTTGATGCTTCATTATTTTGATTTGTTTTTTTCATCCTACATACCTCAATGCTTCTGCTGGGGGAATTCTTGAAGCTACAAAGGCGGGAAGTGAACCTGAGCCTAAGGCTATAAGAACAATAATGGAAAGATACAATCCAATTTCTTCCCAAGGGATTACTAGTGTTACACCTTGCATGTTTGCAAAACCCATGCTCACAAGTAATCCGTTAATAACCCCAATGATTAATCCGATCACTCCAAGTACCACCAGTTCAAGAAGAACTGAAAGAATCACTTGTGTTCTAGGAAATCCTATAGCTCTCATCATTCCAATTTCCCGTTTTCTTTCGGAAACATTGCGAACTGAAATAACGCCCATGCCTACTGCTCCTATTGCTAGACCGAAGGTAACGTAGATTTGTAGGAAAGATCCTATTCTATCCGTCAACTCCAAGGTTGACTCAACTCTAGAGTAGGTTAGAGTAGAAGTTGCAACAAAGAAGTTGTCATTTGCCAGAAGGCGATATCCTTTTTCATTTGTATTTGTGAATTCTTCAATTGCTTGGGCTATATCCTCAAGTTGGGGATCATCAATAGGGAGATTGGTTTTTATTAAGTAAGAGTTGTATTGGTCTTTTTCCCTAGATATTAGGGTTTTACCGTTTGCTTCACCTAGATAATTTGTTTGGTTTGCCCAGTATTCGGGTAGGTATAGAGTTCCCAGAATTGCGCTGAAATCCATTTCTCCTGATCCAATGGACAATCCGGCTGCTAATGGAAAACCTCCTGCACGTTGATTGTCAAGACTGCCTCCAATAGTAAAAGCTTGGTAATTAGGTAGTCCGTTAGCTGAAGTATTCATTGGTATCCAAATTTGAAGTCCAACGGGTAACAGAAATGAGTCTGTAAAGACTATTGGGTTTTTGATTATGTCACCATTTTCATTCTTTAGAGTTGCTACTCCTTCGAGGGAATCTCCACCTGAACCGCCTGGAGTTCCAGCTGGGCCTGCAACTCCTAATTCAAGTTCAGAAATGTCAGTTTCTCCGGAAAATATTCCAAGTAGAAAAGATGAAACATTGTAGGCGGCCATTTTGTATTGAGGGTCAAAGTATATGTCCCATGCTTTTTTGGATAGCTCTAGCATTTTTTCATCCGATAGATCTGAAGCAAGAGATTCACGGATACCATCAGGTAAACCATTTAGATAAAAGGGATAACGCCAATCTGGATCGGAATAGTCTGAGGCATTACCGCGAATTTGTTCGGCTTTGAATTCTCCTGTGCTGATTGGAACAAAATTTGTTGTAGGATTAAAGTTTGGGGAAAGAGGATTCTCCAAGGATATGAATTTTGTGAAGTCTTGATTTGGTTGGAAAGTTTTGAAACCGATTACATCTGTTATTCGTTCGTCAATCTGGTAAATTTCGTTTGTAAATGAAGTGCCTGGGATGATTGCTTCAGGTTTATTGAGAAAGATTGCAATATCAACACCTTGAGAGTCTTCTTCAAGTTGGATTGCAGTTCCCAAGCTTGTAGGAATTAATGTGGCAACAAGAACATTAAGCGTTAATATGACTGCAAATATGGCGAAAGTTAGAGTTGAACGAGTAATGTGTGAGGATATTAGTGAGGGTGATATTTGGGCAACACCTTTTACTCCTCGAATTTTTATTAGGACATTCCTTAAGCCACGCATTACGATTGGTAGATTTAGGGCTACGAATAGGATTGATCCGATCATTATTTCGATTATTCCTAGAATTAAGATTTCTAGGGATAATCCTGAGATGTCTGTTACCCAGTTGCCCATTGCTACAATGAATAATAGTGAGGGAATAACCCAAAGGGTGATTGCTGTTATGTTGAAAGCTTTTACTCTGTCAATGAATCGGGAGAGGACAATACCTAAGCCTCCAGTGAATAGACCGAATCCCATCATGAGATATCTCCATTCATCGAGACTGTCCCATCCTTCACTAACCCAAACGACTTGATAGTTCTGCTCAATTACTCCATTGTATAGAAGGAGAATGATGCCGCCTACAATCATTAGAAGACCAAGGGATGCTAGGTTTCGACTGGATTTTTCTTTGAATTCCACTTTTATTCCTCTTAGAGCTTCTACGATGTTGACTCGAGAAGCCCTTAGAGCTGGAAGAATTCCGGTTATTATGCTTAGGACTACTCCGATAATTACGGATAATATTACTGCTTCTTGCGAAATTACTGGTTGAACACTTAGTTCACCTGTTCCAAATAAGCTTACTAGATACATGGCTACGGCTTGGCCAAAGGCTAATCCTCCAATTAGTCCTAGAATTCCTCCAATTATTCCTTGGAAAAAGTTTTCAATTATTATAGACTGGAAAATTCCTCCGCGGTTCTCACCTACTGCACGTAGAACCCCGGTTTGAAATTCTCGATCTTCTACACTCATGAGTTGAACATTTGTGATTAATAGAATTCCGGTAAGCATGATTAGAAAACCTAGGGCCGTCAACATTGTGCTCATTAAGGTTATGAAGAATTCAGCAAAACCAATGAAATTTAGTCGATTTGAAGTGACCTCATAGATTTTTTGTGTCTTACCTGTCTGAGAATCCACTTGTTCAGGAATTGAATTTTCTAGGTGTTCTACTTTATTTCTCAAATAATCTTCGTCTATTTCTAAGATAAAATGGTCTGCCTTGTAAGAAACTAAAAAGGTGCTAATTATATCGGTTTCCCGTATTGGGTCCTTTAGACTAAGCCATTCTTGAAGATGATCTAATCTGATTACCGCTCCGGAATATTGGGAACCAATTCCTGGACGGTTAGAATCAAAGATGCCAACTACTTGCATTTCAACTCTTGATATTACAGGGGTAAAGGATACTACGGGTAATCTTAAGACGCCGTTTGGGGTTTGAGTTTCAAAGGCAATCTCGGTTATGTCAATGCTAGCAGGGGTTCCATTAAAACTTCTGATTGCCAGGTAGGCATCTCCTCTAAGTGTTCGTCCAGCATAGGGAGTTAAATCAAAAGTTAACGAATCAACTGTAGCAGGATCCGTCCAGTTTGCAACATCAAAGCTGGTTCCGTCATCCAAGAAGAAACCCAATAGAAGGCCCGTGTTGTTGGTGCCTGTAGCTGTTATGTTGACGTATGAATAGTTTGTTAAATTAAGTGGTGGACAGTTGCGGGTGTAAATTGTTACCATGCTAGTGAAATCAACTGGTTCAAGTTCAAGATGTAGATTAGATGCGCTATTGTTTAGAATGTACTCTGTGTTTGTGAGGTTTGCGTTGATTGTCCATTCAGACAAGGGAACTGTTGGCGGTGTTATTGTTGTTGTAAGGTTGGTGAATTCTGTTGTTAAAGTGACGGGTATGAGGGTGTTTTGGTTTAGCCCTAATTTTTCGGCTTGGTTGCTTGATAGAAGGATGCTTTTGTTGTCGTCAAGTAGAAGGTTTATGTCCATTTGGTCTCCGGTTTTCCAATCATAAAAAGTTCCAAATATGTGGGGATAATTTAGAGGAATTCCTGCAAGAATCATTTTAGGATTAAATTGACTGGATATCAATGCTGGGACTTGAGTTGATAGTTCGGGCATTATTCCTATGGCATCAGGAACTAAGTTTTTTATTGATTCTTGTTGGGTAATACTTAGGTATCCGCCTCTTGTGCTATTTGTAATTGTTAGATCGACTTCTCCTTCACCTTGAAGAAGACTGGTTATGAAAGAATTCTTCAAGGTGTCCGTTGTTATTGTGATTCCTACAAGTAAGGTAACTCCTAGAGTTACTGCCAAAATTGCGCTAAGGTTCTTGGTCTTTCTTCGTGATAATGACCGCCAGGCAATTAGAAAACTAGATTTTAAACCCAAATTATTCACCAATTAATTTTATTGTTCCAAGCACCAAATACTTTAGAAAAATTCTGAAAATTATTATTCATTTTTAATTCTTTGGACAATTTTTTCAAGTTTGTTATAACAATCGTTTAGAATCTCAGCTAGTTCTTCAGAGTCCTTTTCCGAAAGCCTGTCAACATTTTGACGTAATACGATGAATGATTTCATTAAGTTCTTAGCAGATGCTTTTGACTTGCGAAATCTTCCATTATTATCTTCAAGGTCGAAACCACTAACTAACATAGGTGCAAGGAATTCAATTCGTTTTATGAAATCCCGTTTATATGCTATTTGTTCTTCAAAAAAAATTTTTCCTTCATCTGTAAAACTATATCGTTTAAATCCCTGCTCATCGGTGGGTAACTCTTTGGTTAAACCTTTTTCGTGTAACCGAGCTAGCAGGGGATAAATTGATCCTGAACTGGGTTTCCAGCTTCCAGTTTGTTTTTCAATTTCTTCCACAATTTCTGCTCCAGACATGGGTTTTTCGTTAATCATCTTTAAAACTAAGAATTTGAGAAGACCTCTAGGAACGCCTACTGTTCTAGATTTACCAATAAAACTCATTTAATCACCGTAATGTCACTTGTAACATCACTTGAAATATAAAAACGTTCTGAATTTGGGTTCTGTTAAGTCTGGGTCGGATTCAAGAACTGTTTCTCTTAGTCGAATGCCAGTTTCACGAAGAGCCTCCTGCGTGTGGTTAAATTTTAACCCCCAACCCAACAGAATTTCCGAGAACTTTTTCCCAGAAAGTTTCTAGAAACATTTTTTTCAAAAAATAGTCGGAAATTTTACTTCAATAGTGGTAATAAGCGCGAAAAATCAGCACTTAAAAGTTAAGGAAACTCCAAAACCTTTTCCCCTAAGAAATCCGCCTGAATACCAACTCAAAGGAATTACAATGATTTTTTCTCTTTAATCTTCTCTGTCACTTTTTTCAACTTCAAAATCTAGCTTAAGGCTTCTTTGTTTGATTAGAGCCTTTGTTAATTTTTGTCTCT
>Ga0307380_10011764_pt1 | contig 10927 bp, 5 predicted proteins | sample UN3MG_FD_202239 | JGI IMG/M metagenome (GOLD analysis project Ga0307380, IMG submission 202239) | Soil microbial communities from Risofladan, Vaasa, Finland - UN-3 | ecosystem: Environmental > Terrestrial > Soil > Coastal area > Acid sulfate soil | place: Finland: Risofladan, Vaasa | collected... | reverse complement strand
GAGGCAGTTGCACAATACTACCCGTCCAATCTCCCGCCGCCAGCGTTGCAGGAGATGGTCGAGTACCAGAACTTTGTCGTCGGCCTCGGCGAGGAGAGCCCGCGGACGCTGTACTACAGCTTGCCGGCGTTCCCTGAATCCTGGCCGGAGCTTTACCAGATCACCGACTTCCCTCTCCAAGAGCATGACCAGCTTCGAGCCCTGGCCGTGGCGGGCGACCTGCTCATCGTGGGCGCCAAGGAAGCCATCGTCGTCATCAACGGCCTGCCCGAGGTAGATGCTCAAGCCTACGGAAGCGCGTACATGACCTCCCTGCGCGGCGCACCCGGTTGCGTCGGCCGACTGGCCATGGCCGCGTACTCTCTCGGTGGCGAGCCCCGGGTGGCGTGGATTAGCAAATTCGGCGTCTTCGAGACCAACGGCCACCAGGTCTGGGAACTCTCGACCACCATTGACTGGAGCTCTCTGGTCGGCGAGGATCTCTCCCGCGCCGTGCTGTACTGGGACCCCGAGGAACAGTTGCTGTACGCCGCGTACGACTCGACTGGCAACGGTTACAACGACCAGTTCTTGACGCTGCACATGGCTGGAGCACACCGGAAGGACGAGCGGGGGACCCCCAAGATTACCGGCCCGCACTACGGGCAGTTGGCTAACATCATCGGGGGCGTCGTCACCGCAGACAACGCCTACCACATGTACTCGGCGGACGCGGCTGCAACCGGCCAGGTGTTCAACGAGAAGACAGGCGGCGTTGACGCGTCGAATTCGTACAGCACCCTCTCGGTGCTCCCCCTCGACGTGAAGACTGGCCGCAACTACAGCGAGGAGCTAGTAGAATGGGCCGTGGACTTTCCAACGGTACGACACAGTTCGTGGGGCGCAACGCCCGTCGCGATAACCTGGACCTTCGGCAGGGACGACATCGGAGAGAGCGACAGCGTCGTCAACACGATCACGATGTCCTCGCAGAAGGCGACGAAGTTTGCCGTCGCACGCAGCGGAGAGTGGGCAGAAGTTCGGATCACACACTACGGCATCACGACAACGGGTAACATCGTCCACCTCCAAGGGGACGTGGAAGTCATGGGCCAGACCGGTGACACGCAGGATAGCTAATGTCTAGTAAAGCCATCAGACCCGCCAACTGGGGCGCGATCGAGAATGAAGCTGGTGCCGCTACGGCCCAGATTATTCGTCGTATCGTCTCGGCCCTGAATAGCGGCGGCAGTGGCAGTGGCAGCGGCCTTGGCGGTGGAGGAACCAACAGCTTCTTCACCCTGGCCAACACTACGCACGCCCACAAGCACGCAACCGGCGGTACGTCCCAGTCGGGCACGGGCAGCGACCCTATCGCCCCGTATACCTTCAAGTGGACCAACGCGCACACCTTCGAGATGGCCACCACAGATCGCGTGCCCCTCACGCTGAAGCGCGTTTCCAACCAGACCAGCAACTTCATTTTCGTCACGGACAAGAGTGATAACGAAGCGTTCGAGATGAACTCGGACTTTCAGGTCAGCATCGGCGCCCCGGCGGTGAAGGGCTCCGCGCTCAACGTCAAGCGGCTTGCCATCGACCAATCGGTCGGTGACGCCAATGACCCAAGCGAACTCCCCAGCATAGCGCCCCACCTCAAAGTGTGGTTCCGCACCGAAGACATCACGGGCGTCAGCGACGGTGACGCGTTCACCTCAAGCGACCCGACCTGGGCTGACCACGCGACGACCGTGCCTGGCAACACCTCCGGCGGCAACGCCCTCTCCGCGGTGCCGTCAAGTTCGCCGACCGGCACGGTGGTGGGGCCGAAGTATTTCTCCTCGACGCAATCGCTGAATGGTTACCCCGTCGTCACGCGCCACACCGACCAAGGCCTGGTTGGCTTCGGGTCCAGCGGCATCACAATGGGGGGCAACGACCCGTTCACCCTGATCGCGGTCTACCGCGCATCGGCCAACACGTCCTTCATCCTGGGTGCAAACGGTGGTTCGGGCGCGACCGGCTTCCAGTTCCCCGGCAACGAAGCCAGCACCGACGCCAAGGTTTGGAAAACCGGCTCTAGTACCACCATCGGCGCAGCGTTCGACAACTCGTCCGGGTACCTGGGGACCGACGACTGGCACATCGGTGTGTGGACCAGCAACGGCGTGTACATCGCGTACCGACACGACACGGCCGCCGTAGGGTCTGCGACCGCGGAGACTAGTAGCGGGCAGTACCTGTTCATGGCGCGTGTGAACGCACAGTATTCGTCCTCGAAGGGCGCGGCCATGGTCGAGATGATTTACTACAACTCGGAACTCAGCACCGCCAACATTGAACTGCTTGAGAACTACCTGATCCAAAAGTATTTCGGCTCGCTCTCCGACGTGGCCCAGTGGGACCCTGGCGCGGGCGTTGACGGCATCATCAAGCGCGACACTGGGCGCATGGGCATCGGCACCATCACACCCGCCGCGAAGCTCGACGTGCTCGCCACCAGCGAACAGGCGCGACTTTCGTACGACGGCAGCAACTACGCCTCATTCACCGTGGACAACGCTGGCAACCTTGCGATCGCCCTCACGGGGACGACGCCAGAGGCTACGTTTGCCGACAACGTGAACGTGACCGGTGAGGTGCTCATCACGGGCGCGAACGGGTTGTACTTCGGGGCCAAGGCCACGGGGGCGCAGATCGCAGTCAGCGGCGCAGACCTCGTCATCAACCCGGACGTGGACAGCAACAGCGGCACGCTCAACATTCTGGACGGCGTGGAGATCACGCAGTCCAACGCCTCGATCCTCGGCCTGAAGCTGACCGCAGCCTCGGCCACCACCGACGTGTTTGAGATCCTCAAGAATGCTGGGCCCTCGACCTTCAAGGTCACCGACGCGGGCAGACTGTACGGGCCGGACGGCATCGTGCCGATGGCCTTCTACTCGCGAACTGACAACGACGGCTTCACCCCCAAGGGCCTGTTCGAGTTCTACCGGGACAGCGGCGCGGACGGCTCCTCGTTCCACACCACGTGGTACGGCGCGGCTGGCGCGACGATCCTCGACCTGACGATGGCCGGGCAGCTTCGCTACGGAGGCAGCGCCACGCAGGAATACCTGTGGGAGACTGGCTCGTTCACCGCGGTTACGTTCACCGGCAAGCCGACGTTCGACAGCGGCTGGCTGACCAAGAAGATCGCGGAGCCCACCACGCCCGCGAGCACCTACGGGTCTGTCTTCCTGGACACTGCAGATGGCATCCTGAAGATCAAGCACGACGACGGCACGGTCGTCAACCTGGAGAACGGCGCAGTCGCCACCCCATTCGACGTGTACATGACCGAGAAGATCCGCAACGCCGAGGACGCGATTCACGGCGGGCTGGCGGCTATCTCCACCGCGAATGCGCTGGACAGCGGCACGCCCATCAACGATACCGTTGGCATCGGCAAGGTCATGCTCTCGATCATCGCGGGCAGTGACCTCGCGGGCACCATCACCATCACGGGCACGAGTGTGAACCGTGAGACCGGCGCAGAGACGGCAAGCGACACCGACGACATCGTCATCGACGCGGTGACCACCGACGGGTCCGGCACGGACGCGAACGGCGCCGTCACGCACGCCTTCACGGGCGCGTACATCTCGTCCAAGTGGTTCACGGGTGCTATCGTCATCTCCACTGCGGACGTGACGCTCACCGACGTGGACGTGTATCAGGTCGCCTTTGAGCAGGCCGACGACCAGACAGAATTCAGCCTCGACACGCTGGACATCTCCGGCTACGCCACCAACGCCACGGCGTGGCTCTCGGCGCACCTCTACTCGCTGGTAGTGACCGGCAGCAAGTGCACCATCGTAGACGAGGCCGCCATCGTCCTCCAGGCCGCGAGCGTGTCCGCGAACAAGTGGTACCGCAACCGGCGAGGTAACATCGCCAAGACCCTGAACGGCTCGACCGACGGGTTCTGGGTAGACATGGTTCTCGGCCCCGGGGCCCTCACGTACTGGCAGAACATCAACGCAAAGGTCTGGACCCTCTCGCCCTTGAGTGGCGTGGTCGCCGTGGGCGGCGCGGGCTCCTTCGACCCGGGCACGAGCTACACCTGGACCGCAGACCAGACCGTGAACGACAACGTCAAGTGGCAGTTCGGCACGACTAACGACGTGCAGGTCTACTACGACGGCAGCGCGTTCCAGATCGACTCTACCGGCGAGGCCGTAGAGTTCTCTGACTGGCTCCTGTTCAACGAGATCGCCGCGCCGGGTACGCCCGCTTCGGCCAAGGTCGCGTTGTATGTGGACAGCACCAGCCACAACCTGACCGTCAAGAAGGACGATGGCTCGACCGTGGACCTGGAGGCGGCAAGCGGCTCCTCGCCCCTGTCGGCCAAGGGCGACATCTACACGTACGACACCGCAGACGCCCGGCTTCCTGTCGGCACCAACGGGCACGTTCTCACGGCTGACTCGGGGCAGGCTCTCGGCGTCAAGTGGGCGGCAGCGGCTGGCGGAGGCGGAAACCCGCTCACGCCGACAGCGTCGAAGACGACCACGTACGTGACAGCAGCAGGCGAGTACGTCCTGTGTGATACCTCAAGCGGAGCGTTCACCGTTACTCTCCCGGCAGCCGCGACAGCAGCTACGGGCGCACAGGTTGGCTTCAAGATGGTGGGCACAGGCAACTTGGCCCTGACCATCGAAGGCGACGGCTCCGAGACCATCGACGGCGCGTTGAACAAGACGCTCCTCGCCCAGTATGAATCCCTCGTGCTCTTGTGCGACGGCTCCAACTGGCACATCATAGGATAAGATTATGTTTCCAGGCGAACACCTCACATTGCTTTCCGACCAGTCGCCCACCTCGGGCGTCACGGTTACATTCGCTGCCATCCCGCAGACCTATGACGACCTGCTCATCAAGATTATCGCAGGTCGCAGCGATAAGGCCAGTGGCAACAATGATGTGCGACTGTATTACAACAATGATACTACGGCAGCCCGCTACTGGTATACTTGGATTAGAACCCTCGCTACCACCTTCTCGGGAAACGAAGCGAACACTGCGAACATCTTTAGAATAGCAGGGCAGAACATTCAGGCTCCCTCCTTTGGCAACATCTGGATACCGAGATACGCGGATAGTGGTGTAAGCCTACAACAGGCAAGGTGCGAGGGTGTTATTGACTTCAAGACCTCATTCACTGCGGGGGCATTACACACCTGGCAGGTGTTCACCCATATGTGGAACAGCACCGCAGCAGTAACACAGATTGACCTAACATTGGCCTCGGACGCCTGGGTTACACCCTCAAGGGTTTTATTGTACGGCGTGTCTTACGAGAGGCCATAACACCCCACTGGCATAGCACGGAGGAATCGCAATGCCCACGTACGCAGTCCGCAGTGTGAAAGTAGTTTTTAACGTCGAAGAGATCCGCGAGGACAATAGGCTGGCAGGGGTCCGACAGATCCCCGTTGACCTGTTCGAGGCGCAGTTCGATACGACCGTCGAGTCCCTAGTCGCTCAGCTTCTGGCACAGGCAAATGGTTTGTCTGAGGCCCAGGCCGCCGTCGAGGACCAAAAGGAAGAGTAATGCTCGGAATACTAAAAGCAGTGAAGGCCGTCAAGGGTATGAAGGACAAGGTCTCCGGTGCCCGTGACACGGCTAAGAACCCGGCTGTGAAAGCCCGTGAGGCCGTTCAGAACTGGGCCGCCCCGATGCTGGGCACCCCGGCCGCGGGGCAGGCGGGTCTGGGCGGGGGTGCCCCCGTGATGGGCGCTCCCGGGATGGGCGCTCCCGCTGGAGGCGCCGGATCTGCCCCCGCTGCGCAGATGGGCCCCGCTACGCAGATGGGCCCCGCAGGCGGCCCCCCGGTCGGTGGTGGAAGCAACGTCCAAGGCGCCTTTCAGAAGGCGTGGACGCCGGACTACCTGGAGAACTCGCCCCTCGGATGGCAGCAGCAGCAGATGTTGCAGAACATGATGACTGAGGAGGGTAACTCGCAGCGGCGATTCATGAATCAGGACCTGGCGAACATCCGAAGCTCGACGCAGCAGCAGCAGCAGCAGTTCGCGGGCAACGCCCGCTTCCGCGGCTCCGGTGTTGGTGCGGCTATCGGCCAAGCCGTCGGGCAGGCTGGTATCGGCCAGGAGTCTCGACGACTCGCGCAGGCGGACCAGGAAGAGTTGCAGCGCAAGATGATGATTAACCAGGCCATCACGCAGGGGTTCACCAACCCGCTGTACCAGAGTCTGGGCATGGGCCAGACTGGCTTTGAGAATATGATGAGTCGTTCCGCCGCCGATGCTGCACAGCCTTCGATGTTTGAGAAGAGCGTCGGGCAGGTCACCGGACTCGTCGGAGCCTTCATGTGCTGGGTCGCCAGGGCCGTCCTCCAGGACGAGCGCTGGGTCGATGCCCGCACGTGCCTCATCCAGGACGGCTCTCCGTACCTGGTAAACCTCTACGCGCAGCACGGTGAGGGCTTGGCCGAACGGGTCAATGCCGATCCGACATTGCGCGCCGAACTTCTGCCCGTCTTCGAGGACATGGCCGCCCGCGGGGCCGAAATCCGACACGACCGTGGCGGGGAGTAACGATGGCCGATTTCGCAAAGCAACTGGCACAGGCCGCAACCCAGCGGGGGCCCGCAGCCGCGGGTCCCCCCGTCCAGGAGCCGGTCGATCCGGCGGCGGCGGCATTTGAGCAACTCCAGTCCCAGATGAACCTACTCCAGCAGGATACGCTACAGAAGGCCGAGGAGGCCCGCCAGGCCGCAATGCGGCGGGTTGACAAAGAGCAGGCTCGCTACCCGATTGTCGAGACCCCCGAACAGGAGGCGGAGCAGCGCTCTGCCCTCAAGGCCAAGGGGCTGAGTTCCGAGAAGATCGACAAGCGCATCGAGAAATTCAAGCGACGGGGCGGCAAGGTCAAGACCTCCTCCAAGCTCCTAAAGGCCGGACGCATTCTCGCGGACACGCTCGCTGGCTACAACCCCAACGGGTACTACCCCGGGCAGCCAACAGCGCCGCTAACGCAAGCGCGTGAGCAGCGTCTCTACAGGGCCGGTGAGGAGGCGTTCAACGAGGCTCTTGGGGTCGGCCAGAAGAAGGAGAGTATCCTCGCTCAGAAAGCCCAATTCACGCTGAGCCAGGTGGTGGCCAAGCAGCAGCAGGAACAGGCCGCCGAGTACGAGCAGTGGGCGAAGGTTGCCCAGGGCGCTCAGAAGTACGGCATCCCCGTGCAGGACGAGCAGGGCCAGCCTGTGCCCAAGGAGTCTCTCGAACAATGGGTCGCCGAGGCCGAGAGCTTCGAGCAGCAGCGCAAGCAGGTCGAGCAGAAAGAAAAGTTGGAGATGCAGAGGGAGCAGCAGCGTCTCCAGAAGCTGGACAGCACCCGGCAGACGGCGCAGGCCGCCATCACGTCCGGCAACGCCTCGGCGTTCGACTACTCCGGCGGACACGAGGACCTGATGGCCATCGGGCTGACCCCCGAGGGGTTCCAGCAGATGGTCATGCAGGGCGGACAGCCGTCCGGGGCGTCCGGGCAGGGCGGGTCGCAGGTCCAGGACGCGCCCCCGGCGGAGAGCACGCCTGAGAAACGGCCGCCGTCCCCCTCCCGCGAGCACGCCAAGCAGCGTACCACGGAGAGGACTCTGGCCCAGGCCAGCATGGACATCGAGGACGCCTTCCAGGACCTCGAAGACTTTCAGCGCGGATACCTTGTGAAGTCAGACCTCCTGGCTCCGCATCAGGTGCTCCGCAATGTCCGCCGACGGCTCATCCGCGGCGGCGTCGAGAACGCACAGATCAAGCAACTGCTTGAAGGCGAAGACTTCGCGCAGGCTATGGCCGCCTACACGCAAGCGATCGAACAACTGCAACAACGATAAGAGGCCCCCATGCCTGACAACCCATTCGAGAAGCCAGTCTTCCAGCCGGTCACCGGTCTGCCGCAGTCGGAGGACGACCGGCAGAAGCAACTGATCGCCCGGCAAGAGCGCATCAAGGCGCGAGACAAGGCCAACAACCCCTACCGCCGAATCATGCAGCGGTTCAAGGAGCAGGGGGGAGATGTGCCTGACCACGTCAAGGTGGAGGCTGACAACTGGCAGAAAGAGCGAGAGTTGCTTCGCGGCGGCGTGACGCAGGAAAGGCTCGACAAGCTGAAGGTGTACGCGATGAACGGCCCGGTTGGGGTGTTCCTGGGTACGCTAGACGTGTTGAGCCGAGGCCTGTTCGCGTCCGCGGGCGTGTTCGACGAGGTGGTCAAGCAGGTCGCCCCGGAAGGATCGGCCGAGGCCCGGTCACTCCGCAAGGTTGGTGACGCCTTCATCGACACTCTCGGCGGGCAACTCATCGGCGAGGATGAGGCCGACCCGGAAGGCAGGCTGGAACTTGATACGAGCTACCGTCGGGCCTTGGCTAGGCCGGAAGTGGCCCTCCAGGCCGCCCTCTATACCGCCTACAAGGAGTTCTCAACCGACGAGGGTAAAGAAAAGCTGAAGCACATTGCGGAGCGTGCATTCGCCGCCGACGCGTCCGGCTTCCAGCTTCCACGTGCCGCATACATGCGGATCGGGAAGGAACTGTTCTCCGGCATTGGCCCTATCGAGGGCGAGAAGATGGGCTACGCCGACGTAGCTCGCAAGCTGGGGATCAAGAACGGCCTCGAAGCCAGTCAGATCACAGAGAATGTCTTTGGCGGGAAGTACACGTTCCTGCCTATCGGCCCCGCAGGGATGCCGATACCCGTCGGGTTCACCAAGACCGGCGAAGGCTTGTTCGCTCTCAAAGAGGGCGGCATCATGGACCCGTACGCCCTGACCTTTGCGGCGGCCCCGGCCGACGTGTTCCTCGACCCCACGACGTATCTCACAGGCGGCGCTTCGGGCGCTATCAGAGCCCTGGGACGGCCGTTGTCGAAGAAGGGGGCCGCCAGGCTCGCTAAGATCCTGCAGCAACTGGAGAAGGCAGACGCGCTCCGCATCGCCGGGGCAGCCCCGGAGGACACGGCCAAGCTCGCTCGCGAACTCACCGTCCTCAACCCGGCACGGAGGCGTGCGTCCACCATGTTGCTCGCCGAGGCCCGGCGAGATTCAGACCTCCTGCTTCCCCGGATGCAGGTTCGGTGGATGGGTCTGCCCATCGCCAACCTTGGCCGTGCGCCCGGCAAGGCCACGATCGCGGCCCGCATCACCCAGAGTCGCCAGATAAACCGGGCCATGCTCAAGTTCCGCGACCAACTGATGAAGGTTGCCGACCTGCCTGCCGGGTCTGTGCAGAGCAGATTGCTGCGTGAGACGCTGGAGCGCATCTCCGGGCGCGCCAGGAAGATTGCCCGCGTCATGGCACCCGAACTCACCGACATCGACGAGATGCTGGCCATCATGGGGTCCGCGCACGGCACGGCCGTGGGCGCCACAGAACGCATCGACGGCAAGCTGAAGAGTATTGGCAAACTGTCCAAGAAAGAGAACGACGTGATGCTTGGCGTGCTGGACGACATCCACGGGCAGGCCCCGCGTGGCAGCACGGACAAGATGCAGCAGTTGGCCGACCTGAACTCCGAGTTGGCCGAGATTTACGAGGATCTTGCCCAGGAAGCCGTGGTCGGCGTGTCTCGGCAGAGCCTTGACGACATCAAAAACCTGATGCGCTATGACGGCGTGCAGGCCGATGCCGTCGCCCGGCGCATCGAGAAGCGCATCACCGAGGCCGACGATATTGCCACGTACCAGGCCCAGGAAGCCGCGAAAAAGAGCAACGCAGAGAAGATTGCCAAGGCCCAGGCCGAAGGCCGTGGGCTTGGCCCGGATGAACTGGAACTCATCCCCATGTTCACCGAGGCGAAGCGCGTCCAGCGCGGCGAGGTGTTTGTAAAGAACCCGCATCACGAGTTGCTGGAGTACACCACTCACCTGGCAAACTCGCTCCCGAAAGAGCGAGTGAAGTCCCTCAACAAGCTGGTCAAGGACATCGCGAAGCGCAAAGTGCGCGTGGAAGCGCTGGACCAGCGCATCACCCCGTGGCTGAACGACTTGGTTGAGCTTCGCAAGACTGACCCGGACGCGTACGCACAGCGCATCGCCCGGATGACAGAACTGGAGAAGACCCGGGCTGACGCGGTCTTCGCCATCGGCGACCGTGGAGCGTTCCTGTCCCCCATGCACCGCGACGACTTGGTAGAGTTGCTCGAAGACATGGCAAAGCAGAACACGGGCCTGCCGAAGCTGCGCTACGTGACCAACGCCAAGGAGCACGTGTTTCGTCGGGCGCAGGTTGCGTACGGCAAGCGGGCCCTGGCATTCCAGGCCGACGCTGCGTACCAGCTTTCCAAGAATGACGGCTTTGCCCGGAACATCCTGGAGAAGCACCTAGTGTCCATCGGCGAGCTTGAGGCACACCCGAATGTCAACCTCGACCTCGTAGACGACGTGATCGAAGACTACGTCAACGACCAGTTGAAGCGCGGCGGCCGAACACCCGTCGAGATGGAAGACGGCATCCTGTGGAAGAAGGTCGAAGGCGGCCCGGCCGACCCCGAACGGCTCGACATGCTGCCGTTTCTGGAACAACTGGAGACCCGCGAGGACATGCAACTGTTCTTCCGCAAGTGGCTCCTGGGTGAGGGTGCGTTCGAGGCCCTGCCGATCAACAAGGTGGAAGGCCGCATGTCGCAGCGGATCTACCTGGCGCTGAACACGCTGGGCGACCCGGACGCATGGAAGGCCACCAAGAAGGCCGCCGGGCTCAGGACCGACGAGAACAGCATCATGGCCCGGTGGGCGGAAGACGCCATCCGAATGCGCCAGGCCTTGGCCAAGTTTGACCTGACCGTGGACGATATGCTCCCGCGGGCCAACTTGGCAGGGGTACTTGCGTTCAACGGCGAGCAACTGAAGCCCTTCCGGCACATCAAGTACAAGTCACGGCGCGGCGAGCG
>Ga0307380_10011763_pt1 | contig 10927 bp, 13 predicted proteins | sample UN3MG_FD_202239 | JGI IMG/M metagenome (GOLD analysis project Ga0307380, IMG submission 202239) | Soil microbial communities from Risofladan, Vaasa, Finland - UN-3 | ecosystem: Environmental > Terrestrial > Soil > Coastal area > Acid sulfate soil | place: Finland: Risofladan, Vaasa | collected... | reverse complement strand
TTTTGTGGAAACGGCTGAAGAACAGCTGCATAGCACATTAAGTGATGTTCGTGAAAAAGTCGAAGCTAAAATTTTAGACAAGAACTATTTAGACTCACTTTTGATTATGAAAGAGTTAAAAGAACCGGTAGACCATTTCTTTGATAATGTTATGGTGATGGATAAAGACCCCAAGATAAAAGAAAACAGGCTCTCTATGTTATCTCAGATAAAGAACCTGTTCTTCAAAATTGCTGATTTTTCTAAACTAAACACATAGCTCTGTGCTGAATATTCCACGCCAGAGCATTTAACCCCCTAAACGCAGCCACAACTCCCCTTAAGCGCACCGATACCTAACTAATAGCTCACCCGTTTCAGAAAATGGGCGCAATAGCGGAACTAGAAAACTGCGCATATACAAGGAAGCTATCAGAGTCTCACCATTGGGGGTCTCAGGGTGTATGGGTCAAACAGGATGCACGATATAGGATTGTCCCCCTCACCTTAATCCATCCTAACCTTCCTTTTAAAAAAGGAAGGGATTACCAAGAAGCAGCAACTATATCTCTCTCAGCATTCCTGTAGAAAAGGAAGGGATTAAAGAAAAACTACAGCTAGATCTCTCGCTTCGCTCGAGATGACGGTTGTTAGGGGGTTTTTGTTATGTATAGCACGCCAATAGATTCCCGATTAAGACCTTCGGGAATGACAAACAAGGGGAGAGGATGCAAGGTGCAGGATTAAAAGATTAGATTCTGAAATGAATTCAGAATGACGGCAAACGAAAAATCTCTCACATGCACACATTGTGTTCGCTCGAGAGGACGGCCTGGTGGTGTTTTCGGTCCAGATTACTCCTCCCCCACGTGGGGGGGAGGAGATTATTTTACCTAACTTGCTATTGCAGTAGACCTAACTTCCCTAATAACAGTAATCTTAACCTGTCCTGGATAGGCTACTTCTTTTTCAATTTTCTGAGCTATTTCATGAGAAAGTAGAGCACCCTCTTCGTCATTTATTTTCGTGCTCTCAACAATTACCCGCACTTCACGCCCAGCCTGGATTGCGTAGCATTTCTCAACACCTCTAAAAGAGCTTGCTATGTTTTCTATATCCTCGATCCTCTTAACATATGCCTCATAGGTCTCTCTCCTGGCGCCGGGTCGAGCAGCAGAAATAGCATCTGCAGCCTGGCAAAGAACACCTAAGAGAGTCTGCGGCTGAGGGTCGTGCGCTGATGCAATTGCTTTAATGATCTCATCAGACTCGCCGTACTTCCTTACAAGATCCTCTCCTATCTCAACGTGAGAACCTTCAAGCTCGTGGTCTACGGCTTTACCAATGTCATGAAGTAAGCCGCCTCTTTTAGCGAGCTTAATATCAAAACCAATCTCTGCTGCTAAAATACCGCAAATAAAGGCTACTTCGATTGAGTGGTTAAGTATGTTCTGTGAATAACTGGTCCTGTATTTTAATTTTCCGACGTGTTTTACAAGCTCAGGGTGCATACTGGCTATCCCAAGATCAAATAGAGCTTCTTCACCTGATTTCTGAATCTCACGCTCAATTTGCTTCTCTACATCGGATACGATCTCTTCTATCCTGGTTGGATGAATACGGCCGTCATCTATTAATTTCTCAAGAGATATCCTTGCAACCTCTCTCCTAATAGGATTAAGCGAAGATACTACGACTGTCTCTGGTGTATCATCAATAATAATATCAACACCGGTTCTAGCTTCAATTGAACGGATATTCCTTCCTTCCCGACCAATTATTCGCCCCTTCATATCATCATTGGGCAAACTCACTACAGAGATTGTCTTCTCACTTGTATATTCACCGGCGTATTTCCCTATGGCTAGAGCAATAATATCCTTGGCTTTTCGCTCTGCATCTTCATTAAGCTGATCTTCTATCTGTTTTAGCTTTTTAGCAGCTTCGTGTCTTCCCTCATCTTCAATAATATTAACAAGCTCGGTTTTAGCAGCCTCTTGAGTCATACCAGCTATTTCTTCAATTTTCTTCTTAGCTTCCTCTACAACAGCGTCAAGATCTTTTCCCTTTTCTTCAAGAGAGCGTTCTTTTTCAGCCATATCACGCTCTATCTGAGCTACCTCTCTCTCTTTCTTCTCATATGATTCGATTTTATTATCAAGGGTCTCTTCACGTTTTTCGAGTCTCTTTTCTACTTTAGACAACTCTCTTTGCTTTTCCCGAGAATCACGCTCAATTTCTGCATTTCTTCTCTCGATAATTTCCTTGGCTTTTAATTCGCCTTGAATTTTAATCTTTTCTGCTTCTTTGTTAGCAAGCTCTATAATAGTTTCAGCTTCGTCTTTTTTTATACCTATATTCTTTTTTAACTCAATTTGTCTATAAAGGTAATGAATAGCAAAACCTATAAATAATGATATAGCAGCCGCCAAAATAACTATCCACGCTGACATATTATTTTCCTCCTAATTTTCTCCTAGAAAAAACTATTCCCTGCTCTGTAACTATAAATCCGACTTTCCGGTCGTCCTTGTCAATCGGTACAGAGTCTAATACTTGAAAACTGTAAGAAAGGCCTACTTTTTTACTCTGCGAAATATTTGATAAAGCCCGATCATAATAGCCTTTCCCATACCCAAGCCTGCTGCCGGATTTATCAAATGCCAGAGCCGGTATTACAAATAGATCAATCTGCTTAATATCCGCCTTAAACAAATGGGCTTGGGGCTCTAAAACACCAAATTTGCCAATCTTAAGCTGCTCTAGATCATGAATTCTATGGAAGTCTAGGGAAGAGCCATTTACTCTAGGGAAATAAACCTCTTTCTCTGTTTGAATCGCTTCTTTAAATATCGATTCAGTCATGACTTCGTTATGAATTGAGGAATAAAGAGCAATGCTATTGGACAGTTTAAATACTTCTAAACTGTATAGATTATCTGAGATTAGTAAACTTTTTTGTTTTACTTCAACATCAGAAAGTGCAGACCTTCTATTAGCAACACTATTCCTGATGCTGTCTTTTTCTAACTTAATATTGAAACTCCCTGACTTCAAAAGGGAGATAAACGACTTATTTTTCCAACCATCATCTATGTTTAAAGGAGTCTTCCAATTCTTCCGTACCAAATTCCTCTCTGCGTGTTCCGTCACCGGAACTAAATGATTCGTTTTCTTTAAGGGAGCTTTCCAATATTTGTAACAATCTGTTTGATCTTTCCTCAGCACGATCTTTGAATTCCTCGAAATCTTTTTCTACTCGGAAGTAATCATCGGTAATCTTGAGCATAGCCAAAAGGAACGAGCGAGGCACAACAATAGAACTTTCAACCTTTGAAATTTCTCTAACCTTATCCTCTATAAAAGATGCTATTTTCTGGACATAGTCCTCTTGTGCATCTGTTTTAATTACGTAATCAATATCAAAGAACCTGATTGTAAGACGTTTCACACTAAGCCTCTGACCTACTTAAATAGATTTCCACCTTTTCAATTACCTTATCGAGCTTAAGTTTCATATCATCTCTTTCCTTCTCAAGCTTATCAATACTCTCACGAAGTTTCAGAACTTCATCAGAAAGATTTCTATGTTCTGCCTCTAACTTTGTCTTCCTAGACAAAGCTTCCTTAATTTTATCCTCAAGAATATCCATTGTTTCCATTGCTTTACCACCACAAGTTTAATCTTATCTTGAAATTTTTGCAAGATGTGTGAAGATAAAAGGCGAAATGGCAGAAAGTTCAATGTTACAGAGACTCGAGGAAGTCGAGAAAAAATATATGGAGATTGAGCAAAATCTTAATCAAGCAGATATCTCTCCTTCAGATATTCATCAATATTCAAAAGAGCTTTCTGATCTTGAAGAAGTTGTAGAGACATACCGTAAGTACCGAAATGCGATTGAAGAAATAGGCAAGAATCAAACCTTATTGAAAGACGCGGAATTAGGGGAACTGGCGCAGGAAGAACTCGATCAACTCATCCCAGATCGGGATAACTTTGAAAATCAACTACGCTTGCTTCTTCTTCCGAAAGATCCTAATGACGGCAAAAACGTATTTCTCGAAATAAGAGCCGGCACCGGCGGTGATGAAGCAGCTTTATTTGCTGGAGACCTTTTTAGAATGTACTCGCGTTATGCCGAAGAGAGAAAATGGAAAATCGAAGTTATCAGCATTAGCGAAACTGGGGGAGGCGGATTAAAAGAAGTAATAGGATCAATAGAAGGAAAGAATGTATACAGCAAATTAAAATATGAAAGCGGCGTACATAGGGTACAAAGAGTTCCTTCAACAGAAACAAGCGGCAGAATCCATACCTCTACAGCAACTGTAGCAATCCTTGCTGAGCCGGACGACGTAGAAGTAGTAATTGACGAGAAAGATTTAAAAATAGACACATATAGGGCTTCCGGACCAGGCGGTCAGCACGTTAATAAAACCGACTCTGCAATTAGGATTACTCATCTTCCATCAGGAATCGTAGTTCAGTGCCAGGATGAAAGATCTCAGCACAAAAACCGTGCACATGCGATGAGAATGCTAAAGGCAAAACTATTTGAGATTGAAGAAGAGAGGAGACGCAGTGAATTTGCAGATGAAAGAAAAACCCAGGTTGGAACCGGGGAGAGAAGTGAAAAAATAAGAACCTATAATTTCCGTGATGGCAGAATTACAGACCACCGAATCAATCTTACACTATATAAAATTGACGCAATATTGAGCGGTGAGCTCGACGAGTTAATAGACTCACTTACAACTTATTACCAAACTGAAGCCCTAAAAGGAAACTAGCTCTAAGAGCTAAAACAAAACCTTAATCTAATAATTTAAGAGCTTTTGTTGTATTTACCCCCATGATAAATAAAATATAGATATGGACTGGTACTCGGTTGTAGCTCTTTGTTATTTCCTATCATCAATTTTTTATGGAAGCCATTTTTGGCCGAAAGGGAAAAATCTGTCTAAATTTGGTTTTTACTTTATTGCAGCCGGAACCACAATTCAAACATTAAGCCTGGTCTATGCTTATGCAAAAGGTGAACCCTTAGCACAGAGTTTTGTTACGACACTTTACCTTTTTGCATGGTTTATCTCACTTGTTTATATAGCATCTCAATTCAAATTCAAGGCTTCACTGCTCGGCGCATTTGCAGCCCCGCTTGCATTTATTTTGACACTCCCTAATGTCATCATACCTCATGGGATTATCGAGCAAAATCCTACATTAAGTAATCCATGGATACTGATTCATATTGCCCTCATCTTATTGGGCGAAGCTTTGTTCACGGTTGCGTTTATATCAGGAGCGCTGTACCTATTCCAGGAAAACAAGATCAAATCCAAACATGTAGGCAGTTTCTTAGAAAAATTTCCCTCTCTTACTACCCTTGATCGAATGAACCACCTTTGCCTTATTATAGGGTTCCCACTGGTAACAGTTGGAATTGCTCTGGGGTTTTTGTTAGCAAAAGAAATCTTAGGCAGTAATTGGGTTTGGGGACATAAAGAAACCTGGTCTATGGTTACATGGATACTCTATGCAGTGCTGATTCATGGAAGGTTGTCATCAGGTTGGAAAGGAAGAAAAGCCGCTTGGGGAGCAGTTCTTGGATTTGCTATAATCCTCTTCACTCTATTCGTTATAGGATATCTCTCCCCTGGACAAGATGGTTTCCTCGGTTAATAATAATTATAGTATCAATCTAATTCGCATCGCGCAGAGTTTATACAAAGTAGGACTTTTTATACAAAGTAGTACTTAAGGAGATTCAGTTTGGCCAAGAAAGAACAACTTGATGAAGTTTACTATCTTGGATATTTCAAAAAACTTTATGAGTCATGGGAAGAGTCCACTCATAAAATGATGGACGTATGGTTCAATAGCCCTCTTATGGATAGAGCTGTTGAGAAGTCCTCGGAATTTAAGAATTATGTTCAGGTTTTTATGGAGCAGTCTTTAGAACAGAGAAACGTTCCGGAAAGAGATGAAATGGACAAGCTCATTAACACAATTGATGCTCTTGAATTAAAAATAGCTAAAATGGAAGAAAAGATTGAAGACTTACAAAAGCATCCAGAAAAAACTTCAAATAAACCCAAAAGTAGAGTCAAAAAAGCTAAAGCCAAAACCCAATCTTAAAATCAGACATGCAATCCCTTATGCAAACTTTTATTAAAAACCTTATGATACAATCAATTTCTTCAAGAAAAAAAATAGGCAGGTGAATGAAATGGGATATGAATTTATCAATTTCGAAAAGGAAGATAGTGGAGTAGGTATTCTAGCGATAAATCGTCCTAAGGCTTTAAATGCACTTAATTGGGACACGCTCAAAGATCTGGGCAGCTTTGTTGAAAATGATCTTCCTAAAGAAGAGTTAAGAGTTTTGATTATTACTGGCGAAGGAGATAAAGCTTTTGTTGCTGGAGCCGACATCGCTCAGATGAGTGAAATGTCTGCATCGGAATTCAAAGAGTATGTAGATTATGCACACAAAATTTACAATTTAATCGAAAACGCCCCCTACCCTTCAATAGCGGCTGTGAATGGATATGCGCTGGGGGGAGGATGTGAGCTTGCCCTTGCGTGTGATATAAGAATCGCATCTGAAAAAGCCAAACTTGGTTTCCCTGAGGTTAAACTTGGGATATTCCCAGGCTGGGGAGGTTCACAAAGAATTACAAGAATCATGGGCAACGCTAAAGCCAAAGAACTTATATTTACAGGCGAGATGGTTAGTGCTGAAGAGGCTCTTAGATTTGGTCTTGTGGAAAGAGTAGTTCCACATGAAGTAATTATGAAAGAAGCAAAAGAATTGGCGGAATCTATAGCCAAAAGAGCGCCGCTGGCTGTAAGCGCGGCAAAGAAAGCTATAAACACAGGGTCTGAGATGGGCTTGGACAAAGCGCTGGAGTTGGAGAAAGAACTGATTATCTCTTGTTTTGATACAGACGATAGAGCAGAAGGGATGAAAGCTTTCCTTGAAAAAAGAGAGCCTGAATTTAAGGGGAAATAGATATGGTTTAATAATTTAGTATAAGGTAAAGTATTAACCTATAGTAAAAATACCAAATATAAGTCAATTCCAACAAAACGGAGGTTTAAATGCTAACTAAAATATTGAGGAGCCGTATAACTTTTTCTTTATTCGTAGTGTTATTAGCAGTTTCATTTAACTTAAGTACAAATGCATTCTCAAAGGAGGAGAAAATGTCTGGAGATATTCAGGAAACACCATCAGGACTAAAATACATAGTGATTGAAGAAGGTGAAGGGGATAAGCCTACAAATGGAAAGAAGGTAAAAGTTCATTATACCGGCAAATTAGAAGACGGGACTGTTTTTGACAGCTCAGTAAAAAGAGGCGTTCCAATTGAATTCACTCTCGGCGTAGGACAGGTAATCAAAGGCTGGGACGAAGGAATCGCCGATATGAAAGTAGGCGAGAAACGCCAGCTTATTATACCGCCAGATCTAGGATACGGGCCTAATGGTTATCCACCTGTAATTCCCGCTAATTCAACCCTTATTTTTGATGTAGAATTGGTAGAAATTAACTAAACATCTTATACCGGTAGATTTGCACATAATTTGATTAATGTAATCTGATTTACAAAAGAATGTCCTTAAAGAGGGACAATGAATTATCTAGCTCATTTATATCTAGCAGAAGATTCAGATGAATCATTATTAGGAAATCTACTGGGTGACTTTGTCAAGGGCCGTCTCGTCGAGCAGTACAGCCCTGAGATCATTAAAGGCATCAAAACACATAGGAAGGTAGATGCATATACAGATGCCCATCACAATTTCCTAGCTTGTAAGAAGCTATTAAGAGCCGACAGGCGAAGATTTGCCGGAATTATCGTAGATCTAGGCTTTGATCATTTCCTGGCTAAAAATTGGCCCAACTATTCAGACCTAGGACTAAGCGAATTTACCGATAGAGTTTACAGTGTTCTATTAGACCGCGAGCAAACTCTGCCTCAAAAGCTAAGACAGCGTCTGCCCTACATGGTTAAAGACGACTGGCTTGGGTCTTATAAAAATATAGAGACAATTGGACTTGCTCTTCATGCTATTTCCAAACGACTCAGTCGTTTTGAGAAGGCCAAGCCAATAAAAGACGGTTTAGATGATATTAAAAGTAACTATGAAGAGTTCGAGCAAAACTTCAATGAATTCTTCCCGGATTTAATAGCCTTTGTTGATAATTATAGAAGAACTACATTTGAGACCGGCAAATCACCTTCTACTGACTTGATTATTAAGTAAAGAAACCGTTTCATCCCAGCTAGCATTAAAATCCGAGCTACTGACTATATTAGGCCAGCTCAAATCCTGATGATCTTCAATATAGTTGTATATCTCAATTTGCCTTGGTGACAAAAAGACATTAGGAGACTGCAAGCCCCCTATTGCAGCATTTACTCTGGCAAGCTGTGTATTGGTCATAGGCACGTATTTGTAAGAAGTTCCGGACAAGTAGTATTTAGGTCTGCTATCGGCTCTAAATGTGGTTTTTGGAGAAACCGAACTTTCTCCGACAATTTCTTTTGCTATAGAACTCTGCTCAGAATTCTCAGTGAAAATATGTCTTGCGACATTCTGAGATTTAGCCTTGTTTACAAGATCTCCATATGAGATGATGTCGGGATTGAACTCAAGCTCTACAACCTCATGACCACCCATGAAACCGGGCTTAGTCGAAATAACACCATTAACATTGGCGAGCTTCCCTTCACCTACCCAAAAGCAGTGCATAGCAAATACCGCACGTTCCGATCTTCTGTTATTAACATTGAGCTCTTGCGCCAAGAGACTTAGATATGGAGGCACGCCCTTATTATCATTCTCTAGAGCTGTAATCATGGCTCTTACTAGCCCCGCCTTTGTATAATCCCCGTTTAATCTTGGAACAAACTCTTTTCTATCTGGGGCAATAATTCTCACAACAGGATTATTCCAGGAAGGCTCTCCAAACGATTTAAGAACTTGTTCATCAGCACGCCGGTTCAGGTGGAACTGGAGCATTACAAGAATAGAGATGGGAATATATCGTACGCAGCTTTACTACGTGGAATCAGTATAACAATCCCTTACAATCTATAAAATGGTTTTCATCAACATATATACTTACTGTTCAACATCTAAAGTTGGGCTTATCTCTTCTATCTCTGCCGTGGTTGATTCTATGCTAAGGTAATAATCTCCCCTGAATCTGACAGCTTCGGCAATCCCGTGCTGTTCCACTACGAGCTCGTATTCTCCGTCAGACGGCAATGTTGCCGTGATTTCAATAGGCAGGGCGCCTGTGTTGATTTCTATTGTAGAACTCCTGTTGTTTGCCCCGTCTCGTAGAATTAGAGTAGCCTCTTCTCCGCTATGTCCTGATTCGGGGTCTTCTTCAAGCGTAACTAAAACAGTATCCCCCCCTGTGCCATTAAAATTCCAGGTATCGCGTTCACGCCGTTTATTGTTCTTGTCATCCCCGAGAGTTGCTTTAGCAGTTAGTGTTTGACCGCTTTCTATACCGCAGGCACCAGACGTACAGAATAAACTGTCTTTTGTCATAGTCAGTCTGACGGGCCCTTGACCTCTTTGTAATCTGAACGATGTTTCGGCGACCCGAGAATTGCCGGTGACTGTGTTGCAGGTCCAATTCCCATATGGTGAAAAGATAGTTTCTTTTGCCGTATAAAATACTTGTCCAGTTGCCCCAGTAGGTATACGATGCCTGAGAGACAATCTGGAATATGGGCCATTACAAGCTATTCTTAACTCGGGGCTGGAGGGCTCATATGGATAGGTGGCGGCAAAAGGTATCTCTCCTGTATATGCTTTGTATGGGAAAGCTACAATAAAAGTCAATGCTAAAACTATAAATAGATATTTGGATTTTTTCATAAATATCCTCCTTTAAACCATACTATAACCTCGATTTTTTAACGGACGAAATAAAGTGCCTAAAATGGTTTTCATCATTATATTCTTACTGTTCAACATCTAAAGTTGGGGTTATCTCTTCTATCTCTGCAGTGCTTGATTCAATGCTAAGGTAATAATCTCCCCTGAATCTGACATCTTCGGCAATCCCGTGCTGCTCCACTACCAGCTCGTATTTTCCGTCAGACGGCAATGTGGCCATGATTTCAATAGGCAGGGCGCCTGTGTTGATTTCTATTGCGGAACTCCCGTTGTTTGCCCAGTCTCGTAGAATGAGAGTAGCCTCTTCTCCGTTATGTCCTGATTCGGGGTCTTCTTCAAGCGTAACTAAAATAGTATCCCCTCCTGTGCCATTAAAATTCCAGGTATCGCGTTCACGCCGTTTATTGTTATTATCATCCCCGAGAGTTGCTTTAGCAGTTAGTGATTGACTGCTAGCTGGCCCGCAGGCAGGTGACGTACAGACCAAACTGTCTTTTGTCATAGTCAGCCTGACGGGTCCTGCACCTTTTCGTAATGTGAACGACGTTTCGGCGACCGGAGGATTGCCGATTGAGGTGCATGTGTTACTGCCACTTAACAGGCATGTGTAGCAGTCCCAATGCCCATATGGTGAAAAGATAGTTTCTTTTGCCGTATAAAATACTTGTCCAGTTGCCCCAATAGGTATATGAACAGTACGTGAACTTCTGAACCATAGGTCTCCACAAAATATGGTTAACTCGGGGTCAGTACTGGGGGGCTCAAATGGGTACGCGGCGGCAAAAAGTATCTCACCTGTATATGCTTTGTATGGGTAAGCCACAATAAAACTTAAAGCTATAACTATCAATATATATCTAGATGAATTCATAAATTTCCCTCCTTATAGTTACAGTATAACTCAGATTTGTTATTAAGTTTGGGGCTGTCCTAGATAACAGAGAAAGGTTATCATAACAGTCATACGAAAGAGCAGATTAAACAAGGATAAGCAGCAGCGTTTGATGGAGCACTTTA
>Ga0307380_10011762_pt1 | contig 10927 bp, 9 predicted proteins | sample UN3MG_FD_202239 | JGI IMG/M metagenome (GOLD analysis project Ga0307380, IMG submission 202239) | Soil microbial communities from Risofladan, Vaasa, Finland - UN-3 | ecosystem: Environmental > Terrestrial > Soil > Coastal area > Acid sulfate soil | place: Finland: Risofladan, Vaasa | collected... | reverse complement strand
ATGGCAGCACCTTTAGCAATAAGAAGCTCTACAACTTCCTTTTGGCCATATTCGGCGGCGAAATGGAGAGGTGTACAGCCACTCTTGTCTTTGGCGTTGATGTCTGCCCCGTTGGCCAGGAGGACACCGGCCGCAAGCTCGCGGCTCTTGTCTTGTCTTCTCGTCCTGGGCACGAGGTGAAGCGGTGTTTCGCCTTTGTTGTTCCTGGCGTTTACCTCTGCCCCTTTGGCCAGGAGGAACTCCAGGAAATCTTCGCTGGCACCCGGGTAACCAGCGGCGGCGTGCAGAGGAGTGTTTCCTATGTTGTCCCTGGCATTGACATTGGCTCCCTTGGCGAGGAGTAATGCGGGCACGAACTTCACCCCGAGATTTGCAGCAAGGTGCAGAGGAGTTTGACCAGATACATCTGCTTCGTTGATATTCGCTCCTTTGGCGATAAGCACTTCAGCCACATCTTTACGGCCATACCAAGCCGCAGAGTGCAGAGGTGTCCGGCCATCCTTGTCTTTTTCGTTGACATCAGCACCTTTTGAAATGAGCAGCTTGCCTTGATCCACATCGCCGGCGGCTGCGGCTTCGTGGAGCGGATGCGTCGATTTGGTTTCAGGCATCGGAGCCTCTGTCTGTGCTCGAGCAGTTAGCACAAGGGCAGTTGGAACCGTCAGTAGAGCTAAAAGCAGTACGATTGTCGCTGCTACTAAGCTTGGGCGTTTGTAGAATTTTTTTCCTGGTCTTAACATGGTTTTTATCCTTTCCTCAATATTTTTCACCGGACCGGCCACAGCCAACGATGGAACAGGCCGGGTAGATTCATATTCGGTAACCAGCGTTTCAACAATTGCCCTGCTGTAATCCTTGACCTGGGCACCCAGTCGGGCTATAGCCATCTCATCACAGCATTTCTCGCGATCTGCCCGGATTCTCTTATTTGCCCACCAGACAAATGGATGGAACCAAAATATGGCTTGAGCCATTACCTGCAAGATATTGACCGCAGCATCGAAACGCAGGATATGGCTTAGCTCGTGACCTAAGACACCTCGCCGATGCTCAGTGTTATCGATTTTGGCGAAGTCAACAGGTAGATAAATACTCCCACGAAGCAGTCCCCACACGAACGGCTGGCCAATACCCTCGACCAGCCAGACCTTCGGCAAAGTCCTGATTTCCAGACCGGAGAATATATTCTCAATTTCGCTTTGAAGTTTGGCTGAAAGCAACTTTCGCTGGCGTCTCAGCCAAAACTCGGTCCGAAGCGCCTTCGTGACAGCAACAAGAACAAATAAGGTCACACCAACAATCCAGCCAAGCCCCGCCCATTGGCGCACACTGAGATGTGGCAGCGTCTTTTTCACAGTCGTTACTGGTTCTGCTGCTGATGGCGCCGTCGACACAGGAGCTTCGGCCATGTGCATCTCCGGCCGTTCGAAAGCCACTGCAATCCGGTCTTCTGGCATAGCTGGCAGCGTTGATACCTGTTCCTCGGGCAGGACGGCCAGTGGAACAGTAAGTAAAGGCGGCACCAGACATTTGGCCAAAACAATCAGCCAGAGCAAATAACGGACGTGCGAGCTTCTATTTTTCAGCAGCAAAGTTACCGCTGCTACTACCGCTACCAGGATTGCGATCTGCCAGCTTTGCGTCAGCAGATAGCCTGTGATTTGGTTTAAGTAGGTTTCCATTTTTACCTCTCCACATAAGTTTTTCGACTATTTTTTTTTATGCCAATTTCTTGAGTCTCTCGATATCTTCGGCACTGATCTTGCCGTGCTCTGCTAAGTACTGCATCAGTGGAATCGGATCGCCGCCGAAGAGCCTGTCTAAGAAATCACCCACCGACCTCTTAACAACGTGCTCCTTCTTGACCGCGGCGAAAAAAACATGGGCCTTGCCCCGAACGTCGTGTTTCAGATAACCTTTGTTTTCGAGCCGGCGCAGCAGGGTTTGAACCGTGGCGTACGCTATTTTTCGCCTGGCGGGCAGCTTATCGCAAACCTCCTGAACGGTTGCCTTGTCGAGTTGCCAGACTAATCTTAGGATTTCAGTCTCGGACGGGCTAAGAGCCGGTAGTGTTTTTTTCGTCATGTCAATCTCCTTTTACAATTGTATTTTACATTTGTACAACTACAATATCGTACATTTGTACAAGTTGTCAACAAAAAAAATAAATAATTTTTAAAATTTTTCTCGACCTGCCCTTACCCCTCAAAAGGCCACTAACTGCGCTTTGACTGCCTGGCGACGAAATTATGTGCTTTTTTGCAGATTAAGAATAGCATTCCGCAGGGCCGATTATCGAGGCCTCAAGGCCATTATCGAAGAAGAACTGCCGTATAGAAGTGCAAAGATGGCATTTACCAGCGTAAACTTTTGCTGTCTCATATCCCATTTCCGCGGCCTTGTCGAGCAATCCAAACGGTCTGGAATTAAAAAGCGTATTGATAAACTCGTTTGGTGAAAAGCCGAACTGCCTCCAGATATCTTCGAGCCGCCTCTGGTTCACATTGCCGATTATTATACCGCTGCATGTGCCGCTAAAGACGTTGCCAAATGGGTCTATGTGCACACCTTTTGCACCGAGAAAATCCGATTTGCAGTTGAGAGCTGCAAGGCCTTCTACTGGTTCCGAGGCAACCAGCTCAGCCAATTTTCCTGCTGCCCGACCGGTGAAACGGCAGGGGTAATCTTTTATGGCACTCATATATTGTTCTTCTCGCTCAGCAGGCGGGAGGCCTTTCAGTTTGGTAGGTTTTTCCAGATACTTTCGCCAGCGGACCAATACACGGTCGGGTCCCAGAATCTCGCCGGCCAGATTGGCCAATCGGCGCACCGGCTCGATGTCCACGTATTCCTGATGAAACGGGTCGGTACTGATTTTGAGCCGATACATTCCAAGCTCATCGAGTCTGTTGAGCCGTTGTCTCGCAATTTTTTCATTTGCTGCCCAGAAACCGTCTGTCTCTATTAAATCGACCTTGCCGAGACTCTGTTTTTGTGCCGCCTTGAGGATTTCCTGCAGATGGTCCCAATAGAGAAAAGGCTCACCGCCGGTGATGTGAATCTTTGCACCATCGCCCGCGAGGATTTTCAATGACTGCCACGCGCTGATTGCCGTTTCCACGGGCATCAATCCGTTCTTGTCGGGGCAGCAGTTATAATAGCAGAACTCACAGGCACAGTTGCATTTATATGTCAGCAGCAATCCGGCCGATCGCCAAAGCTTAAACTTCGGCTCGTTCCGTGCGGCTTGACTATTGTAGATATTCTCAGACAGCTCGATCATAGCTCTTTTTCAGATGAATTTGAATCACTGTAATATCAGCCGGCGTGATGCCGCTTATTCGCGAGGCCTGAGCGAGAGTACCGGGCCGAAAGGCCGAGAGCTTTTCTTTCGCCTCCGGCCGCAGATGCGAGATACTACCGTAATCCAGATCCTCCGGAATCTTTCTTTTCTCCAGAGTTCTTAAATTGGCCACAAGCCGCTCCTGCTTGGCCAGGTAGCCATCATATTTGGCATCGATAATCACCGCCTGCAGCACATCTTCAGCGAGGTTCATATTCTTAACATCGGGATTGTCCGCCAGTGTTTCGGCAAGAATGTTATGCGGCTGGCGAAGCTGCTCCCACAGACCTATCCCGGTATCTTTCAGATAACTCTTGAGTGTATTAATCTGCTGGAGCTTGTTCTGAAACATGGCCCATCTTTCTTCGCCCACAAGCCCGACCGTTTTGCCGATTTGTGTCAACCTTCGATCCGCATTGTCGGCTCTCAGCGCCAGACGATACTCCGCTCGGGACGTGAACATTCGATAAGGTTCATCTATGCCTTTTGTCAGCAAGTCATCTATCATCACTGCGATATATGCCTGGTCTCTTCCGAGAACGACGGGCTCTTTACCCTGCAACTTCCCGGCGGCATTTATACCGGCCATAATACCCTGCCCCGCCGCTTCTTCATATCCGCTGGTCCCGTTGATCTGACCTGCCAGAAAAAGTCCCGATATCTTCCTTGTCTCAAGACTCGGCTTTAGCTGAATCGGCGGACAATAATCATATTCAATAGCATAGCCAAAATGAACAATCCGGGCATTTTCCGTCCCGGGCATAAGTTTGAGCATTTGCACCTGGATATCCTCCGGAAGCGAAGTGCTTATGCCATTGCAATAGATTGTTGATATTTCTTCGTCCTCAGGCTCCAGAAATACCTGATGGCGGCTCTTGTCCGCGAAACGCACTATTTTTGTTTCAATACTCGGGCAGTATCGGGGACCGGTGGAAGTTATCTGCCCGGAATAGAGCGGCGCACGATGTAAATTGTCTTTGATTAGCTTGTGTATTTTTTCATTCGTATAGGTTATCCAGCAGGGAATTTGCGGCCGATTTATTGTTTCGGTCAGAAACGAAAAGGGTACAGGTTTTTTGTCCCCGTGTTGCATTTCAAGTGTGTCCAAAGCCACCGTAGACGCATCCAGTCTTGCCGGTGTGCCGGTTTTGAGCCTCTTGAGTTCCAGTCCAATCTGCCGGAGATTGTCCGAGAGTTCGTTAGCAGCCGGTTCACCGAGTCGCCCGCCGGCGAACTGCCGAGTTCCAATGTGCATTAATCCCCGAAGGAAAGTCCCTGTTGTCAGAATTACTACCGGAGCACTATATATGGTCCCGTCAACGCACCTAACCGCCCTAACGTTGTTTTTCTCGGTTATAACCTGCGATACGACTGCTTCGGCAATAGTCAAATTTGGTGTTTGTTCGAGCAGCATGCGGATATGATTTTTATACTTATATTTGTCGGCTTGTGCCCTTGGAGCCTGTACAGCCGGGCCTTTCGAACGATTCAGCAGGCGGAACTGAATTCCAGTTGCGTCTATCGCCAAACCCATCAAGCCCCCCAGCGCATCAACCTCGCGTGCAATCTGCCCCTTCGCAAGTCCGCCGATAGCCGGATTGCAGCTCATCTTGGCTATCGTATCCATGCTGATAGTTATGAGGCAGGTTGAAGCTCCAATTTTTGCAGCAGCGTGGGCAGCTTCGACACCGGCGTGACCGCCACCTATAACAATACAATCAAACTTGTTATTCTTCATTTGACTGTGCAAGTGCAACTGCAGATGCTATCGCAAAATTTGCGGTATGAGTAATACTAACGCTTATATGCTTGATGCCAAGTTCGTCGGCAATTTTTTTAACCTCCCCATCCAGAGTAACCTCCGGCTGACCCAAACTATTGTTTATTATCTCAATATCCGTCCAGGCAATCTTACCCCGCCAGCCTGTGCCCAACAGTTTAAGAACGGCTTCCTTTGCGGCGAAGCGACCGGCTAACTTCTCTATTTTGTTTTTATTCGCCTCGGCATAGGCCTGTTCAGTTGTAGTAAAAACCCTGTTGATGAAACGCTCGCCGTGCCGTTTTACCATACCTTCTATCCGAGGACAATCCACAAGGTCTATACCGTGTGCAATAATCTCCATCTCTCGTTCCTAATCAGTATTGAGTCGTTATATTTAGCACTCGGTTCCACCCAAATATTATCAGGACTATTGGTTGCTAATCCGATAAATTTTTTCCAGACAAAAATCCAGGAATTCATCTGTCCTGCCGAGTTCCGCCTGCCGTATAAGTTTGGCCTGGAATTTGTTAAAAACCTCGCTCCGGCGTTCAATCAGAATCTTATTTTCCACTTGCCTTTGCACCTTCTCAAACGGCTCATAGCCGGCTGATTGCTTATCTTCCAGCTTCATAATGAAAATGTGCTCCTTCGTTTCGATAGGCCCTGCAACTTGTCCCGGATCAATCTTCTGAGCTTCGGCGGCAAGTATATCATAAGGCGCAGCCAGGGACGTCGGACGCACCGTCGGCCACAATCCACCAAACTCCCTCCAGCCACCGTGCGAAAATTGTTTTGCTAATTCGCCGAAATCTTCACCCGCTTCTATTCGTGCAAGCAATTTATCGGCTAACTCTTTCGCGAGTTCGAGGCGGTCTTCGTTCGGATCCGCCATTTGCAGCCTGGCCGGTTGAATATCAATCAGCCGGAGCGTTATCTTCGCATCTATAGAGAAAAATTCGTCCTTTATCTGATCGTAGCAGTCTATAAGCTCACGATAAGTAATCAGCCTGTTTTCAGGCAACTTCGATGTTACATACATCTGAATTAGAATCGCTCTTTTTTGCTGCTCCTTAAAGCTCTTACGATCCATCTTCCTTTTTTTAAGTGCCTCGTCAGCCTTGGTCTGGTCGCCGCCATAGTCGAGAACCAATCTTCTGTACTCACTTTCTGCCGCCTTTTCCAGGTTTTCATCAATATTCTCACCTGCCTGTTCCCGGGCTTGTTGATACAGCAAAACACTTAAGATTTTAGCCATAAGAACTTCTTTAAATTGGCTCCTGGCTCGCTCTTTGAACTGCTCAAGCTCACTAACTTGTGCCAATGGCTTGAAGTCTTCCATTGGCAAGACAAACACCCCACCTAATTCCGTTTGTGACTCAATTATTTCATCGCTGGTTATAGTCTCACCGCCGACCATCAGCACAAGCCCCCCCGCAGCTTCCACAAGTTCTATCTTCTGTGCAATAGCGATACGCTCTAATTCAGCTTCTTTCAAAGCCGGATCACCACTACCCTGACAGCCCCCTATCAACAAAAGCATTAACACTGATAAAACAATGCATTTACGCATAACATCATCCCGAACTTATAGTTCACAAGCCCAAAAGCTATCTTGCTATATCTGGATTACCTTTGAGGCCGATTTCTTCAGCTACCTCTCGCATACCCATAATCACATCTGTGATAAGCTCACCCAATTCCACCCCCATCATCTCGGCACCCTTGCCGATTACATCTCGATTTACGCCCGCAGCGAAGGATTTATCTTTCCATTTCTTTTTGACCGATTTAGCTTTCATATCCATCACGCTCCTGCTCGGGCGTACAAGTGCCGTGGCCACTACAAGCCCGGTCAGTTCATCGATGGTGTAAAGGACCTTTTCCAAATCACTTCGAGGCTCAGTATCGGTGCATATACCCCAGCCGTGCGAGACCACAGCCCGTATGTATTCAGCGGGCCAGCCGGCCGATGTCAGAATCTCCTCGGTCTTTCGGCAGTGCTGCTCAGGGAATTGCTCATAGTCTAAATCGTGTACCAAACCGATAACGCCCCATTTTTCCTCATCCTGACCACTTTTGCGAGCACAATAACGCATCACGGCCTCAACTGCCAATGCGTGCTTAATCAAACCTTCATTTTTATTGTATTGTTGCAGAAGCGAAAAGGCTTCTTCCCGGCTCGGCTCAACATCCGCCATAACCTACTCCTTGATACCTTAAAAATAATTAATTTCTCGCCCTATAAGAGCAAAGGTTAACATGCCAAGCTAATCTAAAAGTAAGTCAGCAAAATTGCAATCCTTATTTTCGAACACTACAGGGATATTCTTAACTGCTTGTGCATCAAATCTTGATTCCCAAAACCCAGGTTTGCTTCACAGAGGAAAGAATTCATCCAAATCTGCGAGTTGAGATAGTATAATCCCTAAAAATATTTTCAGCTTTCAACAAGAACCTGCCGGAATGTTGTTTAAATTGAGATGAAATTACGTTATTATAGACTTGAAGACTGCAGGAGTGTTTCAGTGAAGTGTAGAAGGGAAATCCTATCTGGAGAAGTTCTTCGAAAAAGTCGTCAAGTATAAGCCACATAAAGCGTATTGACCGGGCTGCCCTGGACACGGAGTCGAACTCGGATTGGTTCGGTGCCAGAATCAACACTGGGGGGCCTTTGAGGAAAGAAGAAAGGAGGTAGTGTCAAGTCGCTAAAAAAGCTGTTCTGGAAAGGCACCAAATTTAGTGAAGGTGCGAGCCTTTGGTTGTTTTGTCTGAAGTTGTTTGAGATAAGCATAAGGCCTTGGTGTGCAGCCAAGGCATGATTGTTCTTAACCTTCTTCGAAGGAGGCATATCATGAACAGAATTTATCTGATTTTAGCCTTGGTAAGTGCGCTGTTCGTATGCGCTAGTGCATCTGGAGCCGAACTACTGGGCTGGTGGCCGCTCGACGGTTCGGCTCAGGACATGTCCGGCAACGGCAATGACCTGCAGTTGGGTGGGGGCGCCAGTTTCGTAGAAGGATATTTTGGCCAGGCCGTTTCCTTTGACGGCATTGACGGCAACGGGGACAGTGTCCACTCGGACGGTGATATAGACCTCCTGGATCCGGGATCGGACAGCTTGACCGTAACTGCGTGGCTCAAGCAGGGACAGGGAGCATCCAGTCAAGACTATGAGTTCTTTGTCAGCAAGGGTAATCCGCATCTCGCAGAGGTCACGCTGTGTCTTTTCATTAAGAAAAGCAGCATCTAAGACCTGGCTGCAGCCCCCGAATACATCGGGCTCTGCGATTACCATTCCTCGTTTTTTCCTGGACTCAAGCAGTCCAAGCATCCTTAAGCGACTAAGGGCTTCACGTACAACACTTCGGCTGACACCAAGTCCTTCAGTAAGTTCGAGTTCCGCAGGCAGGCTGTCGCCAATAGAAAGGTTATTCTTACGAACGATGTTTAGTATCTTCTGCTCAACCACTTCTACAAGATTAGTCTTTTCAATCGCTTTTAATTGCATGATGGCTCCTTATATTATGTCAGACATTATGACATATAAAAGAGATAAGTCAAGGGGAAATTGCACGTTTTTTCTATTTGTGAGTTACTCAAATTCACCGTCTTTGAGCAATTTATAATTGACACTGGTCATATAGTCAAGTTTATAGCTATGGACGCAGACGTCGAAGACATCGGGATTTTTGTTCCAGACAACATGGTCTATGCAATGACCGTCAGTCCTGATGGTATTCGGATTTACGGTCTGACATACCGGATGGACATTTCTTTGTCTATGATACTGAGTTGGAGGTCTTCAATGATAAAGGCGAGATAGATCCGCAAGTCCGCTTTCATGGAGTGGTTACCAGTTTGACAGTATCATGACGGGAGTAGACGGCACGAGCTACCTGAGAGAAAGTGAGCACCGCTCCCATCTGCTTTTATTTATTCCGTGAAGGCAACCATCGAAAACTGTACCTTTGCTGGAACGGTCGAGATGAACGGCGTACTCCGCGTTCTTCTCGCGCAGTTCACCATAAAAGTTCAGCAATCGCCAGGTACGTAGTTAGGATAGCAAAAAGCAGGACTGCTGTTAGACCAATATTCAAAAATCCATTCGCAACGAATTTTCCCATGACTCGGCGGGAATTAATCATAACAAAGATGGGCAAGACTACTGCGGGAAGAATACAAGCCTGGAAGGCCTGAGAGAATATCATCAGAGCGGGTGGGCGTTGACTCAATAATTGGCTGCCAAATGCAAACAGGATTCCGACCAGACCGAGGACGCGAAACAGAGGTGAGCGAATGTCCCTGTCGCGCCCGGTATAGTCGCAGACTAACCACGGGGCGATCAGAATAATCGGAAAAACTGTCGAAAGACCAGCCCCGGTTATCCCCAGAATGAGGATATAGGAGGCTATGCGCCCTCCAAGCGGTTCAAATAGACGAACCATCTCCACCGAATCGTTGAGCTTCAAGCCCATCACGGATAGAGTTCCGGCCGAGACGGCCATGATGAGGCCGCTAAGAAGGAGCATCATTCCGGCCGAGACGGCTGCATCCAGTTTTTCGCCTTGCAGGTTATCAACGGTCCAACCCTTTTCTGAAACTACGATACTTCTCATTACAAATACTGCAGCTGAGCAGGTAGTTCCGGCCATGGCGGCTATCAGACCGAAGGAGCCCGGGACATCCGGAATCCGAGGGATCAATCCCTGCAGGACGGCTGTAATAGAAGGCTTAACCAGAAAAAACACGATGGCAAAACAGACAGCCATCAGGATGACAAAACAAGTCAGGATTTTTTCAAACAGGCGATAGCGGCCATACCAGAGCAACAGATACAGGGCGGCCGAGCAGATGAGAATGATCCAGAACTGGTTGATTCCTGCCTCCCCTAACATGAGTCTTGAACCCTCATTCAACAGGTCACTCACTATCCCCATGATTCCCATCAGAGCTAAAAGTTCTCCCAAGATCAGGGCACTCATTATGTAGATTGAGAGGGCTTTGCCAAAGGGTAAGGATCTCCTGATATTAGTCAGGGCTGTTTTACCTGTTACTAAGGTGACTCGTCCATAGGCCACCATAAGTACATAGGTGAAAACACAGGACAATACAAGCGCCCAGAAGAGCGACATCCCATGCTCAGCCCCGGATTTTGCCATCGTGGTAACACTTCCGGTTCCAATATTGTATCCAATTAGAAACAGACCCGGCCCTACAGACGCCAAACCTATCGAGATTTTGCGCAACAATCGGTGACTCATATTACTCCTTCAGTCTTAACTAATCTCTTCGTTCTTTTCTGCGAGAATTTTTCACTATATTTGCAACTGGATAAGAATAACACTGCATCCGAGGGAAAGTATTGGGGATTTGCCTGAAGAAGTCAAGGGTGCAATGGCGTGGCAGGCACATTGCCCGGTTACGCAGCTTCTGATATGTTGTCCAGTTGCAGCATGGTGGTCGTCACCTTCGACCAGAACGACGATTCTGCCCAACTGCCTATGTGGAATGAAGCGTTTCTCAATGGGTTTGTGATAGACCTTAGGATAATCCCAGGGAATGCTCACAACCCAAACCCAGCTCATGAGGGGACAGATGTGCCGCGAGATGTCGTGCTCAACTGGACCCCTGGCGAGTTCGCCAACACACACGATGTTTACCTGGGCACGGTATTCGGCGATGTCAATGACGCCAGCCGAAGCAATCCCCGCGATGTACTGGTCAGTCAAGACCAGGTAACCAATACGTATAATCCTGCTGGCCTTCTCGATTTCGGCCAAACTTACTACTGGCGTGTGGATGAGATCAATGCTGCTCCCGAC
>Ga0307380_10011761_pt1 | contig 10928 bp, 6 predicted proteins | sample UN3MG_FD_202239 | JGI IMG/M metagenome (GOLD analysis project Ga0307380, IMG submission 202239) | Soil microbial communities from Risofladan, Vaasa, Finland - UN-3 | ecosystem: Environmental > Terrestrial > Soil > Coastal area > Acid sulfate soil | place: Finland: Risofladan, Vaasa | collected... | reverse complement strand
CTGCCGAATGACTGCTGCCGCGCTGTTCTCATCGAAAAGACTAACACATACTGTATATCGTCAGTGAGGCATCGAATCTTTATGGAAAAATACCGAATCAAACATGGATCGTTTGCGGCAGCATGATATGCGAATATGCATGTGGAAGGTTGGCAGCGGGATCGAAGAAGAGGAATGTGTTGTCCTTGAATCGAGCGGGGATCGGCAGTATAATTCGAAGATCATCCGACCGAGGCCGCCACACACTTCCTGTGAGAAACGATGAAGCTGCCGCCTGAAATCCGAAAACGGCTACAGGAGCTGAACCGGGGGCCGCTTACGTTCCGGGAGGCCGTGTCGCCGGACCAGCCCCATCCGGCCCCATCCCCGGCCCGCTCCTCCCCACTCCCAACCCCTCCCCAAGTATGGGGAGGGGAGCAGGAGGCCGATGCGCCGCCGGGGCATGACGCGCCGCCGGGGCATGACGCGCCGCCGGATAGTTCGTCCTTCCCCTCTCCGTGCTTGGGGAGGGGGCAGGAAGACGCCCCTCCCTCTTCCCCCTCTCCATCCTTGGGGAGGGGGCAGGGGGTGGGGGGCGAAGGTGCCAACGCGGCATCGTCAAGGCCTGTCATGCTGGACGCAGTGGCGCCGGGCGAGGTAGTGGCGTCGCCGTTCGGCAACCTGTATCTGATCCGCAAGACTGCGACGGCCATGCTTCCGCAGGCGCCGAAGCTGCTTGATGATTACGACAGGATCTTCCGAGGCGGGTCGATGGCGTGGCGAGAGAGCAGCCTCCATCCTGAGCTGCGGCCGCTGCTGGATCTTGATCCCGAGCGGTTGCTGTTTCTCGACATCGAAACGACGGGGCTGTCGGCTCAGCCGCTGTTCCTGATCGGGGTGATGCACTATGCGGAGGGCGATCTGCACGTGCGGCAGATTCTCGCCCGGGATTATTCGGAGGAGCGCGCTACGCTCGCGAGCCTGGCCGATACGATCTCGCACTACGACGCATTGGTCACCTTCAACGGGAAAAGCTTCGACGTGCCGTTCATCCGCGAGCGAAGCATTGCGAACGGGGTGGTGCTGGAGTTCAACGGGGCGCACGTCGACCTGCTGCACGAGGCTCGCAGGCGGTGGCGCGGCCGTCTGCCGAATTGCAGGCTGCAGACGCTCGAGCGCTACCTGCTCAAGCGCGTGCGGTCGGGCGACATCCCCGGCGAGCTGATCCCACAGGCTTATCACAACTTCGTGCTCACCGGCAACGCGTTCCAGATGGCCGATATCCTCCACCACAACGCGCTCGACCTGATCGCGATGAGCGAGCTGCTGGTGATAATGATCAAGGCGAATGATGAGGAATGAAGAAAGAAGATGATCCACAGATTGCGCGGATTTCACAGAGAAGAAGGAATCGGGTGGAATGACCAAGACCAGTGCAGTATTCCTCTCATTCTGACGTTTCCTCTTCATCTGTGCAATCTGTGAAATCCGTGGATATAAGAATTCTCAATTGCATTTCCGGTTCGCGCGAAGCTCGCGGCATCGCCGTGATCATCGACGTGTTTCGCGCAAGCTCGACGATCTTGGCGGCGTTCGGGGCGGGGGCGGAGCGGGTGATCCCGGTGGGCGAGCTGGACGAGGCGTACGAGCTGAGGCGGCGGAATCCGGAATTCCTGCTGTTCGGCGAGCGGGGCTGCCTGCCGCCCAGCGGGTTCGATGGCGGCAACTCGCCGGCCGCGATGGCGAAGCTGGACCTGCACGGCAAGACGGTCATCCTCACCACGTCGGCGGGCACGCAAGGGATCGTGAACGCGGTCGACGCGGACGAGACCGTCATCGGCTGTTTTCTGAACGCGCAGGCGGCGGCGGATCACGTATTGAAGGCGGGGCCGCGCGAGGCGAGCCTCGTGGCGATGGGAGTGGCCGGGGTCAGCCCTGCCGTCGAAGACGAGCTGTGCGCTCGGTACATCCGCGCACTGTGCACCGGCGAGCAGGTCGACCTTGATGAGATTCGCGCAAGGATCATGAAGGATCCGGAGGCGTTGAAGTTCCTCGACCCGTCGGACCCGGTCTACAGCCCGGACGACGTGGAGTTCTGCCTGCGGATGAACGCGTATTCGATTGTGCCGGTCTTTGATGGGCATTCATTGATGATGAGAAAGATATGCGAGCAATGATCCACAGATTGCACAGATTTCACAGATGAAGGAGAGGGAAGATGGCAGACGGCGCATGGCATTGCCCCGCACTCGCCCTCCTCTTCATCATCATCTGTGCAATCTGTGGATTCCATCCTTTCTCCGAGCTTTCTGATGACAATCGGCCAGCATCTGCAACACATCGTAAGCAACATCCACTACCGGGACCAGGTGGCGCGGGTCGAGCGGCTGGAGCCGCGCGAGGCGCGGTACGCCGAGATACCCGGCGGGCTGGCTCGCGAGATGGCCGAGGCACTTGCGAAGAAGGGAATCACGCAGTTCTACACGCACCAGGCGGAGGCGATCGGGCACGTCCGCGCCGGCCGCAACGTGGTGATCGTGACGTCCACGGCCAGCGGCAAGACGCTGTGCTACACGATCCCGATGGTGGAGCACTACCTGGCGAATCCGTCGAGCCGGGCGCTGCTGATCTATCCGACGAAGGCCCTGGCGCAGGATCAGCTTCGCGGGCTGAACGAGCTGAAGGGCTTGAATCCGGCGCTGCGATACGAGGCGGGCACGTATGACGGCGATACGCCGGGCGCCCGCCGCCGCACGCTGCGCGATTCCGGATCGTTCATCCTCACCAATCCCGACATGCTGCACCAGGGGATTCTGCCCAACCACGCGAAGTGGGCCACGTTCTTCTCGCGGCTGCGGCTGGTGGTGGTCGACGAGCTGCACACGTATCGCGGAATCTTCGGGTCGAACGTGGCGAACGTGCTGCGGCGCCTGCGGCGTATCTGCGAGCACTACGGCTCCAAGCCGGTGTTCGTGTGCTGCTCGGCCACGATCGCCAATCCGAAGGAGCACGCCGAACGGATGCTGGGGCTTCCGGCGGAGCTGGTGAACAACGACGGCTCGCCGCGCGGCCCGAAGGACTTCGCCCTGTGGAATCCGCCGTTCATCGACGACGCGAAGATCGAGCGGCGCGGGTCGGTGAGCGAGGCGAAGCAGTTGATGGTGGAGCTGGTGAAGAACCGCGTGCAGACGATCGCGTTCCTGCGGACGCGGCTGTCGGCGGAGATCATGTTTCGCTACGCGCAGGAGGAGCTGCAGCGGTTCGGATCGAAGCTCGCGAAATCGGTGCACGCGTATCGGGGCGGGTACCTGCCGGAGGAGCGCCGCGAGATCGAGCAGCGGCTGGCGTCGGGCGACCTGCTGGGTGTGGCCAGCACCAACGCCCTTGAGCTTGGCATCGACATCGGCGGGCTGGACGCCTGCCTGATCGTGGGCTATCCCGGCACGATCGCCAGCCTGTGGCAGCAGGCGGGCCGGGCCGGCCGCGGGATGAACGAATCCGTCGCCATCCTCGTGGCGCAGAACAATCCCATCGACCAGTACCTGGTGAGCAACCCGGATTACATTTTCGGGCAGCCGCACGAGAACGCGGTGATCGACCCCGATAACCCGCACATCTCGATCGGGCATATCCGTGCGGCGCTGTACGAGCTGCCGTTGACGGACGCGGAGATGGGAACGTTCGGCGAGTACACGCCGGCGCTGCTGGACATTCTGCGTGACCAGCGGCTGGCGAGGAAAACGCGATCCGGCTGGTCGTACCAGCACGTGCCGCCGAACACCGGGAAGCGCCTCACCGACTTCCCCGCCGGCGACGTCCAGCTCCGCAACATGGGCAACGTGATCTATGAAATCCAGGACGCCACCGCGAAGGGCCGCGTGATCGGATACGTTGACGAGATGACGGCGTTCATGCAGGTGCATCCGCACGCGATCTATCTGCACGAGGCCGAAACGTATTTCGTGCGTGAGCTCGATCTCGAGAAGAAGATCGCGTTCGTCGAGAAGCGCGACATCGACTACTACACGCAGGCGGTAGCGGAGGAGAAGATCAAGATCGAGGAGACGGACAACCAGCAGGCGTGGCGGCGGGCGCAGATCTTCTCGGGCGACGTGACGCTGACGACCCTGGTGATCATGTTCAAGAAGATCAAGTTCCACTCGCGCGACAGCATCGGCTACGAAGGGCTGACGCTGCCGGAACGCAAGATGGAGACGGTGGGGATGTGGCTGGTGCCGCCGGATTCCGCTCGAGCGGCGTGCGAGCAGCACAGCCGGCAGATCGTCGATGCGCTCGTGGGGCTGTCGAACGTGGTGGTGGCGGTGCTGCCGCTGCACGTGATGTGCGACTCGATGGACGTCGGCTCGGTGGTTGACGCGAGCTGCCTGGGTACGGAGGCATTGTTCGTGTACGACAGGTTCGAGGGCGGGATCGGGTTTGCGGAGAAAGCGTACAAGCTCGTGGAGCCGATCATGCAGTGTGCGCTGAAGCTGGTGCAGAACTGCGGCTGCAGGACGGGGTGCCCGTCGTGCGTGGGGTCGTCGACGCCGGCATTCGCGGCGCGGCCGATCGATTCAGGCACGCGAGGGCGCATCGCCGACAAGGAGGCGACGCTGATCCTGCTGCACGATCTGCTGGAGCTTGAGCCGTACGTTCCGAAGTATCCGCCGCCGGCGCCGGACGTGCCTGCCGCGCCTGGCCAGAGGCCCCAAGCGAAGACGGAAATGAAGCCGCTGCCGCCGGGGTTGGAGAGGAAGATCAGGAAGCGGCTGCAGTGATTGGAGTGTGTCTTCACCACGCAGAGAAGAATGTGGGCGTGCTGTAATCCTGTTTCGGATTCCACTTGATTCCGGCGCTCATAGCAGACACGAAGAGCACGAAGGGATCCGCAAGTTGAAACCTGCACGTGTTTGACCAAATCATAGCACTCGACATCCAGACGACCGGCCCTGACCCCCGCCGGGACGAGATCATGGAGATTGCCGCGGTGGAGATCGTCGACGGGAAGATCGGGAGAAGCTTCGCCTCGGTGGTGGAGCCGGCGGGTGCGATTCCCCTGCAGGTGCTGAAGACGTGCGGGATCGCGAAGGATGAGTTCCGCAAGGCACCGCCGCTTGAGGACGTGCTGGATGAGCTGGATAAGTTCATCGCGGGCCGGCCATGCATCATGCATGATCTCAAGTCCAGGCAGCGCTTCATGGAAGCCGGCAGTCCGATAAGCAAGGCTCGGTCGGGCTCATCGTTCATTGTTCATTGCGCATCGCTGATCGATACGCTGGAGCTGTGCCACGTGCTGCTGCCGATGGAGGAATGCGACGAGCTGGAGCACCTGGCGCGCAAGTACAACTTCGAGTTTGCCGAGCCTGTGCGGGCCCCGGCGGGCGCGACGCTGACGGCGAAGCTGTGGCAGGCGTTGCTGGCGGAGCTTGACGAGCTGCCATTCCCGGTGCTGAACGCGGTCCTCGGGCTGGTGCAGCCGGTGGAGTGGGAGCTGAAGGGGCTGTTTGCGGAGGTCCACGCCCGCAAGTTCGCGAAGTCGTTCGGGAAGACGGATGAACCGATCTCGTCGTGCATCGCGGACGTGTCGGCGGTGATAGTGGAGGCGGGCGAGAAGAAGGCGAAGCGGCAGAAGGATATGCAAGACGCGTCCGACATGCCGCCGCCGGTGCCGCTGAACCCGACCGAGATCATGCGGATGTTCGGGCCGGAGGGGGTCTTCGCGAAGCACCTGAAGAATTTCGAGCCGCGCCGCGAGCAGGCCCGGATGGCGAAGGCCGTGGCCTACTGCCTGAACAACGCCAAGCACCTGATGGTGGAGGCGGGCACGGGCACGGGCAAATCGCTGGCGTACCTGGTGCCGGCAGTCTACTGGGCGACGACGAACAAGACGCCGGTGGTGATCTCGACGTGCACGCGCAACCTGCAGGCTCAGCTCTTCTTCAAGGACATCCCGATGCTGAAGGAGATGCTGGAGCGCGGCTTCCGCTCGGCGCTGATCAAGGGGCGGGCGAACTACCTCTGCACGCGCAAGCTGCTCTACCTGCTGTCGGAGGCGGAACGCGAAATCGGCGACGCCGACCGGATCGCCCTGCTGCCGATCATCACGTGGGCGGCGATGACGCAGAGCGGCGATATCGCCGAGAACACCGGCTTCCAGGTCTCGCGGTCGATCGAGCTGTGGGACCGGTTGTACGCGAAGGGCGACGAGTGCCGCGGGCGGGCGTGCAGCCTGTGGAAGCGCTGCTTCCTGCTGAAGGCGCGGGCGTTGGCGCAGCTCGCCGACGTCGTTGTGGCCAACCACGCGGTGGTATTTGCGGAGGTGGGATTGGGCACGTCGGCCGTGCTGCCGGACCACAAGCACCTGATCTTCGACGAGGCCCACGACGTCGAGAGCGTGGCGACGGAGAACCTGGGCCGCGAGATCGACCGCTGGACCGTGCTGCGGGCGCTCAACCGGCTGTATCGCGTGCGGGAGCGCGACAAGGCGGGCCGCGGCCTGCTCACCAATATCCTGTATCAGCTCCGTCGCGGCCGCGAGACGAAGCCGAGCGACACTGAGCTGAGCATCGAGCGCAAGCTGAACTCTGCATTCGAGAAGATCGGCGATCTCGGGGCCGCGCTGGAATCGTTCCTGGAATCGTTCGGCGGGCTGTTCGAGCAGGGCCGGGGCGGGCGGCGGACGGGCCAGGGCGCCGGCGAATCGCGCGGCGAGACGCGCCTTCGATATTCCGGCAAGGGCCGCCCGGCCGACAAGTGGCAGCCGATCTTCCGCCAGAAGGAGCTGTTCGTCAAGGCCCTCAACGAGCTGATTCAGGAGCTCGATTCCGCCACCGAGGACGTGAACAATCTCCAGCGGCAGTTCCTGTACCAACAGGACCTGATGTTCGAGCTGGAATCGCAGCTCAACGTGCTGCGCGAGATCGTGAACGACACCGAATTCCTGATGAAAGGCGACGACGCGGGCTACGTGTATTGGGTGGAATGCGAGGACACGTGGCAGGGCGGCTTTCGCGTGGCCTCCGCGCCCATCGAGGTCGGCAAGCTGCTGAAAGACCTGCTCTACGAGAAGAAGGACACGATCGTGTTCTCCTCGGCCACGCTGACGGTGGGCGACAGGTTCGATTTCTTCCGCTCGCGGCTCGGGCTTGACCTGCTGGAGCAGGGGCGCGTGCTGGAATTGAGCCTGGGGACGTCGTTCGATTTCGAGCGGCAGGTGTTGTTCTGCGTGCCGAATTTCCTGCCGGAGCCGGTCTACGGGAGCAACGATTTCACCGAAGCCGTGGCGAAGTTCATATCCGACCTTCACCGGGCCAGCCGCGGACGAGGCTTGATTCTTTTCACGTCTTTCGATATGCTGAACAAGGCCTACCCGATCGTGAAGGACGACCTCGAGCAGGCGGGGATCCCGGTGCTCGGGCAGGGCGTGGACGGCACGCCTGACCAGATCCTGCGGACGTTCCGCCGGGTGTACGGCTCGGTGCTGCTGGGCACGCAAAGCTTCTGGGAGGGCGTGGACGTGCCCGGCGAGGCATTGAGCTGCCTGACGGTGGCGAAACTGCCGTTCGCCGTGTTTACCGATCCGATCATCAAGGCGCGCTGCGAATCGGTGGAGGCGAAGGGGCAAAGCTCGTTCGTCGAGTTCTCCGTGCCGATGGCCGTGATCAGGTTCAAGCAAGGGTTTGGCCGGCTGATCCGGTCCAAGACCGACCGCGGCGTGGTGGTGGTGCTCGACAAGCGCGTGATAACGCAGCGCTACGGGCGGTACTTCCTCGGCTCCGTGCCGGTGACGCATCGGGTCTACTCGGATCGGCAGAAACTGCTGGAGGACGTGGCGGGATTCCTGGGAAGCCAGGAATTAAAAATTGAAAATTGAAAATTAAAAAATGAAGAGGAAGAAGGCTGAGGCACCATGCGGGCTTCTGGCTTCTGACTCCTGACTCCTTTCTGGTTTGCATGATGAACATGAATGAAGATCGCATCCGTCGTGCCCGCGAGGTCCTGCAGATAGAGGCTGATTCCATTCTCGCGCTGCGGGATCGAATCGGGGCGGAATTCGCCCGCCTGGTCGAGATGATCCTGGCCCTGAAAAGCGGCAAGGTCGTGGTGACCGGCGTCGGCAAGTCGGGCATTGTGGGGCAGAAGATCGCGGCGACGATGTGCAGCACGGGCACGCCGGCGGTGTATCTGGATTCCACGGGGGCACTGCACGGCGACCTGGGCGTGGTGTCGAAGGACGACCTCCTGATCGCGATCTCGAACAGCGGCGAGGCCACCGAGTTGCTGAACGTGGTGTTCGCGGCGAAAAACATCGGCGCGCGGATCGTGGCGATGACGGGCAATCGGCAGTCGACGCTCGCGCAGGAGGCCGATTGCGTGCTGGACGTGGGCGTGGCGCGGGAGGCGTGCCCGCTGGGCCTCGCCCCGACCGCCAGCACGACGGCCGCGCTGGCCATGGGCGACGCGCTCGCGATGGTGCTGATGGAGGCGATCGGCTTCACGAGCAAGCACTACGCGTGCTTCCATCCCGGGGGCAGCCTGGGCCAGCGGCTGAAGCTGAAGGTGCACGACGTGATGCGGACCGGCACCGACCTGCCGCTAGTGGGCGAGTCCGATTCGTTCGCGACGGCGCTCGAGGTGATGGCGTCGAAGGCGAACCTCGGCGTGGTGCTCGTGACTGACGGCAGCGGCAGGCTGGCCGGCATCATCACGGATGGCGACGTGCGCCGAATGGTGACGCAGGGTGCTGAATTCACCGGCAAGGCCGCACGCGACCTGATGAAACGCAACCCGATGACGATCGATGCCGACGTGACGGCATCGGAGGCAGTTCGCATAATGGAGAAGGGCACGGGCCGCGGCTCCATTACATCCCTCGCCATCGTCGACGGCCAGTGCAAGCCGGTCGGACTGGTTCATTTGCACGATATCCTTGGACGCGGGAAATTCATGATATAGGGCGGTGCGGCAAGGCAATGGACAGGATGGACAGGATGGACAGGATGGACATGACGGACGCAATGGAACCGGTGGACGCCTGTGCCGTCTTCTCCTGCCCATAGCCTATAGCCCAAAGCCCATAGCCCAAAGCCCATTGCCCATTGCCTTTTCTGGAGAGTTCATGGCAGACAAACTGACTCCTCGTGGCGAAGATTTTTCGAAGTGGTACAACGAGATCGTTCAGCGGGCGGAGCTGGCTGATTACTCGCCGGTGCGCGGCTCGATGGTGATCCGGCCCTACGGCTATTCGCTGTGGGAGGCGGTGCACGACGGGCTGGACCGCCGCTTCAAGGCGACCGGCCACCAGAACGCGTATTTCCCGTTGTTCATCCCGATGTCGTTCCTGCAGAAGGAGAAGGAGCACGTCGAGGGGTTCTCGCCTGAGCTGGCGGTGGTCACGATTGCCGGCGGCGAGCAGCTCGAGGAGCCGCTGGTGGTGCGGCCGACGTCGGAGACGATCATCGGCTACATGTACGCCCAGTGGATCAAGAGCTACCGCGACCTGCCGGTGCTGATCAACTGCTGGAACAACGTGGTGCGGTGGGAGCTTCGCACGAGGCTGTTCCTGCGGACGGCGGAGTTCCTGTGGCAGGAGGGCCATACGGCCCATGCCACCAAGGAGGAAGCCGAGGAGGAAACGCGGCGGATGCTGGACGTCTACAGCGACTTCGCGCGCAACGACGCCGCCATCCCGGTGATCCCGGGCCGCAAATCGGAGACCGAGAAGTTCGCGGGGGCGGTGCGGTCGTACACCATCGAGGCGATGATGGGCGACAAGAAGGCGCTGCAGTCGGGCACGTCGCACTTCCTCGGGCAGAATTTCGCGAAGGCGTTCGAGATCAAGTACCTCGACAAGAACAACGAGCTGCAGTACGCGTGGACGACCTCGTGGGGGCTGTCGACAAGGATGATCGGCGGGATCATCATGGTGCACGGGGACGACCAGGGGCTGCGGCTGCCGCCGAAGATGGCGCCCATCCAGGTGGTGATTGTGCCCATCTTCAAGAGCGACGCCGAGAAGGCGCGGGTGATGCCGGTGGTCGAGCAGATGCGGGAGCTGCTCGCGGGGGCGGTTCGCGTGAAGGTGGACGACCGCGAGGAGACGCCCGGGTTCAAGTTCAACGACTGGGAGATGCGGGGAGTGCCGGTGCGGATGGAGGTGGGGCCGAAGGACGTCGACAAGGGCAGCGTGGTGCTTGCCCGGCGCGACATCCCCGGCCGCGAGGGCAAGGCGTTTGTGCCGCAGGCCGGGATCGCCGATGCGGTGCGTGACCTGCTCGCCCAGATCCAGGCGAACATGCTGAAGCAGGCGACCGAGTTCCGCGACGCGAACGTACGCGAGCCGAAGACCTACGAGGAATTCAAGGCGGCTGTGGACGACGGGTTCGCCCGGGCGTGGTGGTGCGGCGAGAAGCAGTGCGAGGCGGAGATCAAGGAAGACACGAAGGCGACGACGCGATGCATCCCGCTGGAGCAGCCGGGCGGATCGGGGACGTGCATCCATTGCGGAAAGCCGGCGAGCGAGATCGCGGTTTTTGCGAAGGCGTATTGAAACAGAACAGCGTGTGCTTTTGCCACGAAGGCACGAAGGCACGAAGAAACACGAAGAAGAAAGAAGAAGAAGAAAGCGGCGGATATCTGCTGATCATCCGGCTGCGGCGGGGAAGCAGGATTCGCGTTGGCCGGCTGTGTGAGATCGAGTTCCGCCGGGGGTGGTACGTGTATGCGGGGAGCGCCTTGCGGGGCCTGCGGGCACGGGTCGAACGCCACCGGCGGCAGGCGAAACGCATCCACTGGCATATCGATTACCTGCTGGCCTGCCCGGCGGCACAACTTGTGCAATGCCTGATTTTTCCATCCGCTAATAGAATGGAATGCCGGCTGAATCGCCACGTGCTGGGGCTTGACGGAGCTGTGGTAGCCGCGCGCGGGTTCGGTTCGACTGATTGCAC
>Ga0307380_10011759_pt1 | contig 10929 bp, 9 predicted proteins | sample UN3MG_FD_202239 | JGI IMG/M metagenome (GOLD analysis project Ga0307380, IMG submission 202239) | Soil microbial communities from Risofladan, Vaasa, Finland - UN-3 | ecosystem: Environmental > Terrestrial > Soil > Coastal area > Acid sulfate soil | place: Finland: Risofladan, Vaasa | collected... | reverse complement strand
TCCAAGATTTATGATATCTGTGCTGCTGGAGTTCCCTTTATAACGGCTGATACACCGGCCATAAGAGAGGTGTTTCATCATGGAGAAAACGCATATCTGATTCCTGCGGGCAATCCGGAAGCTCTTGCTGAGGCCATCCTGCGCCTGAAAACAGACCAAGACCTTAGAAAGAGTGTAGCGCAAGGTGCAAGACAGACAGGGGAGGGCATATTTTCTCTTGAGAGAATAGGATGTGATCTTGTAACAACCATTTTTGATGGTCTCGTAAAAAATCAGGCGTGATATTCGCCGAATTAAAGCGTATTAATAATGAGTGAGGAAGAGATCTGCAGATATCTTAAAAACAGAGAGCGGACAAAAGAACTTGATCAGTATAAAGAATACATTATCCCCCTGCTTGAAAAATATGAAAAATTATCTGCTGTTAAAATCAAGAGAAAGCTTAAAGCCAAGGGAATAGTTTTAACTGTTTCTAACAGGTTTGTAAGGCGCTACGTGAACAGAATAAAGCAAAATATAGCCGTGAAGCAGCCCTCATCGTTCGCCTGAGTGATTTTGAAACTCTGTTCGGTCAACACGAGGCTCAACTCTGTCAAACCTCAACTGTGTCACCTGTTCAGACACAAGTCCCACCATGAATATCACAATGGCTACTGTCATTAACATAGCGGAGGTTGGGCCGTAGCGTCCTCCGATGAAGAATATTTTGAAAAGGCCATAGCTCATCCCCACAAAGAACATTGTTACACTGACGGGCAGAAATACTCTCATGGGAGAAAACAGGGTTGCGATTTTAAGGATGATCAGAAAAAAGCGGGGTCCATCTTTGAACGGCCTGATTTTGCTTTTTCCTGTGCGGCGTGAGGTCTTTATCGGTACATACGTCAGGCTGTATCCTGAGCGAACAACAGCCATTGTTATAGTTGTCGGATAGGAAAAGGTGTTTGGCAACAAAGAAACAAATCGACGGGCTATCTCTGCCTTCACTGCCCTGAATCCAGATGTCAAATCTTCGATCTTGCGCTTGCATACGTATGTTGCAAACAAGTTGTATATACTGTTTGCAATAGTTCTGTTAAAGGAGGTTTCTGATTTGTTTGTCCGGGCGCCGACCACCATATCGTAAGGTCCCAGTTTTTCGAGAAGATGCGGGATGTCTTCGGGGGAATGCTGGCCGTCCCCATCAAGCATGATTAGTGTTTCCCCCTGTGCTTTACGGATACCTGTTTTTACTGCAGCGCCATTTCCAATATTATATGGATGGGATATAATCCGGGCTCCCGCCTCTTTTGCCTTGTTTGCCGTCTCATCATCTGATCCATCGTCTACGACAATAATCTCGTAATGACGATTAAGCCCATCCATCACCTGACGAACTTTTTCAACAACAATTGCTATGCTTTTTTCTTCACGGTAGGCAGGAATAATGATGCTGATTTCAGGCGTAAAATCTGTTTTACTTTGTTTTGATTCTGTGAAACTGAGTTTTTCCGCCATTATATGTTCTCCTTGAACCGTAAAAGCGAGTGTATTTCCAGTAGGTTGTCAAGCCGGAAGCGAAGATTCCGCTTATACTGGGTTGCAGGTAGCTGCAATGAGTATGGACTGACATCTTCATCGGCTTTAATCAATTTTATATAACGTAAGAATCTATATTGTGGCAAGAGAGAAATTTATCACCTGACGAATAGCTAAACAGGTGGAGACAAGAAGCCAATGGAAATAGGTGTTTCATAACATGTTAAAGTGTTGTATATGTTTATTTTCTTTAAACAAATTATCCTGTTAACATAAGAAAATTACTTGCCGGGATTATGAAACAATTCCCTGGAAATGTTTCAACTTTTAGAGCATTGCGGACAATCTGGTAGAATGGAATGTTGAGTTTTTCTCCATAAAATCTACCTGCTTTACTAATATCAGTATTGTTATCCTTTGTCTCAAACAGGCAAACAGGATGATTGTCTTTTACCATGACAAAATCAACTTCCCGCTTTTCCCTGTCACGAAGATACCGTATTTCAAAATTCCCCAGGCCGGTTTCTGTCATTCTTGTTGCCATGCGTATAAGGCTAACGGCTATAAGGTTTTCAAAAACAACTCCGGGTTCAGACAACATTGACCAATCGAAGAAATAGAGTTTTTTCTCCTTTTTTATTGCTCGTGCTATTTTTTTATGCCAGGGACGCAGAGTAAAAACCATATAAAGGCCCTGTAATATATCTATCCAGTTCTTTATGGTATCGTATTTTTTTCCCAGGTCTTCACTCAACGACGGGATACTAATTTGAGAACCGACTTTTGCAGGAAGGATTTCCACCAGTGTTTCAAGGCCCTTAATGTCTGCAATGCGCGAAAGATCACGCACGTCTTCTTTTGTCAGCAGGTTTCTGTAATTATTCTGCCACCTTCGATGAAACTTTTCTGTGCCTCTGAGAAACGGCTCTGGAAAACCTCCGAATTTCAACAGGTTTTCAAAGGCTTCATCTGCTTCCTGCATTTTAGCTTCCCTCGCGAGTCCTGCCAAAAGGTTCCCGTCAGCAAAAATTTCGCCGTCATCGAGAATATGAGAAAAATCGACCATGACCTCTGGAAGTCCCAACGGAAAAAGCTGATAGGAAAAGTATCGTCCAACCAGTGAGTCTCCAGACTTTTGAAAATAGCCGAGCCTGGCGGAACCTGTAACAAGAAGCTGCATTCTTTCGCGATTAACGTCATAAAAACCTTTAAGAATATTCCTCCATTCAGTATGCTTATGAATCTCATCAAACACGAAAGGAACGGGATTGTTCTTGAATTTCTCATCGATAATGTTCCGAAAATAGAGTGGATTTTTTTTGTACTTTGCCATTAATGATGGGTCATCCCAGTTGAAGTATGTGTCTTCCGAGCCGACAGATCCAAGCCACTTCTGAGCGAAGGTAGTTTTTCCCACCTGCCTGGGACCAGTCAGAAATATCATCTTTCCTGCTGTCATTTCAGGATCAAATATATATTTACCAATTAATCGTTCCATTGTGCTTATTATCCATATCGCTGGAATATTGTCAAGACCATTTTCCATAGTTATGGAATATTAGCGTAGGAGTGTAATTATGAATAGAATGAAATCGTTAATTAAATTACATGGCAACGCAAAGTTGTAAAAAATACCATGTGCGTGTAAAAAGTCCTTGCAAAAAGTACCTTAACAGAGCATTGCTCTGAGCGTCAGGAATGTAAAGACACACGGCTCACGGTTGTATGCTCCGATTTATGCAGCCGGCCGGCTGGGGAGATTGTTAAATGATATTTTTTCTTGACCGATATACCGGTTCGTATTATATTCCGAATTAGTTTAACTAAATTGGAGCGATGTACGAAAATGGAAAATATCAAGAGAATCCTGAACATCGATCTCCCGCCAAGGCGGTCTGCTTTTTTATGGGGGCCAAGAAAGACAGGAAAATCAACTTATCTGAAAGCAAGGTTTCCAGGCAGCCTTGTGTATAATTTTCTTCAAACCGATGTGTTTCTTGAGTTCTCCAAGAAACCTGCTCTGTTGCGGGAACGGCTGCTTGCAAAGGGCGCTGATGTCCTGAATTATCCGGTGATATTGGATGAAGTACAGAAGATTCCTCAACTCTTAGACGAAGTACACTGGCTGATTGAAAATAAGGGTTTGAGCTTTATACTGTGTGGATCAAGCGCACGGAAGCTGAAGAGAGGAAAGGCTAACCTTCTTGGGGGCCGGGCATGGCGTTATGAGATGTTTCCCTTTGTTACGTTTGAACTAGAGAACTGGGATCTGTTAAGAGTATTAAATTGCGGTATGATACCGGATCATTATTTTAAGGAAAACTATAAGAAATCCTTGAGAGCCTATACACAGGATTATTTAAAAGAAGAAGTTTTTGATGAGGGGTTAACCCGGAACATTCCAGCATTTTCCAGGTTTTTTGATGCCATGGCATACTCTCACGGAGAGCTTACTAATTATTCCAACATAGCCCGTGACTGCGGAGTCGATTCCAAGACCGTAAAAGAGTACTACCAGATCCTTGTGGATACTCTTTTAGGCATTATGGTAGAACCCTTTAAGAAGAGACAAAACCGGCAGGTTATCAGCAAGGCGGCAAAATTCTACCTCTTTGATGTGGGGGTTGCCAGCGCCGTAACAAAGCGGCATATTGAAGAAGAAAAGGGGGAGTTGTTCGGAAAAGCATTTGAGCATTTTATTTTTATGGAGATTGCGGCTTACAATTCCTACAAGGAAATTGATTATGAAATTAATTTCTGGAGAACAAAATCAGGCTTGGAAGTCGACTTTGTGCTGGGCGGAGGCGAAGTAGCCATCGAAGTAAAGAGCGCAACCCTAATCGAGAAAAGGAATTTGCTGCCGCTGAACGCCTTTATAGAGGAATATTCGCCACGGAAGGCATTAGTTGTATGCAATGAGAGGGAAGAGAGAGTTAATGGCAGGATACGAATAATGCCGTATAGAAATTTCCTGCGTGATTTGTGGGAAGGCAAGGTCATTCGTTAACCTCAGCGCAGACATCGGAGTAAAGAAGATGTGCAAAACTTGAGAAAATAATCTTATGTTAAAAGATAAAAAAATTATTGTTGTTATGCCGGCCTATAATGCGGAAAAAACCCTGCGTAAGACTTATGATGAGGTTATGAGCCAGGGTATTGTTGATATGGTGATCCTGGTTGATGATGCAAGCGACGATGAAACTGCTGCAATTGCAAAGAGCCTGCCGGGCGCCAGGGTTTTTGTTCATGAAAAAAATCGCGGCTATGGGGCAAACCAGAAGACCTGCTACCAGATGGCCCTGGAAGAGGGCGGTGAAATTGTTATTATGATTCACCCGGATTATCAGTATACTCCAAAGCTTATTCCGTCCATGGCTTCCATGATAGGTAATGGTCTGTATCACTGCGTGCTGGGCTCAAGGATCCTTGGCGGGTATGCTTTAAAAGGTGGAATGCCTGTTTGGAAATATATAGCGAATCGATTTTTGACGTGTGTGGAAAACATCCTTATAGGTGCGAAGCTTTCCGAATATCATACCGGGTACAGGGCTTTTTCGGGGGAATTGCTTGAGCGGCTGCCGCTTGATGCTAATTCAGATGATTTTGTTTTTGATAATCAAGTGCTGGCCCAGATCGTCTGGCTTGATTATACAATTGCAGAGGTTAGCTGCCCGACAAGCTATTTTGCCGAGGCTTCATCAATAAATCTGCGAAGAAGTATAAAATACGGTTTTGGATGCCTGCATACAGCCTTGACATTCCGTCTCGCAAAAATGAATTTTATTACTTCCAGGTTATTTCCTTAGAAACCTTTTTATGTTGGTAAAATAAAAGGTCTCAATTTATGTGTCGGTGTTTGGATCGGTCAGCACGGGAATTTTAAAGAAGTTTATACCTTCATCCTTTAAGATTTTTTCCTCTTTTTCGGTGCTGGTGCCCCTTATATTCTTTAGCCCAGAAACGCCATAATGCATTTTCAGGGCTTCTGTAGCAAATTTACAACCCACATCTTCAAAGTTCTTTTCCACAAAATCCGCTATTTTTCTTCCTATATTTTCCAGATGTTCCTGGCTGCAAGAAGAATCTGCTGCCATTTGAGAGGCTTTTATCGCAAAGGCTGAAGGAACCTTTGAAACAGCAGTATCTTCGCATACAGGGCATGCAATCATGCCTTTTGCTTTATGCTTATCAAAGGCCTGGCTGTCATCAAACCAGCCTTCAAAGGTGTGTCCGTTGGAACATTTTAAATCAAATACTATCATAGTGTTTAGGTGTTAAGTGTTAAGTGTTAGGATTAATCCTTTAATCGTTGAACCTTTGAACCCTGAACCTTTAAACTAACATAACAAATATATTAATATTTTAAAAGTAATTCTTGACAGATTCTGTTTTTTAGACGGAAAATAATTGCCGGAGACACTTTTATATCTGAGTACAATTGAAAATTTTGTATGAATCTGGTATGTATAAAAAATCAACAGATTGCGCCTGAACTTTGCAATTGCGAATTTTAGGCCGCAACTTTAATGGAGAAAGCTGCATATGAGATTTATTATTTTTATCGGGGTTTGTATGATTTTATTTTGTTCAATGGTTCAGGCTGAAACAATGTATGTCGGTGATGAGATTAAGATAACATTGAGAACAGGGCCGAGGACTGATCACAAAATATTGGCCATGATTAAATCCGGTCAGGAAGTTGAAGCGCTTCAAACCGATAATGACTGGACCCAGGTCAAGCTGCTAAACGGAATGGAAGGATGGGTTCTAACCCGTTTTCTGACTTATGATAAACCCTGTCAGCTTGAAACTGAAATATTGAAAAAGAAACATGAAGCCCTCTCGGCTCAGTCGTCCTTCCTGCTTAAAGAAAACGGAGTCTATAAAGAGGAAAGCAAAAGACTTCGTAAAGAACTTTCAGGAAGCGAAGAGATGCTTGCAGCAGTTAATAAATCATATGATACGTTAAAGAAAGAATCAGCCGACTTTTTAGAGCTTAAATCAAAATATGAACTTACATCTTCACAGCTTGCCGGTCAGACAAAAAAAGTTGAGAATCTGGAAGAAGAACTATCAAAGCTGTTGTCGCATCGAAACATTATATGGTTTTTAAGCGGAGCAGGTGTGCTGGTTTTTGGTATATTAATCGGTTTTAGCGCCAAGCGTCAGCGCCGGAAATCATCTTTATTGTAATCTTAAATGAGCTATTAGCCATTAGCAGTTAGCCTTTAGCTAAGAGCTAACAGCTAATCGCTTAACGTAGGTATTATGGAAATTAAAACAGACTTTTTGATAATCGGCAGCGGCGTGGCAGGTCTTACTTTTGCTATTAAGGTAGCAAAGTTCGGCAGTGTTGCCCTTGTTACAAAAAAGGGGATAATGGACACAAATACCTCCCAGGCACAAGGCGGCATTGCTTCGGTTTTTGGCAAACTTGACTCATTTGATCTTCATATACAGGATACTCTTGCTTCTGGTGACGGTCTTTGCAACAAAGACGTTGTGGAGATGGTTGTTAAAAACGGGCCGGACAGAATACGTGAGTTGATTGATTTTGGAGCACATTTTAACATAAAGGAAACAACAAAGCACTCAGAAGATAAGTCTCAGACTTTAGATCCTGATTTCGATCTGGGACGTGAAGGCGGGCACTCGCAAAAAAGGATTGTGCATGCTCAGGATATGACTGGAATAGAAATCGAAACCGTTCTTGTAAACCATGTAAAAAATAATGAGCATATTACCCTGTTTGAAAATCATATTGCAATCGATCTTATTATCCGTTCCATTCGTATGAAAAGAGGGGTTGTCACTACAACTCATGAAGATTATTGCTGCGGAGCCTATGTTCTTGATACGCAAACAAACACTGTAAAAACCTTCTGCGCTCCTGTTACACTTCTTGCCACCGGAGGCGCGGGCAAGGTGTATCTTTACACAAGCAATCCTGATATTGCGACAGGCGATGGAATAGCAATGGGATACAGGGCGGGCACCACTGTAGCCAACCTTGAGTTTGTTCAGTTTCATCCAACCTGCCTGTATCATCCTGAAGCTAAGAATTTCCTGATTTCAGAAGCAGTAAGAGGCGATGGGGCAATTCTTATAGACTCGGCAGGAACTCCTTTTATGGAAAAATATGATCCGCAAAAGGATCTGGCCTGTCGGGATGTGGTTGCAAGGGCAATCGATACAGAACTTAAAAAAAGCGGAGATGACTCGGTATTTCTTGATATATCACATAAAAATCCTGAATTTGTCAAAAACCGTTTTCCAAATCTATACCAGAAATGTCTTACCTTTGGCATTGATATGACCAAAGAACCTATTCCTGTAGTCCCGGCCGCCCATTATATGTGCGGCGGAGTCGCAACGGATATGGCAGGTAAAACAGATATTAACGGATTGTATGCCGTAGGGGAAACAGCCTGCACAGGACTTCACGGAGCCAATAGACTTGCGAGCAATTCTCTTGCAGAAGCTCTTGTTTATGCTCACAAAGCTGCGGAACAGGCTGTAAAAGAAATCAGCATGCCTAATATAAAATCTTTGCATGATCTTCCTCCATGGGATGAGACCGGCACAACCGACAGCGATGAGGCTATTATGGTTTCACATAACTGGGATGAAATCCGCAGGTTTATGTGGAATTACGTCGGAATAGTAAGATCAAACAAACGGCTGGACAGGGCAAAGCGACGCATTGAAAATATACAAAATGAGATACAGGAGTATTACCGGGGCTTTAAGATTTCTTCAGATCTTATTGAACTGCGAAATATTGCTACAGTAGCTGAACTGATTATTAGGTGTGCCAGGCACAGGAAGGAAAGCCGAGGGCTTCATTTTAACATCGAATATCCTTATCGGGATGATAAACATTGGGAAAAGGATACCATTGTCAGAAGACCGTTCATGGGATAAAATAACAGGTTTCAGGGATTAAGGATTAGGGATTAGTTGTTCTGCACGATTATACCTTTGGAAACCTTGCTGATACCAGATAAACCCTGACAACCAATTTATGGGCTTTTCGCCAAAGCTTCAAATCCTTCCAACACACTAATCCTTATCCCTTAATCCTTAATCCTAACGTTTGCTTTAACAAACTTTTCTAACTGTTTTTCATAATAAGAACGATTCTTTTTTGTCAGGTACAGGGCTCTTCTTTCCGCGGTGATTGCATCTTGTATCTGGTTGTTAACATAGAAACTCTCAGCAAGGGTGTCCAGTATGTGCGGGACCTCTTTTAGCTGCAGCGCTTTTTTTGCTAAGATGACGGCGCGTTTCGGGTTGTGAAATTTTTCATCATCGCATGTGGCAAAAAGCCATGCGAGATTATTTAGCACCTGCGGATTATCAGGCAAACAGGTTAATGAGCGTTCATAAGCTTCAATAGTCTTTGCGTAATTTTTTTTGCTGTAAAACAGATCACCCAAAACGCTATACAGTTCGGGGTTGTTGGGCGTTTTTTCAAGCTCTCTTAGAATTGTTTTTTCAAAAAAATACTTATTTAATCTATCTTTGGTTTCGCCGAAATTCAGCTTATATCCAACTCCTCCTATTAAAATCATTCCTGCCAGATAGACAGCTATGCTTTTCCTTATTTTCTGGTTATGAAAAACTATCCATTTTTTGTCTGTTTCACATTTTTTTAGATATTTTATCCGTTCTTTAATGCTGAAATGATGCCAGTTTGGCCTATCGGTTGGCTGTCCGCTTGTAAGGGCTATCTTTTCAAAGGTTGAGATAAGCGGTTTTGAACTTTTGCAGAGCGTATAAACGTGTATGTCTGCCTGACGCTCGAAGTTGCGCATAAAGAATCCAAAAATAAAGCGGAAATAGACAAGGAAAATTATAATTGTGACAAGACTCAATGCTGTTGAGTATACGGCAGTCTGGTCGAAATCGGCTATGTTTATAATGCTGAATAATGGATCAGCATAAATAATCGAGTAGATTATCAGGTCAAAGCCGGCATACGAAAAGACAAGATAACCGACAAAAAAAAGCAGATAAAACCAAAGGTGTTTTTTCTTTATATGTCCGATTTCGTGGGCGATTACAGCATCAATTTCTTCAGGTTCAAGATACTGGAGGAGGGCTTTTGTAACAAGAACATAGCGGAATTTCTTAACCAGCCCCATAACCCCCGCGGTGATCATTCTACCACCTGATATAGGCCAGGATAGAATTTCATTATATTCAACCCCTGCTTTTTTGCACAGGTTTTCGATGCGACTTCTATGAAATCCAGGTTCAAGCGGTTTACATCTCCAGAATTTCTGGATTATTGCCGGTCCAATAATCGAAACGCCTAAGAGAAAAACCATAAAATATATTATTTCCCCTTCAGTTGTGGAAAGAAGATATTTTGGCAATTCAAAGGGAAGCGCATTAATAATGTCGGCGATTACGGATACCAGAAACCAGGGGATAAGCACAGGTATTGAGAATGAAATGTTGGAAAAAATGTATGCCTGCCTGGACATACCGTCCATGCTTAACTTTTGATAAGCCTTGTAAGCAAAGCCCCATACAATTGCGATATAGAATACAAAAAGCCCGATAAAAAGCAGCGCCTGCAAAGTAGGGATAGTTGTAAAAACAGATAGGCTTATTAAAAATGATGGGAGACTAAGTCCGTAAATATCTATGGCAAAAATCACGATTGCCGTTATAGACAGCCTGCTTAGGGTTGAATTGAATTTATGATCAAGATGATAAGAACTTTGTTCTGAAGTCTGCTTTTCAAGTGCGCGGAATTGTAGCCGGGTAAAAAATATAAAAGCAATAATTGTGCTGAAGAACAGAACTGAAGTTTCTAATAGCGTAAAATTCGGCTCTTCAGGAGGCGGGTAAGTGGTATATATGAGAAGTACAATAATGAAATATATGAAATTAGAAAACATAGGAACGCTTAGGTTCAAAGGTTCAAAGGTTCAAAGGTTCAAAGGTTCAAAGGTTTAGGGTTTAGGATTGATCGCTTTGTAACCTTGAACCGTGAACCCTTGAACCTTTGAACCTGAGTAGTATCTTTCTTTTTCACTGTAAACACACCCGCAGTATTGCTGTCTGTACATGCCGAGTCGTTTTGACTCCTTGATTCCATGTTTCCATCCAACGCGGAAGTCTTTGTAATAAAATGGAATTCCCACCTTTTTGCCGATTGATTCACCTATTGATTTTACCATGTCATGCTTCTGGAATTTGCTGTATAAAAGGGTGGATGTAAAATAGTCAAACTTGCCGCGTTTTGCCACAAGGGCAGCGCATCTCAGGCGGTCATGATAACAGTAGAAGCAGCGCTCTGATTCCCTGAATACAACATTTTGAATAAAGCCTTCAAGATCGTAACCTTCCTGATAAACGACGCGTAGATCAATCGACTCCGCATAAGACTGCAGGGTT
>Ga0307380_10011752_pt1 | contig 10935 bp, 13 predicted proteins | sample UN3MG_FD_202239 | JGI IMG/M metagenome (GOLD analysis project Ga0307380, IMG submission 202239) | Soil microbial communities from Risofladan, Vaasa, Finland - UN-3 | ecosystem: Environmental > Terrestrial > Soil > Coastal area > Acid sulfate soil | place: Finland: Risofladan, Vaasa | collected... | reverse complement strand
GGGTGAAGGTGTGAAAGTAGACTATGGCTCGCTGCCACCGTGGGTGTTGGCTCTGGTTACACCGCTGGGACTCCTTTCCGAGATGGATTTCCGGGCACAGCTCAGGTCTCGGGTGGCTAGGGATGGTAAGTTCACCAAGTTTCAGGTTCTCTACTTCCCAGTTACCCCGATTCTCCCGGTGGCTTGGTTCTACCACTGCGCTGATTGCGTCTTCTACCAGAAGGATAACCGTACCTGTGAGCTGGTTCAGGGAGGCATAGCGCCCTTGGCTTGGTGCGGTCTCTGGACTAACCGGCAGGAAGATAGACCCTTCTCCTGGGTTGGGAGGGCTGTAAGCCGTGTAAGCCGTGTAAGCCGTGGCTACACTTGTCAGGCATCAGGGTATTGATACATGAAGAAAACTAGGAAAGCTAATCGCCCCAGTTGGGAACATGGGCACAAGACGGTTGCTATACCTTGCAGCTCCCGACCTGGTTGTCCCAGATGGGTTCGCGCTGGTAGTCAGAGCCCTTCCCGGTAATACCGGTAATATCTATCTGGGAAACTCGAAGGCATGGGCAGGGTAAAAACCGCTTCCATTAACGCTGACACCTGTCAGGTCAGCGTGGTATTGGATAGGCATATTGAGATTACCAATCCCGAACCGCTATATGGGCGTTCCCGTGGTAAGATACCAGGAGGTGTTCAGATAATGCCGGTTAGAGTGCTAGCCAAACCACCCGGGGAGTTCATGCGTGACCACCTGGTTGCTGCCGGGGGCATGGACTATCCCCAGTCCATGTTCAGAGCTTACAAGGAGCACCTGATGTCGGTTGGGATCAAGGATGGCTGCTCTCGAGGGTCATGGTCCAAGTATGTCTGGCTGGCCAACAAGCTCGGCCTGATCGAGTTCGACCATGCGGGACCCCCCGCCTATTGGAACGCTGTCGTTAATGGAGTTGAGGTACAGGCAGATTACGTTCGAGAGTCCCGGCCCCAAGCCCCATCTCCCAGGCACTACTACCGGATACTTGACCCTACCGATGACCGATGGATAAGGCTGGAGGCAAGCTACAGGAAGTCCATCGGTATTGAGGTACCTCCACCAGCGCCCAGGCCGATTCCCAAACCGAAGGTTGAGAAACCACCCCCGAAGCCGAAACCACCCCCGAAGCCAGCTCCTAAACCCAAGCCGAAGCCCCGGGTAAAGCCCCCGACTGCTGAGGAGAAGGTTCGTCCTTACGAAGAGAGAATAGGACTCATCCTGGTCACACTAGCAGAGTTGGAGAGGGATCCAACCTTTGAGACCGTCGCTAAAATAGAGGACATGGCTCTTGAGCTGTCCGAGGACGTAATAGAGGCTGCCGATAAAGCCAGAGGTCCGGAGAGGACTATGCTCGGTACCATCAATTCCAGGATGATGGCGACTCTTGAGGAAATGCCACTGCTCCGGAATTCTGTAGGGAGGTACTTGGTATCTAAGACGCCCACCGAGCGAGAGAGAACCCTGGCCGCGCTACGAGCTGCTATCCGTGTAGCCAGTGAGAATCTAACACCCCTTCCAACCACACCCCCACCCGAGGTAGAAACCAAGGAAGAAATGTCGCTGCAGGCGCTGATTGATAAGTGGGAGGGACGAGAGAAAAACGTCCTACATCTCGAAAAGGACCTGCAGAGCTTAGATCCAGATTACGAACTGAACTATGTGGAGGATGCCATCAGCGACTACCGAGGTTTAGAGCAGAGCGACTTCGAATCGGGGGGAGAGTACCGAGAGGGACGTCAGGAGGCCTGGGATACCATACTCGAAGAAATCAAGAACCTGGCACCCGAGGAGGGAGATTAGCTGAATGGCTAAAGGATACCGGATAGGTTACTCCGGGGAGACGACAGCCTGGAAGGTGCTGGAGTTCGAGTATATTGACCTAGACAACAGACACACCCTTCAGGACCTGTCTAACTTTCTCGGCATGGGAAAAGCATACCTCAGCATGGGGTCTACCCTCCAAGAATTCCGCCGGCGCTATGGTGACGTGCGAGGTATCTGGCTTTGTACCGGGATAATTGATGCCCTGACCTTCTACGGTGCTTACTATGGCGAGGGAAACCTCATCCTTGAATACAATTATGACCCCCGGAAGGTTGTCGTCGACTTGGGAGAAGACGGGTTCTTTGTCTTGGAGCCGACCTTCATCCGGGAAAGAGGGCCCGACCCGCTGGCGCCACTGAAAAGGGATCTGGCCAGAGTTCTCCGGTGGCCCCGCCGCCGGTAAGACCTAACACTTTCCCGACAATTACTTAACGATAACCCGCTGTCGGAGTATCTTCAATGTAGATACTCACCCGAAACCCCGCTTTTTACTTAACACCTGGTTAAGGGTAACTTTACGGGCTGCTTTACAATAAGTGACGCTCTGAGAGCCAAATCCTGCCCCCTTAAACCTTTTACCCGACAGATTATACCCGTACCGCCGTCAGATATGGCTCTCAGTGATTCGCCCCTCGTGGCCGATACCGCTTAAACCGATACCCTCGTTGCCGATACCGCTTACCCTGCGCCCTACTAATAATATTGCACTGATTTACCAACCGACCCAGGCCAATTGCCTGAAACCGCTCGAAGTAGCCCCAACCAGCATCACCAGGCCACTAATATTTCTGCACTGATTTACCAACCGCCCGGGCGCACCGGGTGCCGGCATGGATAATGCAGGGATTATTAGTGAGTTCCAGTCCCTTCATCCCAGGTGACCCATGTAGAGAGAAGTGCCGTTGGTATAACGAAGAGACCTGGCGCCGGGATACGATTACCTACGCTCTTGAGAGGTTGTGGGACAGCCATTAGTAGGTCTCGATGGTAGGCTCGCTTTTTACAAAATCAAGCTTGATTTAACACATCGTATAATGTGCATTATACGCATTGACAACTACACGTATATAATGGTAATATTACTTTGCTGGCGCAAGCTGGCAAAAAAAAACGCAAAGGGGGAATTTTACAATGGTAGAAAAATCAAGATTAGTCCAACTACTCGAAAAACAAGCGGCACTAACAGCGGCAATTGAAGCGGAAAAAAGCAATGAGGAAGCCGGGAAAGTCCTATCCGGGATTGGTGCTAGTGTAGCAACTACAGTGGCACAAGCTGCCGTAAAAGCAAAGGTTGATATCCAAGTACTTCACGGCAAATTTTTTGCCTTGACTGTAGCTGATGGCAAGCTATCTATTGAAGTTGTTTCAAAGGCTAGCAAGTCCAGCAATGGCAATGGCAATGGCAATGGCAATGGCAATGGCAATGATTATGAGTATAAGCTGGCTGATGGCAGAACTTTTTCCCGGATATGTGATGCCATAGAAAAAATCACTGGCAAGCCTTGTGAGCTTACTCATGATGGTAAAACATACGATGATGGCAAGCCAAAATTGAGATATGATAGGCTCACAAAGGATATGAAAGCGGCAATCACGCAAGTAGCAAAGGCAAAAGCGCCAGAAGCGCCAGCGCCAGCGCCAGAAGTGCCAGAAGTGCCAGAAGTGCCAGCCAGCTAACAAGCTAGGCAATAATAGAATAGCCACAAGCTAGCAGGACAGGTGAAACACCCTGTCCTGCAAAGGCGTTTCTGAACCCTCCATCGTAGCGGGGCGGGATAATGGACAGCCACCCCGCTACGATGGGGGATTGAGAACCCCAGGGAAAAACTACGAAAGGGGGACATAAATTGCCTAAGACTCCAATCCAAAAACTTCCATGTCCCTACTGTAACTACGAAGGCTGGTCGGTGAAGGACTTGGATGACCACAAGAAATTCGCCCACGGGGACACCGGAGAGGACAAGGTGGAATTGCCACCCGAACCCCAAGAGTCCATCCCGGAGCCAGAGCCAGTAGTAGCAGTAGAGGAAACCATCCCACCCAGCTCACAGGTGGAGACGGTACAGCTAGAGAAGCCCGAAGCGGATGAAGAATTCCCTCCGGGCATTTTTGTGCCTTCTCCCCAGCCCGACTTTTGGGTGTCCGAGCGTGTGGCAAAGGAACTCTACATCATCGGGAAATTATCCGAGAAGGGGAAAGCCATCAACGTCAAAGTCCTCGGCCCCGCTGGTGTGGGAAAGACCTCGCTAGGGTGGGAATTTGCCGCATCCTTCAAACGGCCTTGCTTTGAGGTACATTGGGGGATGTATCAGGAGCCGTCCGAGGTCTGGGGGAAAGACAGGTTGTCCATGGAGACGGGCACTTACTATGAGCAGGCTCGGTATGTGGACGCCCTGGGGACACCGAACTGCGTCATCATTCTGGATGAGCCTAACCGCTGTCATCCAGAAGTCCTGAACACGAACTTTGCCCTGTGGGACTGGCGGAGAGCGGCGTGGGTTCCCGACCTCAAGCGGATGGTCAGAGTGGCTCCCGGAGTTGTCTTTTTCGCCTGTATGAATGAAGGGGCGGAATACATCGGGACAAACCCGATGGACAGAGCAATCCGTGAGCGGTTCGGGCGGACAATCCGACTGACTTGGCCTCCCATGCAGGTAGAGGCCAAAATCCTGCAGAAGCGGACAGGGTGTGAGCAGGAAGTGGCCACGAAGCTGGCCAAGTTTGCCAGGGACGTGAGGCGTAACCCGAAAGTGGGATGCACGCCATCCACCAGACAATTACTGGTGGCCTGTGAGGACGTGGTCGAAGGGCTTCCCATTCAGGAAGCGGTGATGTACGCCATCATCAATGACCTGGATGAGAACACAGACCGCCAAGCCCTTCTCCAACATCTCCAGATAATAGGTTCCATAGATGAAGCCTTCGTAGAAGGCAAAGAGGAGGAAACAGATGATTAATCTCAGTCTTGCCGTAGTGGACAGGGCGCTCGAAGAGGGACTAGGCATTGACCGTCAGCCCCGGATAGAAGCCCTCCAGAAGCAGTTGGCCAAGGTTCGCAAGGATATCGCCGAGCAGGAGAGACTGGAAAAGCGGTGGGCTACTATTGAATCCGCCTTTGCCAAGCTGAAGCGGGAGCTGGGAAAGACGCTCACCAGTGAGGAATACGAAGCCATGGACGGGGCGTATATCTTCCTGCACAGCGGATTTGTGGACTTGGTTCGCCAGCTTCCCTCTGCTACCAGCAGGGGTGAGGACAGGGCGTTACTGAATGACCTGGACACAGCAGAGTCACTCAAGGAACTATCCAACCTGACGTAAGCGAAATACTGGGATGCGTCAGCTGGGCATCCCAGTATCGTGGGGAAATGGCCTACCCACTTGATAATGCTAGGCCGGAAAGGAGGGATACAGATGGCTCGTAATGGAAGTTACAGCGACTTCTGGCGACAAGATGCCTCGGATGACCGAGTAAGGGAACTCACCTCCGTTCTGCGTGGCTCGGACAGTCTCATCGGCGTGATGGGAAGCGGTGTCCGTGCTGTGTGGTCAACCAATGGTGAGTCCCAAACTTGGTGGGTTCGCACCAAGCATGGGAAGTCGGCGGAAATGCGTGTCTTCCTCGACTACTCGCCTCTCCGGGAGTTAAAAGCTCCCTTCGATGGCAAGTCCGTAGACGAGGTTATCGGATACGCTGCTCATGAGGGTGGACACTGTCTGTGGTCGTCAGCCGATAGCAAGACCGAGGTGGAAAACCAGCTTACTACAAAGCTGGCCGGGAAACGTAGTGTCAACAAAGTGCAAGCGGTGGAAGAAGTCCTGCGAGTGGCCAATATCCTGGAAGACGCCTTCATCGACTATCATGTGGGCGACCAGTGGCCAGTGCTGGGAGAGTATATTCGCATCTCCAGACACAGCATAGCTTCAAGGCGTCCCATAGACCTTGATTTAATCGCCACGGACAGCAAGCCGACTTACAACCAGATGTGCAATCTCTGGATAGCCTGCTCACTTTACGACTATCCACTTCCCAAGAAGATGAGTGCCAGAGTCCACAGGGGCATGACCTTCCTGATGGGTAAATCCATTGAGGCGGTTCAGACGTCCAACGCTAGTATCCGCCTGAAACTGGCAGTTGATTGCTGGGAATACCTGACGGCTAACTTCCCCAAGCGTGATGACCCACTCCCAAGACGGCAACCTCCTGCGCCACAACCTGAGCAGGAGAAGGGAGAGCAGAGCGAGCAACGGGATGCCGGCGGGGAATCATCCGACGAGGGACAGGGCGAAGCTGGGGAAGAAGGTGATGAAGGAGAGACCGAGGCTGGCGAGGCTGGCGGTACTGAGGAACAGGGCGAAGCCGGGGAAGAAGGTGATGAAGGAGAGACCGAGGCTGGCGAGGCTGGCGGTACTGGAGAGGGCGAGCAGGAGTTTGGACACTTTAGCGGTGAAGCTGGAGAGGGCGAGCAGGAAGGACCGCCACAGGAAGGTGGCGAGCAGGGTGGTGATGAGCAGGGAGCTCCGGGAAATCTGGACGAGTTCGACATTCGAGACATTGAGGAAATACCCGAGGAGTTGCTCCAAGAAGTGCTGGACGCCATCATCCATGAACTGGAAGACTTATCGGCTTCGGTGGCGGAAGTCATCAACCAGCCGATTGGGAGAGTCGATGCTCAGACCAAGAAGGCCGACTATGACGCCCAAGCAGCGGACAGGGTTCGCCAGCAGGTAGAGAGCGAGATACAGGAAATGCGCAGAGTCTTTGACCGCCAAGCCCAAGTCAAGTCCAGATACCTTGGCGGACTGACCGTTGGGAGATTAGACCGCCGTAATCTGGCCAGAGTGGGAACTGGAAATCTCAGGGTGTTCAAACGGAGAGAGGTATTATCCACTCCCGACCTTGCCGTTGGCCTCCTGCTTGATGTGTCTGGTTCGATGAGTGGGGAGATGAAATGGGTGTGGGCTACGGCCTGCGTCTTTGCGGAGGGACTGGTGCAGAAAAAGGGCGTCAACTTCCTTGCCCTGACCTACACAGGCGGATACTTTGAAGTCCAGACCACAAGAATATGTGACCGGGATATGGGTAGGCTCTGCCTGGGAAACGTCGAGCAGGGCGGTGGCACTCCGTCAGGGGCGGCAATCGCCTCAATGAAGGTGCTAATGGACAGGATGCCGGAAAGACAGAAGGTGATTATCCACTTCACGGACGGCTATCCCGACGATAGAGCATCCGTAGTACAGGCTGTGGAAGCCGCTCGGAAAGCTGGCTATTGGGTTTGGGCTATCTCCCTCAACACCTACGCTCAAATGCTAGACCGACAATACGGCGAAGGAAACTGGGAGACCATCGGCTCAATCAGTGAGTTACCTGGGAAGGTGAGCCACCTAGTCCAGAAGTTGGTGGGGACGAGATGAGTCTTAGTGAACAGTTGGAAAGACTGGATCGGGCCTAATAGCGATTTTCGGCGGTAAGTGTCGCTATTGTGGGTGGAGAGACCAGTAGGAGATTTTAAGTCAGGAGGAAACATGGATATCAAAGTAATCGGCGACAAACTAACCATCACAGCCACAATTTCCAGCGGTGTACCTAGTTCAACAGGTAAGTCACTGGTTGTGGCTACCACCAACGGTTTCGTGGGTGTGGATGGCTCGGACATCAAGGTAAGCCTGAATGTGATTAAACCAAGGAAATCAAGCCCGAACGAATAAGGTAAAAGGAGACGACATGGGTGCAGTAAACCGTGACCTGGAGGAGAGAACCATCAACAAGGCTGAGGACTTTGCCGAGAAACAATATGCCCGGGAGTTTAACGACCTGCCTCCAGATATTCAAATGACAGTCTGGATGGCTGCCGAGCATGAGGTCGAGCAGCAGCTTGTAATGGCTGCCGAAGCCCGCATGGACGACGAAGATGAGAGACTAGAGCTTCGGAGTAGACGAAGGAGATTGCAAGCACTGGCTCGGATACTTCGCTGACCTGCTCATCCATCCGCCTCGGGGTCTCAGGCACACCTCCTGAGACCTCGCAGCGGGGTGATGAACTCCGAAATTATACGAAAGGGGGACAAGCCTATGCGTAACAGAAAGGGGTGGCGGTGGAGGCTCAGACACGGGAAATCGAAATAGAATGAAAGAAGGGCTGGGGGAAACGAAAGAAGAAAGGAGATAATCAAAATGGCACCTAGAAGTATGTGGAAAGGAGCCCTAGGATTTGGTATGGTGGCGATTCCAGTCAAGCTCTACTCGGCCACCGAGGAAAAGTCAGTCCACTTCAACCAGCTTCACAAGGACTGCAAGACAAGAATCCAGGTACCAAAGTGGTGTCCGACCTGCGACCGCAAGGTTGAGCAGGCGGAAATCGTGAAGGGCTATAACATCGGGGATGACAAGTATCTGGTCATGGATGACGCTGACTTTACCTCTCTGCCTGTTGAGTCCCTAAAGAATATTGATGTTGTGGCGTTTGTGGAAGCTGGACAGCTAGACCCACGGCACTATAACAAGCCCTACTTCTTGGCTCCCGAGGCGGCGGGAGTAAAGGCGTTCAGCCTATTCCTGCAGGCGATGACAAAGGTCAACATGGTCGGGATATGCAAGCTCGGCTACCGGGAAAGAGAACACCTGGCCACGATACGAGCCTTCGGCGGAGTAATCCTGTTGCAGACCCTCTACTATGCCGATGAGCTACGCAATCCCGATGAGGTCAAGCCCAAGATGGTAGATGTATCGGAGAAAGAGATGGAGATGGCGATAACGCTTCTCCAGACCCTCCGGACACCTACTCCTAATCTTGACCAGTATGAGGATGAGTACCGCAACGCCTTACTGGAACGCATCCAGGCCAAGGTCGCTGGCGAGTCTTTCGCCATCTCAGAGACACCGACGGAAGAGCCGAAGATGGACTTGGTCGATGCGCTCATGGCCTCCATCAATGCCGAGAAACAGAAGGCGGAGAAACCGCCTGCGGAGGCCGAGGCCACTGGTTCGCTGGCTTCCCGGATAGCCGACATAAAGACAGCGGAGGTGGCCTAATGGAAAACCTCAATCCGATGCTTGCTCAGACGGGTCAGGAGGTTGATGAACTAGATTGGTCGAACTATATAGCGGACTTAAAATACAATGGTATGCGGATTGTTGGTCATAAGGACGGTGGTTCAGCCCATCTTCAGGGACGGAGCGGGCTGGACTATACCGCCCAGTTCCCAGAGTTGTTTGGGCTGACCAAGAACCTAAAACCCCAGATAGCCAGCATTGATGGGGAGGTGGTTTGTATGGGAGCCGATGGGCTTCCCGACTTTAACGCTCTCCAGCAGCGCATTGGACAGACCAATCCCATAACCGTCAAGTCTCTGATGGAACGATATCCTGCCGTCTATCAGGTCTTTGAAGTTGCCCGAGTGGATGACTATGACCTGACGGCCGGTGGGAAAGCTAAGGCCACACAAATGCAACGGAGGGAGATCCTTGAGAAGATACTTATTCCCGATGACAAGGTAAGGCTCTCTCCCTACGTTGACGGAAGCGGTATCGCCCTGATGGAGCAGGTGAAAGCAATCAACGATAAGGCAGGACGCCAGGTCTTTGACGGAGTCATGGCCAAGACCAAGAGTGGCCTCTATTCTCCGGGAGGACGCGGCTCAGCCTGGACAAAGTTCAAGATTCCTCACTGGGCCAACTACGTCATCTGCGGATTTACCAAGGGGACCGGCTGGCGTGAGGACACGATGGGTGGTGTAGTTCTCGGACAGCCTGAAAATGGCGGGCTGCGCTGGGTCGGGGTTGCTGGGTCGGGTTTCAAGGCGAAGCAACTCCAAGACGTCTTCGATACCCTTCTCCCACTGAGAACGGATGTAAACCCCTTCGGCAACGGGACTAAAGTCCCCAAGCTGGAGTCGTGGGTGAAGCCTGTCCTGGTGGCTCAGATTAAGTATTACGACATCACCAAGACAGGGCATCTCATCTGGCCTATCTTCCAATACCTACAGCCATAGCATGAATAAGGAGGAGTAATATGTCAAACAGTAGAATAGGCGGGACACTCATTCCACCTGGCAGCCACCCGAGCAACCAGGTGGGAGGCAAGGTCTATATCCCGGCAGCCAGCTATCCGAGCAAGTCGAACCCGACCAAGGGATATACCGTCTGTGAGGTAAACGATGGAAATACAGGATGCGATTGCATGGGGTGGACTCGTCGAAACCCACCAGGCGGACGAACCTGCCGACACACCCAGGATTATGAACTGACACTCCGGGATGACTGGAACGCCCTGAATAATGGCCTTCCTATCCCTCATCGGTTACCTCGCCAGAGAGCCAGCATTGTGGGTGCGACATTGACACCTGAGCCTGTGGTTCAGGTGTCAAGAGAGAAGGGAGGTGCGCTATCCGACCTTTTCGCCAAGCTAGACAAGGAGAACTCGTGATGAGACGGAAAGAGGTTCTGGTTGACAGGAATGTCTTTGGCCTCGGGCTGGATGATATTTTCACAGCGGCACAGAAGGGAAAGACATTAACTCTGGATGTTGGGCCGACTATATTCTCGATGGGAGTGAGTCAAGAAAGGTCGGTTATCCTTCATTGGACTGGACTGACCAATATCCAGAATATCATCTGGCTGCGGTTCGTCGTGATGAGGTTTCACAGGCCGCCAATCCAGAGTATATCTTGCTATACCACCAAGTAATTTATAGGAGGGCTGAATGTTTCAAATTAGTGCGACTAAAGACGGGCGGCTTGTCTTCCCCAGGCTCTACTGGTTCGTTGAAAGGCTCAAGGCTTCGTGGGCTAACAAGCATTGGGTCACCGGGGATGAATTTGACGAGATAAGGAGGGGTAATTGATGACAGGTTTTGAATTAGGGAAAGGCCCCTTGGAAGGGGAGACTGACGAAGAGTTTGCTAGACGCCTGAAGAGTGACTTCGTGGCGCAAATTAACGAGGTGAGAGCGAGAAAGAAGGAGAATGGTGAGGTGGCTGACAAGGTATTCTACTCGCTTTGCGAGGATGACATTCTGGAGGTGGCCACTGCGCTGGATGAGGAGCTGACCGAAGAAGAGATGACCCGGGCGAAAGAGATGGTCGCCGATG
>Ga0307380_10011749_pt1 | contig 10937 bp, 12 predicted proteins | sample UN3MG_FD_202239 | JGI IMG/M metagenome (GOLD analysis project Ga0307380, IMG submission 202239) | Soil microbial communities from Risofladan, Vaasa, Finland - UN-3 | ecosystem: Environmental > Terrestrial > Soil > Coastal area > Acid sulfate soil | place: Finland: Risofladan, Vaasa | collected... | reverse complement strand
GGTCGGCGCGCCTATGGGCTTGTCCACCTGCACCCGCTCGCCTGTGAATACATGCACTTTCTTCGTGCCCCGCTCCCGCAGCTTGATGTCCGTGTGGCCTCTGTTAGCCGCCTTCAGGGCCGCCTGCCTGGGCTGCTTTCCCGTAAAGACCCCCATCTCGTTGCCATCCTTGTCCCTGAGGGCAAAATTTCTCATCTCTTTCTCGGCCATAATGTTCCTCCTACACAAAGATCGATATGCTCTGAGGGGTCTGCTTGTATAAATCGATTCCCAGTACCATGCATCCAAAGATGGTCACGAGCAAACACTCTTTCTGCGCCAGATCGAGGCCACAGATGGACAGATAGACGCCCTGGTCTACGAGCTTTACGGGCTGACTGAAGAGGAGATCAGGATGGTGGAGGGCCCGAGTGCAAGAATATTCTTCTTTTTTCAACCACAAAAAACAATATATTTCTAAAGTAATGATTATACGCTTTTGGCATTCTTGCCCGGAAATACAAATAGCGGCTAAATCCCATCGCCTACCATAGTACTTATCGAGCCAGAAACATATTGATAATAATTTGCGAATAAAATATAAAGCCGCCACATAACGATTTTTGTCTACATTTCAGGTATACGATTTTTCCCACTGATAGCGATTTTGAGAGAGACTTGTTAGTCGTTTGGAGAACGACTCATTCCACACTTTGTAGGCGTAGAATAGCGTTTTTAGGTGCAATTTTGGCGAAAATGAAGATATCACAAAGGTATAAGCGTTAATGATATCGCTTTCTGGAAATGTCACTAAATTTAGTACAAAGCAGATTTTTGGGCAAAAACAGCCAACCGTATAAAGTTTATTTTTATTCCACACACAATATGCTCTACCGGCCGAAAATAACATTTGCAATCAGTTATAAAAATAATCGATAGCAAGATGCCCCTAACTGTGTAAAGTCCACGTTTGGCTAGGAAAACCGCCGCCCTGGTGGAGAGCGGTGTGGTCTCCTCCATACCAGAACGGCTTTATTTGCTGCACCCGTGTGCTACACGTGAACGCAAAACTCTTTCTTTTCGACGCGCGGAGACAATTTCTCTAATCGATTTATCATCGTGGCCGCCAGTTTTTATAAATTGCTTGATAGCCTCCGATACAATAACGGTCCGATCATTTAATGGAACATCGTGATCTACCAGGAATCCTCTTAATTCTTTATCGAGCTCGGGGGTTAGATAAACTTTAATAGTCTTCTCATCATTTGTCATATCTAACCTACAGGTCTGATTGCCATTTAAGTCTTGTGGATCAATAGATCTATAATTCCAATAGCGCTATCGATGCAGTAGCACGAACTGACCAGAAAAGCTATTTTTTAGAAGCCCCACACTTGCACGCACGGTGGATCAATGCAAAGAATTCATGCGCCTTTTGTTGAGCCTACATTAGAGCAGATCGACCGGGAAGTTAAGAAAAGCGGCGTTTCAGGGCTTGTGAGAAGATGGATAAGAGACCACCAGGCAGAAGGCCCATAAGCGGAAGGCTGATGGATGAAAAATGATCGAGGACATAAAAGCACTTATTGGAGAGCGCAAATACATAATTACACTTCACGCCAAAAAACGGATGGACGAGAGGGGCGTGTCGTCCGCAGACCTGATAACATTTATAATGGATGGCGATATAATAGAGGAATATCCGGACAGCGAGCCGTGTCCATCTGCTTTGATATTGGGCACCGTGGCGTGCTGTCACTGTCATGCCGTGGTCGCTCTGTGCAAGAATCACGCGAGAATAATTACCGTGTATTGGCCGGATGAGGAAAAATGGATAGACCACAAGACGAGGAAATCGAACTGATCCCTGATACATGCTCATGCGGGCGGGGAAAATTGCACAAAGGCTTCACAAAGCACATTGTGGAGATCGACAATGAAGTAATCGTTATCAGGAATGTTCCGGCATTGATGTGCGATCTTTGCGATGAGTCATACATTACCCCGGCGGTCTCTGAGAAGATCGACGAGATTATAGCCGCATTCCGAGCTGGGCGACTTCTGTCCAAGCCTATTGCAGCCGGACAGGTAGAGCTGACTATGAGTGCTTAAGGCACCCCATTGATTGGTCTGAGTTGGCATTCCATGGGGTAGGCCTTATTAATCCTTAGTATGTATAACCTGTAAAGATTTCACATTCTTTTTCATCTCCGTCTCAATTGGCCTAAAATCGCTTCTGCCTAACTGATCATTCCATACACTCTGGAATAATTTATCGACAATTGCCCGTCATCGAAAAATCGCAACCCATTGCGCCAAAAGATTAAATAAAACTCAGAGCGCAACATCAGGGTTTACGAGGTCGAAAGCATGTTTATAAAAATATGCGGGCCTCTTATAGCGGCAAGGAACGTTGTATAAAATTAGTGCGTATAACTTTTATCCTACAAAATAGTTATGTGACATTGACATAGAACAATACGCTAAGATAATTTTAAATTCATTCAGTGCAGAATGAGATCTTGATATGTTCTCAGAGTATATCGCAGCTGCCCTGGCACGGGCTGAATATGAGGTTATCGACAATCCAGAGCCGTATTACGCCCATGTACCAGGCATTGAAGGCGTGTGGGCAACGGGCATGACCTTTGAGGATTGCCGAAAGGCTCTCATCGAGACCATTGAGGAATGGATCGCCATAAGGTTGAGACATGGGCTACGCATCCCATCGATAGATGGTAATGCAATAGACGTATCCACGGAGCCGATGGCAGTTGGCTAGGCTCACCCCCGTGTCTTGGCCTGATCTGGTCAAACGGCTGAAGCAACTGGGACTGAAAGGCCCCTATTATGGCACCAAGCATCCGTATATGATGAAAGACGATAAGACCGTAATTCTTCCTAATCCGCACCACGGAGAAGATATCAGCGTTGACTTTCTTGCAAGGTTCTTAAGAGACGCCGGAATCAGCCGCGAAGAATGGTTTTCCGCAGAGTAACATGAAGCTATCCAGAAAGCCCAGGTGCTGAAGGCGAGTCGTGGCGATCTTACTGGTAGTCTCCAAGCTGTCAGCTTGTTACAGGTAATAACGACTACGCTTCATGGAGTGTAGAAGTTGTGGGCTGACTTACTACCTGGCATGGGAAAATGCACTTACACGCCCGATAGGAGCCGCACGTGTGCGATGGACAAGACCGACACAGAGTGATGTATTTTCTAGAGTAAGGGGTAGGCGGGAAAGCGAGAGCCTAAATCCTTAATTGCCCCCACAATATTTATAATCTAAATGAAACTATGAAACGTTGGATGGTTTGGTGAAAAGATGAAAAAACGATATTTATTTCTGTTACTCGTCGTATTACTCGTTACACAACCAGCTTCTGCCTATCTTGACCCAGGCACCGGGAGTTTCATCTGGCAAATGCTGATCGGAATAGTGCTTGGTACTGCATTTATGCTCAAAATGTATTGGCAAAAAACAAAGTCGTCCTTCAAGAAACTTATATATCATGAGGAAAAAAAACACTGAGGTTTTGGCAAGTTCCTTCCGAGATCCCAGTGGATTCATATTTCGACGTGATGACGTTCTATATCGCCAGGTTAACTGCACGTATAAAGAACATTACGATGCGCTCATGGCGACCGGCCTCTATGAGGATTTAGTCGAAAAAAAAATGCTGGTCCCCCATCAAGAAGTGGACCTAGCGCCGGAAATACCAAATATTGCCTATAAAATCATTATGCCACAGGAGATCTCATTCATCTCCTACCCTTACGAATGGTCCTTCACTCAACTAAAACAGGCTGCTCTAGCCACTTTGGAGATAGAACGGGCTGCACTTGAGTATGGTCTCACCCTCAAAGATGCCAGCGCATATAACATCCAATTTTTGGATGGGAAACCGCTTCTGATCGATACTCTTTCCTTTGAGAAATACAAGTCAGGAGATCTATGGATAGCTTACCGGCAATTCTGTCAGCACTTCCTTGCTCCCCTTGCGCTAATGGCCTACTGTGACATCAGACTGAATCAATTGCTGAGGATCTATATTGGCGGGGTCCCTCTCGATCTCACGAGTTCTATCCTTCCCAAATGGACCTGGGCGAACTGGGGTGTTCTGATACATATACACCAGCATGCAAGAAGTCAGGCGAAGCACGCAGATTCTCATTTGCCCATAAATCGCTCAAATATGGGACGAAATGCATTATTTGGCTTGATCGATAGCCTCTCCGGCACGGTGCTTCGCCTCAAATGGCAGCCTGATGGAACGGAATGGGCTGATTACTATAATGAGACCAATTACACCCAGTTAGGACTCGAACACAAGAAAAAGCTCATTCTGGAATATTTGGAATTGGCAAAGCCCGGCTCAGTGTGGGATCTTGGGGCCAATACTGGTCTATTTTCTCGCCTCGCAAGCAAACACGGGATCTTTACAGTTGCCTTTGATGTCGACCCTGCTTGCGTTGAGCGGACTTATTTGGAAACAGTTAAACACCATGAGTCTTGCCTCCTCTCCCTGTTGCTTGACCTCACAAACCCAAGTCCGGGCATAGGCTGGGAGAACAAGGAACGTACCTCTCTCATTGATCGGGGACCGGTTGATATGGTCTTTGCCCTTGCGCTACTCCACCATCTTACCATCTCGAACAACCTCCCGTTTGATCGGATTGCCGGATTCCTTGCAGGGATCTGTAACGACCTCATCATTGAATTTGTCCCTAAGGAAGACTCGCAGGTACAAAAGTTGCTTGCTAATCGAGAGGATATTTTCGATAATTATACTCAAGAGATCTTCGAGCGGGAATTCAGTCAGAATTTTATGATCCTCCGAAAGGACCCAATTATTGATTCTTTGCGCACATTATATCTGATGAAAAGGTGCGACGTGTGACCTTACACAAAACTAATGCTACTACTACCGATAATGAGAAATTAAAGGTATCTCTCGCGGCTTCGTTCTTGTTGTCTTTGACATTGTTCTTTTTTGGACCTGCTAATCTCTATTATACCAACATTCGGGAAACGCCATTTCTAATTTCGAATATTTGGCATTATATTCTAGCAATTGTGCTTGTCGTGGGATTTTTACTTTCCCTCCTTCTTTGGTGGCTAAAGGGATCCACCCATACAACGGCATCTACATTGGTTTTTGCACTTGCCCTCCTGTTTTGGATCCAGGGAAATATTTTGGTCTGGGATTATGGATTACTTGATGGCCACGAGATTATTTTTGAAAACTACTTCTGGAACGGAGTTATCGACTCGCTGGTCTGGATAGGTATCCTTATAGCCGCATTTATGTACTCAAAACGATTATATAATCACATTGTGATACTCTGTGCGCTTCTGCTTATTATGCAGGCAGCGGGCCTTGTGGCCACTGCATATTCTGCCCCAGAGGAACCGGAGTGGAAATATCTGCAGTATTCTCCCGATCAAGAGAAGATGTACGAGTTTTCTACAAATGAGAATGTGATAATTATCATTTTAGACACCTTTCAGTCAGATATCTTCCAGAAGATCATCGATGAGGATCCAGAATATAGCGACATGTTCGATGGATTTACGTATTACCGGAACAATGTAGGAGGATTCCCCACTACATACCTTTCTGTAATGTATATCTTATCAGGAAAATTATATGATAATTCAGTTCCAATCTCGCAATTTCTTAATAATACATCACTTCATAACTCAATACCGATCTTGCTCAAGGAGAATGGAGCAAGAACTGATATTAAATCAACGATGGGAAGGATCAACGGCCGCAGTGAGATCTATGACACAATCGATACGGATTACAGCGCATCCCATGAAGATATTCCAGAAATTGCTTCTCTCTATCAACTCACATTCTTCAGATTTGTTCCTCAGGCGCTGAAACAGTATTTTATTTTTAGATACATCAATATGGAAAAAACTAATGAATTTCCTGATATGACTGTGTATTATAAATTCAAATCTGCAATCCGTGTCTCTGCGCCCGAGAGGATCTTTAAAATGTTTCATCTTCGCAGCCCCCATCCAGGAAGTTTCCTAGATGAAAATTTAGAGTATAATGAATCAACAACATATGAATCTACGGCCAAAGCATCTTTGAAGATCTCCCACGCACTTCTGGAATCCTTAAAACAGAATGGTGGTTATGATAATTCGCTGATATTCATAATTGGTGATCACGGAACTGGGGCAGGGGCTGATGTAGTCTCAGGAAGCATCCCCTTAATGCTGGCCAAACCTTTTAATTCGACAGGACCACTTCAAATCTCCAACGCTCCCGTCTCACTTGGTGATATTCCCAAGACGGTTGCAGTGGAGCTAAAGATCAGGAACAACTTTACGGGGTCTTTGATCTTTTCAGTTAATGAAACCGATTCACGGGTTAGAACCTACTATAACTATATTTGGAAACATGAATATTGGGCAGACGATTACCTTCCCCCCCTCATAGAGTACAAAATTTCCGGGTTCAGTTGGAACGCCACATCATGGGAACCAACTTTCATCGAGCATACTTCAAAAGGCGTTAAATATGTTCCTACTCCACGTTATGCTCTTGGCTCCATCATTCATTTTGGGGTAGATGGCAACGCAGAGCAATATTTAGAACAGTTTCCCACGCGAGGGTGGAGCGGACCAGAGAATGGATTTAGATGGACAGACGGCCACACTGCGGCCTTCGTATGCTCTTTACCGAAACCAGAGACAGATCTTATGCTGAACCTATCATTCCGTCCCTTTCTGGCGGGCCAACTGAAGAGTCAAAGATTATCCCTTTCGGTGAACGGACATAATCTACAGGATTTTCTTCTCACCAGTAATATGCCGAACCTTATCATCGATATCCCTCGCAACTACTTTAACGAAGAAGTTCAGAGAATAACCTTTGACATCCCAGATGCAATCTCCCCTAAAGATCTAGGCGTCTCATGCGATCACAAGACATTGGGGATCGCTGTTCGCACGCTTTCAATAAATTCCATTGACAAAGTGACCCCTAATTCGTAAATGCAATTGAAATTAGGCTTTGAATAGGGCTAACTGAAGAAGAATCCAGATAGTTGAAGATAAGTGTGTATAACCTGCAAACTATCTTTTCCTTTTTCGATACCCATTAAACCGCAAAACATTATTATAAGGACACTTCTCGCCTCAAACCCCCGGGGTGTAGAGTATGGGAAACATGCCTACAAGAACCGCTACCAGTGGCAGGATTGACCGCTATGAGGAGATCGATCAAGTCAGCTTGCCTAAAATTCCATAGTGTGTGGAATGAGTACTTTGCCAGAAGAGGATTTAGGCCGATTTAGGCCGGGCCGGGAAAGTTGTATAAGGTACTATGGATAACTCGCAACCAAAATGCTTCAGTAGGCGACCGGAATTCTGTGTGATATAAAAAGTTAGACCTATGTCTGTTCTTCTTTTGAAGGCCTATCTATTTTTGTCGTCAGCTCAACGTCTCTTGATTGCGGCAATTCAAACATTTCTAATTTACCATCTTTGTAGCTATTTTCTAAGAGAGCGCTTAAGCTCTCCACGAGCTTCTGTGCTGCAGCATGAGACATGAACACCCGAGCACCGCTGACAACCATCTTTTTGTCTTTTTTTACACCGGGCAATCCAAGGAAATCAATAACCACGTCTCTAGGTGCGACCTGTATATATGCCAAATTCGAGTAATAAGTTGCCGAAATATCTACAGCTAGATCTTCTGGCTCGAACTTATACATATCTCTTATATCTATTTTCTTTGAGGCTTTTCTCAGCTCGACTTCAGCTGGGTTCGACGCGTCTCTCTCTTCAGTTGCTTCTGTCATATTATTACTCCTAAGCGGAGGCCGCGATAGTCTCCTGTTCTTGGTATCCCGAAACGGCCCTAGATGTATCAGCTGGGAAGATGGGGGCCGTATAAAGCACTTCTTGAGGCGGATCTTGAGATGGCCCTCTAATCCAATATGATTCCTCTAGATGCCCGTTTCTGATAACACCAGAATATGTTATCTCATCTCCAGTAACTGGTTGGCTATATTCATAAGTCGCACCAACCACACAAGGCCCATATTTTCCCTTTAATTCTGAATAGTAGTCTGCAACAACATCATCCATGCAATCCGTACCATTTCTATCATCAAGGACGGCATAAGCTAAGAATGTTAATGCAATATACCTTTTTGATTCTGTATTTACCTTGTACACCGGATGCTGCTGATCTCGTTCATCCTTTATCAACATGCCAAGCGAAGTTAGGACCTTTAGGGACTCTCTAACTGTAGGCGTACTGTTTTTGGTGAGCTCCTCTAAATCAATCGGTCGGTATTCCGTAAAGGGATCTGCTATAACTTGCTTAATTACTCTAATAAGATTTGAATCCCCAAACAGCCCATCATAAGGCAATCTCGTGCCACTTGGCGTGTCACTTGCGGCCATTTTTTAGCACTCCTCATTCATTGTAGTTACTACACTATTTTGAAGGTAGATATAAGGCTTGTTAGTATCAGAAAATATAATTTCCGTTCAATATCTCCGGAGGTTGGATCCTCCATGATGGCCACGATCAACCCCATAGTGTATAGCCCACATTGTAGCCCATTTATTTCCTTTAGGCGTCAATTTAATTATTTCTGGCCACTTAACTATAAGTTCCCGCCCAAGAGATCTCACATACTCATAAAGATCAACGTCCTCTAATTCCGGTGTCGGGTGGTTTTTTTTGCTCAATTTCCATTGATATTCACAAACTGATAATTCTTCATCCCCACCTATTTTTGCAAGCCACGCAAGGAACGCCGCACCAGCTAGAAGTGGGTCTGGAAGTTCAAGCCTTGGTTGTGCGCCGCGGGGAAGTGACATGGATTTCGGTAATCGGAGTTATTTGCCTAAATGCTTTTGCATATTGTAATGCCTGAGAAATGCCACATCTGCAGACGGTGGACATTTTACGTGACGGTGAAGATCTCCACATTGTTGAGCGATCCGACACCAAAACGGTGAAGAAGTTAACCGCCTATTCACCGCAATAATTGGAGAGAGGTGAATGATGCAGCGAGTCTATGGCCTTGTGGACGATGAACTTGTTCACCGGATAGATGAGAAAGCCGGTGAAGAGAAGGTAAGTCGTGCTCAATGGGTACGTATAGCGATTGAGGCATATCTTCACCGCGGCGGTGAACAAGAGAGTCTTGAGACGGTGAACCTCCGGAACGAAGCGGTGAAACTGCGTGAGGAAGCGGTGAACTTTAGCACCGCCCTCGATGAAAAAGGCCAGGAGATAACGCACCTCAAAGACAAGCTGGCGGTGAAAGACGGTGAACAGGATCGCCTTAAGCAGCAGCTTGATAAAGTCACATCAGAGGCCACACAACGATGGGAAGAATTCAAAGGCTTCAGGAACGAGATTACGAAGCTCAAGAAAGACTTGGATCAGGCCCAATCTGAAAACAACCGACTGAAAGACGAAATGATCAAGAAGCAGTCCGAAGCTGAGCAAGGTAGGACAGAGGCAGAAATTTCGCGAATTAAGCTCGAAAACTACCAGAGTACCTTGAAGCTAAAGGATGATGAGGTTTCATTCCTCAGAGCACATATTCACCAGATTTCCGAGAAGCTACCCAAGTCCCTACCACCAAGCCAGGAAGAGGCCAGGGCTAAGAGCTGGTGGCAGTTCTGGAAATGACCTTATACTTAATGGATGATCTTTGAACGTGATCATATGAAAGAAGAAGACATATTTGACCTCATTATGAAGTCGTCACCTGAGGACTATACATATAACGACCAAGAAGGATTATATTTTAATAAGTCGGATATAAATCTACGCCTACATATTATACGGGAAAACGAAGAGACTATCTATAATGAGAAATGGACCTCTAAGTTTGCCGATAAGAAAGCAAAGGTAACCGATGTCCAGCTATATTATCTCATGACGTTAATTAAAACGATACCCTGTGTTTGGGTAGATGGTTTCCGGTATCTGATCCCCGCGCCTCGATTAGGAGAAGAGATAACTATCAATGCGTTTGAATATAAAATAGGTTCCGTCCTTAATCACAAACGTTCATATCGGTTTGATGAGGCACTTCAACGGGCAGGCATCAGCGTTAAAGAAAACTAAAAAACGCTGTGGCAATCCATCCGAGGCCGGGCCGGGAAGCTGGATACCCGATGGAGCTGGAAAAGAGATCAGGACTCTTAATACTAAAGTTCCACGGAACATGGAACCTTTGATCTCTTTTCTCTCCTAAAAAACCATTTATTATTATTTTGTCTATATACTTCCTCTTCCTCAAAGTAATCAATATCAATCAACCTGATAAATTCCTACCAAGTTGGTGCGATGAACCACAGAGATCATGATGATCTTAGACTGATACCTCTAAGGTTCCAAGTTCCACGGAACTTATCTATCTGAGAAGTATAATATTCTGGGTTCGGTCTAAGTGGTACGGTCTCTTCTCGATATCACCGTCCATTCTAGCGAGAAGTTCCGAGAACCTAGACTCTGACAAGTGCATCTTCTGCCTGGCATCTTTTGCCAGCATCTTGCCACCATTGACCGCGAGCAGAGCGCGTAAGATCTCGCCTCTATCTCGCTGTAGTGGCTGTGGCTCTTTCTTGGCAGCATCCCGGAGATCATGGATAAGCCGGAGCTGGATGAGGCCATTATCTTCTTGCAGCCCTATCCTGGCTTCCAAGGCGGCGATCTTCTCGTCCTGGGTGTCTACTGTGGCCATGAGCTGCATAACCTCATCCTGCAGGGGCTGGAGGGCCTTCTCTACTGCCTGGGTGATGGGGTCCGAGAGCTGGTGGAATTAAGAATAGATCGCTTCAACCACCCTGTGGCTTTCTAAGGCTCCTTCGCCTTTTTCAGTCGTTTTATACATGATGTACGAACCGGGAATGGCTTCAAGGAGACTCTTTTCAAGTAGTAAATCCAAATACCCGTTCACT
>Ga0307380_10011747_pt1 | contig 10938 bp, 7 predicted proteins | sample UN3MG_FD_202239 | JGI IMG/M metagenome (GOLD analysis project Ga0307380, IMG submission 202239) | Soil microbial communities from Risofladan, Vaasa, Finland - UN-3 | ecosystem: Environmental > Terrestrial > Soil > Coastal area > Acid sulfate soil | place: Finland: Risofladan, Vaasa | collected... | reverse complement strand
GGCATGAACTTCTCCGCAGACAATGTCGTATAGGTCTTTGAATTAAAATTTATTAGTAAGGAGACATTCATCATGCTTCAGGAAACTTTAAAAAGAAATTCGATATGTGACTCGGAACTGCATAATAAGCACCTTTGCTACATTAGGTCTCAAGGTTTTCATCTGACTGATGAGCAGGAATACAAGGCTTTGGTCGAAGATGCGAAGTATATGTGCACTCACTGCCACCGTAGAGCCAGAAGTGCTGATAATCTCTGTGTTCCGGTTCTTCTGTGAAAAACGGGGTGTTTGTTATCCCAGCCTGCCTAAAACCAAGGTATGGAACGACCGGCCTGCTCATGCGAAGCTTCGAGGAGTTGAGTTGGCGAAGTGCCGTATCCGAGTTTTTTAGTTTATGAAGACTTCCTGTACGACCGGCTCGGGCGTTTGATGTTTTCTGGGCAAGCTTTACAGAGAGGATGCCCGGCCCGGTGTAAGTCCGCCATTATAAAGAGACCTAAAAGAGTTAGCACTCATCCCCTGTTGTTATCCCGCTAAAAGCAAGTGGAGAGGAAGCTATTAGTGACCAATCTTTCCTTACCCACTAACCATTAGGAAACGGAACAATGCTATGACCGCACGGTAAAATATATGAGTTCAAATGGCATACAAAGGCCCAATCACAAACCAACCCACTGGATTTGCGGGATATTTGTGGCGGATAAAAAAGTTATGGCCTGATACTGACAGTTGGTAGTGTTTTGGTTTGACAGGCCTATGGCCATTCGTTAATTTCTATCTGGAGAATGTTTAAATGAAACTGAAATTATTGAAAATCATAGCTGAACTTTCCCTGTTATCAGTTAAGCAACTTTCTCTATTATTGAAAATTATGGTCGTATTTTCAGTAGGTTTCGCTCTTACCATCGTTCTTATGGGTATCAGGGTTGATCCAAGTTTTTATTGGGGACTTTTGATTTTGCTCCCATTGATAACCTTCAGTATCTTAATCTATCAGAAAAACACTCTTCAAAAGCTGCTCTGCCAGATAAGAGAAGAATGGGGAAAGGATAAGGATAAGAATCGTAACTTTTCAGAAATAGAAAGCTTCTATAGATATTCCACCTCGCAGCGTGATAATAACGATATTTTCATTGACGACCAAACCTGGTCGGATCTGAACATGAATGACCTTTATTCCAAGATTGAAAGAACTATGACCAACCCGGGAGAATGCATACTTTATAACATTCTCAGAACACCATTGTTATCTGACAAAATACTAAAGAAAAGAAATGAAACCATTCGACTTTTTCAAACTAATAAAGAATTTAGAGAAAAGATCCAGATAAGGCTTCACCGTATGGGCAAGCAAAAAGGAAATGGAATCACTGCACTCATTTGTGAAGATTTACCTCCATCAACTCCTTTTAAGTATCTATTTTCGTTCCTGGCCTTACTGGCGCTTATCTCGATTATTGCTGTACCATTTTTATGGGGTTCAGCCGGCATTATTGTACTTATCCTGCCTCTTTACATTGTCAACCTTTTGGTAACAAACAAAGTAAGGGGGCGGTTGCTTTTTCAATTAGCTTCTATTCGCTATCTGGGTGCAATGATTCGTTTAGGGGAAAGAATCGCAGCCTTCGAATGCCCTGAGTTGGCAGACTACCGAGCAGAATTGAAAAAAGCAACATCAGCAACAAAGAAAATTGTGAGAAAAACTCTCTTACTGTTTCCTGAAGGTTCTGTTAGTTCTGACATCGGAACTTTGTTATATGCTCATATAGACATTTATTTTCTACGAGAGGTCCGAATTTTTTATGCTGTTCTGGATGAGATTAATGCACATAAGGAAGAGCTTAGGTCAATCTATCGTTTGATTGGAGAATTAGATGCTTTGCAATCAGCAGCTTCTTACCGCGAAGGATTATCTGGATATGTTGAGCCTGACTTTTCAGGTAAGGAGTTGTTGCTTGAGATTAAAGATGCAAGACACCCACTATTAACAGATCCGGTACCTAATTCAATTACTATAAGGGGAAAAGGGATAACCATAACGGGTTCAAATATGGCCGGCAAAACGACATTTTTGAGGACTTTGGGGGTAAACGCTATTTTAGCCCAGACTGTCTATACGTGTTTTGCCACCTCTTATACTGGAAATTACTTCAGAATAATTTCGTTAATCAACGAGGCAGACAACTTGATAGAAGGAAAGAGTTATTATCTTATGCAAGCGGAGCACTTGTTGAGAATGATAAGATCTTCTGAAAAAGAAACTCTAACGTTATGTTTTATCGATGAGCCGCTGGCCGGAACCAACTCATCAGAGCGTGTCGTTGCATCATTTGAAATTCTGCGTTATCTGATTGACCACAATGCATTGGTTGTTGTTGCAACGCATGATTTGGACCTCGCTGGAAAGCTTGAATTTGGTTTCAAAAGCTATCACTTTACGGATGATGTTGATGAACAAGGCTTGAAATTTGATTTTAAACTCAGAGAGGGCATTACTTCTACGAGTAACGCGATTAAATTATTGGAATATCTTGACTATCCTGAAGACATAGTTAACAGATCCATAAACAAGCTGTCATCTGAAAAAGATAACTGTGATTGAAACAAGTGTCTTGCTAATTGTGGTAAGAGTACTTGTTTAACGATACCAGTAGTATTTGTTGCGAATTCTTTTTTCACCTTTGCTTTTATCCACCTTTAGAATTGTTGAAGGAACAACCATTGGCAAGTTATTGTAACCTGTTGTTTTTTCGTTTATGAAGATTTCCCACGCCAAGTGCTCAGGCTTTCTATATTTTCTGGGTATATCCCGCGCTTGCTTGTTGACAAATTATGATCTATAGTGCCTATATGACAAACTCAGAGATAATTTTTATACTAATCGGAACTTGATGGAATGCCCAAAACGCAAATAATCGCCACATTAGGCCCTGCCAGCGGCAACTATACTGTCCTGCGCAAAATGTTCACGGCCGGTCTGGATGTAGTCAGGCTGAATTTTTCCCACGGCAGTTATGACAAACATCTCGATGCGATACAGCTTGTTAGGAAGCTCAACAGTAAATACAGACGGCACATTCGAATAATGCAGGACCTGGAGGGTTTCCGAATCAGAATCGGACGACTCAAAGGTAGTAAAACCAGATTATTAAAGAACCGCACAGTAGTCTGGCTGACCAACGACGCCCAGGCATGCGGGCCGAGAACGATACCATTTGACTACAAAGGTGATTTGAACAGGATACGACCGGGTACACTTATATATATTGACGATGGAAATCTGGTCCTCCGCGTAAAGAGTAACTCGGCAAACAGCATAAAAACGGTGGTTGTCGAAGGTGGTATCCTTAAAGAAAGAAAAGGCATAAATATTCCCGAAGTGGACCTTGAATTCGAAGGAATAACCACAAAGGACAAAAAGGACATTGAGTTCGGTATAAAACACGGGGTTGACTATATCGCTTTGTCTTTTGTGCGGGATGAAAATGATGTTCGTCAGGCCGCTTCGTTGATAAAGCCGGGATTGCCCGAATGCCAGATAGTCGCAAAAATAGAAAGCAGGCAGGCGATAGATAATATTGACGGGATAATTGAAGCCGCGGACGGAATAATGATAGCTCGCGGCGATATGGGCGTTGCTGTCCCGATTCAGGAAGTCCCCATCATCCAAAAGCACATAATAAAAAAATCCAATGCGGCGGGAAAGTTCGTAATTACAGCCACACAGATGCTGGAACACATGACCGAACACATCAAGCCGACGCGAGCCGAGGTTACTGACGTTGCAAATGCAATTATCGATGGTACCGACTTCGTTATGCTTTCGGCGGAAACCGCCGTTGGCCGATTTCCATACGAGTCGGTCTTGATGATGAATGAAATCATCAAGTTCACCGAAAAATCCATACCGGGATTATGAAATTTATTGTATCGGCTCCAGATAGATATTGCGAAACTCGATAGGGCTGCCTTCGCTTTGCAGGCAAATCGGGCCGTGCGAAGGATTGCTGTCGGTGCCTTCGTTCTGAAGCAGGCCATTTACATAGACTGAAACCATTTTTCCGTCACAGACAATATCATAAGAGTTCCACTGGCCGGGCGGTTTCTCATTCGGCGGATGCTTCTTTTTGGCGTTGGCGAAGTCTTTTGGTCCGATTTGCTTGCCATCGACTTTAATCGTTGAGTGATTAAGCAGCCAGAAATCCCCGGCGTTTTCATGCTGCAGTTGTGCCTCTACGCACCTTGGCCAAACACGGTCGATATCTGCGCGGTGCAGCAGCACGCCGCTGTTTGTCGGCTCTCCCGGCCAGCGCCATTCGAGGTGCAGCTTGTAGTCGGAGTAGCTTTCAACCGTGCGGATATAGCCACTGGGTATTCCCTCGCATCGAATAACACCGTTACGAACCGACCAGACCTTATCGACGGCCCACTTTTTATCTGTATCGGCTTTGTCGTCGGGAATGAAGCGAACCCAGCCGTCGAGGTCTTTACCATTGAACAGGACGGTTTTTTCGGCAGGCTTAACCGGCCAGGGCATATCTTTCGCAGGCTCGATGTAGATATTTCTAAATTCGATTGAGGTCCCTTCGCTCTGGAGGCATATCTTTCCACTTGTTACAGAACAATCCGTGGCCTCGTTCATTAGCTTGCCATTGACGTACGGCCGGACTGTTCCGCCGACACACCATATCTCGTAAACGTTCCACTGACCCGGTTCTTTTTCGTTGTGCTCGCCGTACTTGAGAACCCGTCTGCCCCGGACACGATGGCCGCCGATTTTATGCTCGTTGAACTCCAGACCGCCAATCTCCCAGAAATCACCCTGGTTGCGATAGCCGCCCTGGCACTCAAGGCTTTTTGGCCACACGCGTTCTTCGCCGACCATATGGACAAGGGCCCCGTTGTTACCGGGCCGGGCGGGCCAGCGATACTCGAAATGAAGCTTGTAGTTCTTATATGCTTTGACTGTTCGGATATAACCGGCCGGCTTACCCACACAGGCAAGAATGCCATCCGGTTTTATTGTCCAGGTCTGGTCCACGTTGCCCTGATTATTTCTCAAATATCGAAACAAGCCGTCAAAGCTCCTGCCGTCGAAAAGCATAACCTTTTGCTTCGGCTCAATAACCTCCTCGGCGTTACATATTGAGAAAGATGACGATACAACAGCAAACGTTACAACGAGCAGTAATAAAATGCGGTTCATTTTTTCCTCCCTTCGGAATAGTTTTTTGTTAATCTCGACAGGGATTTGCCATTAACTAATAGTCCTGTCAGAATTCAGATTTTTCTTGAATTTTTATCATACTTCATTTGTGTCAGTACAACAACTTTCTTAAGTAGGTCGAATAAATTCTCTTACCAGGTGTTTAACCAACCTGATGCGGAACAATCATTTATCCGCTTGATGTTACCAAATTCGATGTGAGCTGCGTACTCAGCGCCTTTCGATAGCCGGTGATAGTAATGCTGCCGTTAGGATGTACTTCGACGATTGCATAGGAACTGTTTTGAAGGCCCTGGCCTTCAACGACCGCTTTCAAGGTATAGTAGTGGATTCCAGCAATGTTGCTATAGCTGCCGGGGTGATGATGTCCCTGGAAGACTGCGAGCACTTTTCCGGAAGCTTCCAGAATTTGGCGGACATGGATCGCATTTTTCACATAGACCGAGCCGGTCCCATCGAGCAGTTGATGAATGAAAACTATAACCGCCCCGGGCGCCGCGGCGAGGTCTCGTTTGAGCCAGTTCAGCTCTTTAGAAGGAATATTCGCATCGGTCCAATCGAAATTGCCGTGATCATAGTCCGCACCATCCGTTCTGTAATTTGCGTCGAGTACAACATAGTGCAGACCATTGGAGCCGAATGAGTAATAACTGCGATTGGAATCTATATTCGTATTGCCCAGGCGTTTTAGAAACTGTATTTTCGAGATACTGTCCATATCATGATTGCCGAGGACATGATAAGTGGGGCCGTTAAATCTTTTGAGCACTTTCTCGGCGGCCTGAAGATATGAAAGAGTGTTTTGCTCGGCCGGAGGTTTGTCCTGGTCTTTGAAATCACCGAGTTCGATAATAAAATCAACTCTTTCGGCGTTCATTAGAGTCACGCACTCGGAGAGTTTATCGAGGGATTCGCGATAAAAACGCGTGCCCTGTGCATCGGCATCGGCATAATGGCAGTCGGTAACGATACCGAAACGAGCCGTGCGTTGCCTGGCTATCGAGCTACTATTGAGAGCGCATGAAAGGGGCAGGATGGTAAGGCCGGCCAATGAGGCTACGGACGATTTCAAAAATGTCCGGCGGGTAATTATCCAATTAGTGCTTTTGTCCATTTTGAAACCGCTTCTATTCATTTCTTCACATCATAACACCACAGCGTATCGTGATATCTAAGGTAAAGCCGACCATCGAGCAGAACAGGATGCGCCCAGGCATCGTTTGTACGTTTAGAAAACAGGCGAAAACATCCGGCTGTTTCCAGAGAGTTGTTTCCCCATTTTAAGAGGGCTACTGTGCCGCTTTCATCCAGGCAATAAAGTCGTTCGTCGGCGTATATTGCCGCTCCCGTAGTAAGACCTTTTAGCTCATATTTCGTTTTGCCTGTCTGCCAATCAACTCCGAACCACCATTTGGAATTTTTGTATCCGGCGGCGAACAGGGTATCATCTACGAGTACCGCCCCGCCCGTTACGGTATCCAGTTGTGAAGTCCAGATATGCTCAGCGGTCATGCCTTGTCCATCGGTGCCGAGTCTGTATAGTCTGCCGTTCTCGGCATATGGAGTGACATAGTACACCTTGCCGGAACCGTACACTGGGGTAGATGCGTTGACGCCATGCGGATTTTGCAGAGGAACGGTCCATGACAGCTTACCGGTATCGGCATCAACGCCGAAGCCATGCGCCGCCGAGCAGTTAGCAATCAGCCTGCGTCCTGCGTATCTGAATAGAATCGGCGAACTATGAGAGGCACGGTCATCGCCGAGCGGTTCGGTGGTCCAAACCGTCCGGCCGTTGTGTTTGTCAAGTGCGGCCATGAGGGCCTTTTTCCCCCCGGGCGTTACTATCACCCGCGGACCATCAATTAATAAACATTCGCTCAAAGCCCAGGTGATATTTCCGGCACCGAACCTATCGAGGATATGAACCGTCCAAATCTCATCGCCCGAGGCGGCATCCAGACAGGCCAGACGACCGTGCGCATTCAAGTGATACAGCCTGCCTTCGGAGAGGGCGCATGATGCGCGGGCCCCGGGGTATGGATTCTTCCAGTATTTTCCGTTTTTTGTTTGCCATACCGGCTTGCCGTTTCTATCGAATGCAAACACCACCAAATCTTCGCCCACATCCCCGGTAATGTACAGTCGATTACCAACAATAATCGGCGAGGACCATCCTTTACCAAGGCCGTTAATCTTCCAAAGCAGTTTTGGCCCGTCCTGAGGCCAGCCCGGCAGCAGCCCTTTCTCGTTTGAGATACCATCACGTCGGGGGCCCCGCCACTGCGGCCAATCCGGCTCGGGTGAGGCAATAAGCCCGTCGGCAGCGGACAGAGAGGTAGGAATAAAAGCAATAATATGAAATGCCAAGAGGCATATAATAACGAAAAACCCTGTATTCAACGTTGTTTGGCTTGTACGACAGTTCGGTATAGCGCCGAGATCAGTTTTCATAAGTGGTTTTGTCCTTGATTCAATTTGCTTCTGACAATGGCTTTAGTACACGTTCACTATAGTACCAATGTTGCTTTGGCACCCGCCATCCAGATGTTTTTACAAGCAATACTTTGCAATCCATTATAACTTGAGAGCAGAAAACAGCAATAGCCCGACCCATAAATTCACACCAGTCCGGCAAAATCTGCTGGCATCTGATGCCCGGGTCGGGTATTATACAACTCCATACTTCGTTAGGAGAAAATGCAAAAATGGCCAAAGCAAGAATGTGTCTGATACTTACACTGTTTCTTATGTTTCCGGTTTCACTATGCCGGGGCAAAGATTATCCGTATCGCTGGGTATATGTCTCAAGGTCTCTGCGCAGAGACAGCGATGTAGCAGATATAAAGGGCATAGTCAAAACCGCCTCTGAACACGGTCTCAATGGTATGGTCCTTTCCGCAGGCCTTGACAGACTCGACAGACAGCCCCGGGATTATTTCGAAAAGCTCGAACAGATAAAGCAAACCTGCAACCAGTACAATATAGAGATAATCCCAATAATATTTTCTGTCGGATACGGAGGTTCAATCCTGGCTTGTGACAGGAATTTAGCGGCCGGCATCCCTGTCAAAGATGCTCTGTTCGTTGTAAAGGACGAACGGGCAAGTCATGTTGCCGAGCCGGATGTAAAGATTGTAAACGCCGGCTTCGAGGAATATGACGGCGACCGCCTTACAGGGTACGGATTTCACGACAAGCCCGGCGAGGTTTCGTTTGTGGACAAAAGTATTTTTAAGAGCGGAAAGGCATCTTTAAGATTCGAGAACTTCGGTAAGTACGAGCACGGACACGCAAGAGTTATGCAGGAGCTTAAAGTCCGGCCGCACCGCTGTTATAAATTAAGCTGCTGGGTCAAAACAGAGCAGCTTGAGCCCAAAGGCTCCTTCCGTATAACCATTCTAAGCCCCGATGGGCGAAACCTTGCGCCCATGGACCCGGCAGTTCCCTCAACCACAAACTGGAAACAGGTTGTTATGGGCTTCAACAGTCTCGGCTGTGATACAGCCAGAGTGTACATAGGCGTATGGGGAGGTAAATCAGGCCGGTTCTGGATTGATGATATCCAAATCGAGGAAGTTGGCCTTCTTAATATACTTAGACGACCCGGGACACCTGTAACAGTCAGAAGCGAAAAGACAGGAACGATTTACGCCGAAGGTAAGGATTTCGCTGAGATAACAGATCCGAGGTTGAACTTTAGATTTGACCATGACCCTCCGGTGATAAAGATACTTCCTGCAGGAAGAATTAAAAAGGGTGAGCGTCTCAGAGTCAGCTACTATCACGGGATAGCTATAAACAGAGGGCAGGTTAGTGCATGTATGTCGGAACCAAAGGTCTATGAAATCTGGAAAAAACAGGCCGGTCTTATTCACGAGCACCTTGCGCCGGAGAAATATCTTCTGAGCATGGACGAGATAAGGGCCGGAGGGGCATGCATGGCGTGCAAAGAACGTAATATTACAATGGCACAGATACTTGGCGACTGCATAACAAAGCAGGTCAAGATAATACGCGAGGTGAATCAGGATTCGGAAGTTCTCACATGGTCCGACATGCTCGACCCGAACCATAACGCGCATGACAATTACTATCTCGTTGAAGGTGATTTCACCAACTCGTGGAAGTATGTTCCGAAAGACCTGATTATACTCTGCTGGTATTATAATAAGCGCAATGAGAGTCTGAAATTCTTCTCGTCGTTAGGATTCAGGACTCTTGCGGGGGCTTATTATGACGGCGATACTCTTGAGAATCCAACAGGATGGCTTCGGGTCATAGAGCGAACCCCGAGGGCGTGCGGAATTATGTACACGACCTGGCAGAATAAATATGAGCTGCTTGCATCGTTCGGAGACATTGTAATGGGCCGGTAAAGCTAAAAGTGAGGTGGTTTTGAAGATCCAATTTGGAAGAAAACCTAAACAATCATACGGAGGTTTAACAATGAAACGTTCACATATTTTTTTATCGATTGTCGTCGCAGGATATTTCCTGCTCACAGGGGCAGCGGCAGTTTTACAGGCAGCCAACGACGGATTCTCACCTTTATTTCCGGGCGACAGTCTGGCCGGCTGGAAGATAAGCGACTGGTCCGACCTTCGCACGCCGCAGAAGGTCCCGGGGACGCCGTGGAAGATGGAGAACGGCGTTCTCTACGGTCTGAATAAACGCACATGGATATACTCTGCGAAGGAATATAGTGACTTCATTCTGAAGTTTGACACCAAAATAAGCAGGGGAAGCAATGGGGGCATCGGGCTGCGATTTCCACCCGAAGGCGACCCTGCTTATAAAGGAATGGAGATTCAGGTCGTTGACCACGAAGTTTACTATCGCGGCAGTTCCCTGCCTCAGCAGCGAACCGGCTCGATTTACGACGAGATAGCTGCTAAAGATGCTGTCAGGCCCGTCGGCCAGTGGAACTCATGGGAAATCACAGCCCGCGGCAGCCGGGTAACTATTGTGCTGAACAAACAAAGGGTAATCAACGCGGACTTATCACGCGAAACCAAAGCACGCCAGCAGAAAGGACCGCCTCTGGCGAATCGGCCGCTCAGAGGACACATCGGGTTTCAAAATCTCAACGGCACAATCACACTGCGAAATATTATGATTAAGGAGCTTGACGGAGATGATGAAAAATTTGTGTCTTTATTTAACGGCAGGAATCTTGACGGCTGGGTGAATGTCAACTGCGCACCGGAAACCTGGAAGGTGAAGGACGGGATGATTATCTGCAGCGGAATCCCGACCGGCGTGATGCGGACGGAAAAACAATATGAAAATTATATTTTGGAATTGGAGTGGCGCCACATGATAAAAGGCGGCAACGCCGGCTTATTCATCCACTCCGAGGATTTACCTGTAACGGGAAAACCCTTCACGCGTGCCATTGAGGTGCAGATACTCGATGGCCACAACAGTGAAAATGCCACCAGTCACGGCGATGTATTCGGTATTCAGGGCGCAACGATGACGCCCGACAAACTCCATCCGGGCGGCTGGATGCGCTCCCTGCCTGCTGAACGGCGATGCAACCCGGCCGGCCAGTGGAACCATTATCGCGTCGAGAGCCGCCGCGGTACGGTCAGTCTGGCAGTTAACGGCAAGGTAGTAACTCGCGCTTTTCACACAAATCCGCGAAAAGGATATATCTGCCTTGAATCCGAAGGTGGTGTTGTTAATTTCCGCAATATTCGTATTTG
>Ga0307380_10011746_pt1 | contig 10939 bp, 7 predicted proteins | sample UN3MG_FD_202239 | JGI IMG/M metagenome (GOLD analysis project Ga0307380, IMG submission 202239) | Soil microbial communities from Risofladan, Vaasa, Finland - UN-3 | ecosystem: Environmental > Terrestrial > Soil > Coastal area > Acid sulfate soil | place: Finland: Risofladan, Vaasa | collected... | reverse complement strand
GCCGCTGGTTCGAGATAGACAATGTTTTTGACAAGACACTTTTCGGTACACTCACCACAGCCGGTGCACTTGTCCGGATCGACAAAGCGTGCTTTTTTCCTGAGGCGAACGCTAAAGTTGCCTGCCGTCCCTTCGATGGATTCAATTTCGGAATAGGTCAGTTTCTCAATATTCAGATGTCTGCCGCAATCGACCATTCTTGGAGCAAGTGTGCACATCGCGCAGTCATTAGTTGGGAATGTCTTATCAAGTTGTGCCATCACTCCTCCAATTGACGGACCCTTTTCGACAAGATAGACCTTATATCCCGCTTCAGCCAGGTCGAGTGAAGCCTGCATGCCTCCAACACCGCCGCCAACTACTAAGACGGCACCAACCTTTCGACTTGCTTCCTGATCCATTTATCCTCCCTTGGTATCTATATAGAAACTAACTATCCTTTGGAGATCCCAGTTAGCAATTCGTCGGCGCTGACGAAATGCTTTTGCAATCCTAATTTATCCGACGATATTCCAAATGCCAATCCCATCAGTTGTGTAAAGTAAAACACGGGCATGCCATAGTGAGTATCGTATTGCTGTTCGACCTCTTCTTGTCGCGTATCCAGGTTTACATGACATAGCGGACAGGCAACTGCAATCGCATTCGCCCCGACCGCTTTGGCTTCCTCAAATATATCGTGCGTTAATTTAAGAACCACATCAGTGCGTGTCATCGCAAGAGCACCGCCACAACAGTCTGTTTTGTAAGACCAGTCGAGAGTTGTAATTCCCAACGAGCGAAGCAGTTCGTCCATAGCCATAGGATACTCGCACTCATCGAATTGCATCACCTTCGCCGGCCTGGTAAGAAGACAGCCGTAGTAGCATACCACTTTCAGCTCAGGCAACTGTCTTTCGACTGCTTCTGCAAGAGCTGCCCCATCGCCGAATATCTCAAGGGGACTTAATACATTCACAGATTTCGGCAAGGGGGTATTAAGTACCTCGCTAATCTTGCCGGCCATCTCGGAGTCTTCGGCTGCCTCGTATATGGCGGTCTTCAATCGCGAAAAACAGGCGGCACATGGAGCAACAACTTCGGTCATCCCCATTTTCTCCGCCAGGCTGAGATTCTCAAAAGGAAGCGCAAGTGACAAAAGCCTGGATGTGCAATGTGCAGGAGAAGTGCCACAGCATATCCAGCCTTTGACCTCCTCGATCTCTATGCCAAGCTTTTCGCAAACAGCCCGGAATGAAACATCGTATTCGGAGCCGGTTGAGTGCAGTGAGCAACCGGGATAGTAGGCGTACTTCTCAGTCATCGTATGCTGACCTCCCTCAATATTTCAATAAGAGAATTTTACTTATTAAAGTGTATCTTTAGATTATTGCTATAAACCTGCTTCAAACTAAGCGCCCCGATACTTTTTTTCGACGCTCTTCACACGACGAAATATCTTCCACGTAGTCCATGCTCCCTTTAAGCTGGGAATCATTTTGAGCTTGCCTTTTAGGAACATTTTCATCCCCAGTCCAGAATCTTTAAAGAACTGAAAAGTCCTTAGCTTCAAACCCACAATCATACCGATCTCGAACATTCGTCCGCATTTTTTGATATTGGCGAGAGCTGCTTTGTAGAAAGATGCCACCTCTGGAATAGCAGGTTTCATCCCTCGCCTGATAGATATGATTTTTACAGCATCCATCACTTTCGCAACGTCGACTTCCTGTGGACATCTTGTCGTACATGTTTCACAGGATGCACACAGCCAGACTGTCTTGCTGTTGAAAACGAGGTCTTCCATGCCCAGACGGATGGCATGTATCAGTTGGGCGGGCTTATAGTCCATGGCATATGAAACCGGGCAGCCGGACACACACTTCCTGCACTGATAACAAAGGTTCACATTCTGGCCGCTCTCGCTTAATACTTCTTCCGCCAATTGCGACTGTGTTATAACAGTTAGAGTAGAATCCATCATTTTAATTTCTTTCACTGTGACTGCTAATAGCCTCTCTAAACCATTTGAACAAGGCTATGAACTCCCTGCCGACGAAGCCGCATAGCTCAAGAACAGAAAGATCAGGATTGAGAACTCAGCGATGACATCTCTTTCAAATTTGACTGTCATCGCAGGCCCATTTCCGAATCTTACATTAGGTGTCAAACCGTTTTCTTCTACATAACGATATACGCCCTTTTCAGATTTTGAGAGTATTTGAAGAACTTGGGGCAGGATAGGAAATGATACCTTCTCGGTCGTTGTTTGAGGTAAGCCTTTAACTATCCGTCTTTTTGGCTGATTCATAAATATTCTAAGTCTATAGTTTCAGTAAAAATATTTGAAATCATCTTTACTTTATGAACCAAAGTAGGTTCAATCCACGGATAAAGTATAATATTATTATTTTCTCGTTACTGAGAAGGAAAGCAAGAAAAAATTTTACCATTACTGAAAAAAAAAACGAAGACAATTAGCCAATATTTTCTAAGTGGTTATTCACAGAGGACTTACACGTCATACTTTCAAAGGAATTAGTGTTCAGTGCAGTTTTGGGCAAAACTGCACTTTCTATCGCTAATTTACTCTGCGTAAAATTGACCTGCCGCCGCTTTTCCCAACGCCCTATGTGAGAACACCATACTTTTGTATGTTTGTGCTGGATTCATCAAACCGTAGCGGAGCATGGGTTCGAACAACATCTCACAAGAAATTTTACTGTCCCCATGTAGCCTAAGACGCTATTCGGCTGATATGATTATAATCCATTCTCTAAAGAGCCATACGCCTTCGAACCAAAGCCATTGCCTTAAAGTAGAATGTGTAAAGTAAAGGCACTAACGAACCGCTTTTACACCTCCGCCTCCTAACGCCCTTTTTGCCTCAGCTTCAACTGTTTTTTGGTTAACCATAGTGATGTCACCCGGTGTTTCCTGCACCAAAATCCCGTGAGCGGCGCCCCAATTGACAGCTGTTTCCAAGTCTTCACCCTTAAGTAGAGCTGCCAATACTCCTGAAGCAAATGAGTCTCCCCCGCCTGTTCTGTCTCTAATAGGGACATTTTCTCTAAGGGGCGCTTCATAGAAAATATTATTCAGAACATCATACAGCACGGCTCCCCAGCTAATTAAATCCGCATTGTGGGCGCCTCTCCATTGGGTTCCTACCAAACTTAAATTGGGTAAGTCTTTTACGACTCGGCCTACGGTATTTTTATATGCTTCAATCCATTCCTTATAAGGTGCATTTTTTGATACCTTTGTTTCATAACCAAGCGCATCAGATAAATCAGAGTCGTTTCCAACCAACATGCCAATATATGGCGCAAGACGCCTGTTTATGGTTCTTGCTCTTTCCTTGTCGGGTTCCACCTTTGATCTATAATTAAGGTCCGCGCAGACAAAAGTGCCCTGCTCTGCCGCCTTTTTCGCGGCTTCCAGGGCAAGAGCCGAGGTTTCAGGTCCTATTAAGGTAAAAATGCCGCCCGTATTGAAAACCCGGACACCTTCCTGCTCAAATAATTCATCAAGGTCAAAGTCTCCTGGTTTAAGCAGTCTTGCAGCGCTGTTACCGCGATAATATGTAGTATCGGAAGGCAATACACCACTACCGCTGTACGTGAAGTTAATCCCGTTACAGATGGTCCCCTTTTTATTTGTGGAATATTTACCGCCGTCATTTTTGGTATTCCACCAAACGATTTTACTGGTATCAACACCCGCTTCTCTGATTTGGTTTCTGATATTTTCCCCAACAGGATCGTCAACCAATGCAGTCAGGACTGCCGTACGCAGGCCAAATGCGTACGCCAGGCCAAATGCAATATTGGTTTCTCCACCGCCCTGCGAAATTCTGATATTATCTCTGACTCTTGCCGTTGGAGCATCTCTCGGATCAAGCCGCAACATGACTTCTCCCAACGACACCCCATCATATTTACATTCTCCGGCCGTTTTTATAGATGGATATTGGACGGTAACTGCCATTTTATGTCCCCTTAGAAATTCATTTAGACAACCTTAATTTTTTCACAATATTTGAACAACCTTCAAAAAAAACCTGCATTAACAGAAGAACAGAGATCTTTAACATCACCTTTTATTCATTTTCTGCATCCTTATTTCGATTCAGAAGTAACCTGATTAACATTACAACTCATGAAACTAAGTTTTACCGAGCACTATTCGGCTTTGCGAAACCGCACACTCCAATCGATCGTCCGACTGTTCTGACTATGGATGTTCACACGTACGTTCGGGCCAGTCTGTTTCCATGTAACCTGAACCCCGGCGTCGCGATCGACCGGCGAGACCCCAGCCTCGGTGACACTGTACGACTCTCCATCATCAGGAACGATAATTCTCAACTCGTAAGGATCTGCAGCTACGACCCGGCTTCGGCCTCGCAGCGTCAGGTTTTCAACGTCCCATACTTCCTCCAGAACATCTATGATTCCCTGTGTAATATGGCGAGATGTGCTGACAAGTTGTGGATATTCGCTCTCGGGACGTAAGGCGAGGACGCGGCACGAACCAGCCGGCAGCGTACACATTATACGATCAGCAAATGCAGGTACGAAATCATCTGCCCAGTAGTCGTAACCAACGAAGCGCTTCGCCTTCGGTAATCCTATTCGTGAAAGAGAATAGTCCACTTCAGCAGGTTCGTTTTCCTTCCAATTAAACAGCCCTATCACGTCGCGACGCACCGGACCGCGAGTGTCCGTCAGGAGCCAGATTCGGGCCAGTTCACTTTCGAACAGATCAACCGGTCGAGGACAAAGACCATGGTTCGGCATTGTACGACGCAGCAGGGAGACACGATCCTCCGGCAAATCCGAAAGCCACTCGCTAAAGACGTTAAGCTGTCCGCTAAGGGTGACCCAGGAACAAATAAGACGGGCATGCTCAAGCGGCAGCTTCGTACGTACGTAAATCGGATCGGGATCGTTATACCAGACACGCCCGTGTAGGAAATAACGGTTGGTCCCATGCCAGGGCCCGCGACAGAGGCTCTTCCAACTCGTGCCGTTGTCAGGCCCGATCCGCATGGCATCTACCAAACCAAAACTGCCCCCAAAACTGCGCATGTTCTGCGAGACACAGCAACCAAGGAAAAACACATCCTGCCCAGCCGCTTCACGCACGAGTTTCAGGCCATCGCGATAGGCCTCGATGTTCGTTTTGTCCGGATCGTGGAACACAGCTTCGCCAATATCATCCTGCACGTATCCGTTGTTCACATACGTCAGCTTCGTGGCTGTGCCCGTCCAAAGACCGTCCATCTTGAAATAACTGTAGCCCCAGTCATGCGCGATACGGTGCACGAAACTGCGGACGTACTCTCGTGTGTCAGGATTCGTCATATCAAGTGAAGTCCCACCCCAGCGAGCCCAATAGGGCGTGCCATCCTCGCGCTTGACAAACCAATCCAAATGCTGCTTAAAGAACGGATCATCCCGGTCGCCGGCAAACGGCATAAACCAGATGCCGGGTACCAATCCGGCCGATCGGATTTGACCGGCGGCTTTCTTCATACCGCCCGGATAGGGACCGTCAGGGTTGTGCGTGTAAAAATTTTTAGCAGGACCATTGCGGCGTTGTCCGAGTTGCCACTTATCATCGATTTGGACGAAATCGAATCCGAACGGCTTGAGCTTCTCGGAGGCTGTCCTGGAGAGTTCGGCAATGTGTACCTCGTCACTGGCACCACCGTACGGGCTGCTATACCAGGTGCAGTAGCCCATCATCATTGGCCGCAGGCGGATTTGATAGAACCGGGCAATTGCATCTGCATATGCCTCCAATCCCAAACGAGCATCGTCGAACAGACCAATCGCAAATATCTCACTATCGGTCTTGACGCCCGGCTTGATGCGCAGGCGGCCATAGTCGATTTGGGGAAGAATTTCAACCGAATCACCCTTGATATCGGAAAAGATAATTCCACTGCCCCGATCGTGGCTCAGCCAGCCGGACACTACCCCTCGACGACTCTCAGGTGCAGCAATGGCCAGAAAGGCGTAGCTACCTGGATTTTTATCCGGGGCAGTCAAGCCTGCGGTTCCCAAAGCCTTCAATTCGTCCGCTGGTTCAGGCAGATCGAGCATCAGAACAAAAGGTTGCTCGTGATGGACTAACCGGTCCTCGGAGGTCTGATTCGTCAACTGCTTTTGCACAAAAATAAACGGCAAATCAGTTACTAAGATGATCCGTCCCGTACCTCCATCAGACAATTCAGATTCGATCAGTTGCCCCTGTCCCAACCGGGGATGTTGCCAGGCAGAATTCCGGATTTTGCCCGGCTGCCCGTCGAATCGCAAAGCCGCGAAGATTGGGCCTCCCCGGCGAGCAAGATGAAAAACACCCTTTGAAGCGTTCCACACAACGCTAAGATGTGCATTCTCTATACGGCCAGCGTCTTGTAATGGCTTCTGGGCCTCAACAACGTCAACCTGCACGATGAACGAAAGCAGAACAATAACAAGCAAGGCGATGGATTGGTTCAGGCGGCTCTTTTCGAAGATGTTCATAAAAGTCTCCTACGTTACAAGTCTAATAATTGTTTAGGAACTATCTTGGTAATTTTGCTGTGATTTTGAAGGAATCAGAGCATGGGTTACTATAGCTATATTTATATAAGCAAAAAATGTATTAGTCGATCGCTACCAGCTCCAGTATCAAAGCATTTACGGTTTTTTTGTCCTGGCTCAGGACAGTCTGAACAGCAACACCTTCTCTACGAGCATCCGGCATCGAATACCTAATCGACTTTCACTTTTTCGCTCCTTCTGTCTTGATTAAGAATTAGCGCCTTGGTGCGCTTCGTTCATCCCTCTGGTACTGCTGCAATAGTGCAGTTAAGTTCGCAACGATCTCGGGGTGCTGATAATACAGGTTCTTAGTTTCACCAGGGTCATCGATCATATCGTAGAGCTGGCCAGACGCGTCGGGATTATCGAGAGGCGGCTCGATGGGGATTGTGCCCATCCAGCCGTTTGCTCTATAGTTTTCATTGCCAGCACCTTTGTGTAAGAGCAACTTCCATCTTCCCTTACGAATACCCAAGGCGCCGGTTATGGTATGATGCACGAGCGCTTCGCGAATAGGTTTGTCGTTTTTTTCCAGTAAGGCGGGCAGAATATTATAGCTGTCAACGGCAGCATTTTCGGGCAATCCGGCACCAGCAACGGCCGCGGCAGTGGCCATGAAGTCCACAAGACAGATCAACTCGTCACTAACACTGCCAGGCCTAATTTTACCGGGCCAGCGTGATATGAATGGCACGCGATGGCCACCCTCCCAATTATCTCGCTTCATGCCACGTAAGCCGCCGGAGGCGTCGTGTTGGTATCGCTGTTTGATTTGCCAGGTGCAAATCTCCGGCCCATTGTCAGACGTGACGATGATTAACGTATCATTCGCGATACCAAGGCGGTCAACTGTCTCTATAATGCGACCAGCTACCCAGTCGAACTCATGGATGAAGTCACCAAGGTTGCCGGCCTGACTTTTACCGACGAATTGTTTTGCCGGCCATGCAGGCAGGTGCGGCGTCTGAGTCGCGTGATACAGGAAGAATGGTTGGTCAGGGTTTTTCTTGATGTGGTTTTCCATGAACTTTATGGATTTATTCAACAGGACTTTATCTACCGTCTCAAAGTCAAAGTCGGGCACCTTCACGCCGGGGCGACTTGTGCAGAAATCGTATTTGTCTTGTATTTCCTTTGGTGTCCCCGGCCATCTTTCGGTCGGCAGACCCACAGTCCCGTCGTTTTCGATAAAGGCATAAAGCCAGTCGGTGGTTGGGCATGCCGACGTGCCAAAGAAGTAATCGAAGCCGCGAGTCGTGGGTGCATCCTTGATCGGTACTGTGAAGTCGATCAGGCTGCCATCGCGAGGTCCCATGTCAGGCGGCTTGACAGTCGTACCGTCCTTCATGGTCCAGGTCATGCCAAGGTGCCACTTGCCAACGGCGACAGTGCGGTAGCCCGATTGCCGGAGAACCTGGCCTACTGTCGGAGTGTCTCGCCCGATCAGCGGTGCGCTGAAGCCCATCAGCACGCCCGACGTCTTCCAACTGCGCCATGGGTAGCGACCTGTCAGTACGCTGTAGCGAGTCGGCGTACAGACGGTACTCGGAGTGTGAGCGTCAGTGAACCGAATGCCCTGCTGTGCGAGGCGATCAAGGTTAGGGGTGGGGATCTTCGATTGTGGATTATAGCACCCGATGTCACCATAACCCAGATCATCGGCGAGGATGAAGATGATATTGGGTTTTTCAAGCCCGGCCTGGGTTAAACAGCAGAAAGCCAGACACAACAGCAACGTCAAGATTGACATGCCCTTCATTGTCATCGTAATCTTCTCTGAGCCAAAGACAGGACAAGTTCTTCGTGGGTGTCAAATTGTAATTGTTTGCTTAGACTCCGTCCCCGTGGGTAACATCCTTGATGCAGGTTTACTTAAAGGGCCTTTTTTGTTGAATGGGCACCAATGGTTTTATTACCCTTTTGTCGAAATTATACACCTATGTGAGAGAGAGCAGCAAAGAAATTCTACTTTCCCGCTGGTTATAGAAACAATCGGCATGATAAATCTATTGTTAATGTGAAGCTGCCTGACGCTTTTACCTTAAGGTGAAAGCGTCAGGCAGCATTAAAGGACGAATAAGGAAGGCAATTAGCCATATAGCGAATCAAGTAATGTAGCAGAAGCATAGAATTTTTGAGTTTTAACAAAACAGACTGTCGAAACAGCACCCACTATGATTACGCAACAAGAAACAACCGTAATCTACAAAGCACTTGAGGTTTTCAACTTCTTATCTCTATCACCTCTTGATCTCAAGTGACGGCTCTTTCATCGGTTCACCGACCAGATTCTTCTCAACGAAACGTTTATTCCTGCTTGTCCTTCTTTACCTCCATGAATTCAACGCGAATACCGTTGGAATCGCGCAGGTTCATGAGCCAGTCTCCGGTCTTCGCATGGAAGGGTTTGAAACGTGCCGGCAGGCCCCGTTCCAAAAGCAGCTTATGGGCTCGTTGGATATCCGGGACTGCAAAGCAGATGTGCTGTCGCTTTGCAGGAGGGTCTGCTGCATACACCATCAACTCGACATAGTCGCCGTGAGTGCCGGGCATCATCAAGTTTATCCAGCGGATATCGCCAGGGGCGGGCCCGCCACGCGTCGTCTCCCAAAATCCGAGCTTGTCCCGGTAGAACGTCATGGACACGGCACTATCGGCCACCGCCAGTCCTACGTGCTGCAAGTGACTGGAGATGCGCCGCTCGCCCTTGGTCTTGCCGCGTGCTTTAGATTGCCGGGAATCCGGCATATACTGGACGAAATCGAGTATCGTGCCGTCGGGATCGGATAACGAAAAACGTTGATTTCCATCGTCCCCTCTGTGGATGTCTCCTGGAGCAAGGTTACGCTTCCGGAGCATATCGTGCGCCCGCTTAATGTCCGGCGTCAGCAGTGAGAACCGGTCCAGGCGGAAGTTCTCGTCTCCGGCATCGCTTGGAAAAAACGCCAGGTATTGATCGTCGTTGACCTTAAAGTACAGAGCGAGGAGTTGATCCTGTGCATCCTTCACTTGAAACGTTTCTTCAAATCCCATCACATCGCCATAAAACTGGCGTGCCTTCTGGAGATCGGCGACCCGGAAGCTCACCTGAGCCAGTCTGGCGATGGGTAACTGTTCGGCTGCGCCTGGAGCTGAAGATAACAGTTCGGCCGTGCACGACGTTGCCAAAAACAGGAGCCACATAAAAGAGTATCTGCATTGTCTCATTTTTTTTACCTTTTCATGCATAACGGGTTATTTCCGCGGCGGATACTTCTTGATGAATCCGTTGCGGCTGTTGGTTACTCTAAAGGAGCCGTCGGCATCGGCCACCAACTTGATGTGGCGAGCCTTGTCGCTTTTCTCGCCCAGGTTGGCAATAAACGCTTCCGGGCCGTTGTAGCCCTTTTCACCCCCTTCACGGATGAACTGGGTCTGCCAGAGGTCCAGTTCGGGCACACTGTTCAGCAGCTTCATGGCGTCCGGCGTGCCGACCCCATGGCCGGACGAGCCTAAGCTAAGGATTGCCACACGCGGGTGCAGCCCGTACACCTCCGCCGCGGAGCATGAGGAGAGGCCGTGGTAATAGTCGCCTAACTCGCGTGTCATGCCCATAGCGTGGTGGGTCACCAGGTAGGCGTCGGCCTTGCCGATTAGGTTGTTCGGGCAGAAGAGCTTATTGGCCGTGTTCCACGTCAGATCGCCCAAGTCAATGAAACGGAACTTCCCGTAGCTCACCACAACTCCAACGGACTGTCCGTCCTCGGCGTCGTCCTCGGTCCGCCGGTCTATGCCTTCGCAGGCCGGATTTACCTCGCCGCAACCTTTGAGCGGCTGCGTGATGACCTTGCCGGCCGCGCTCACCACTACTACATCCAATCCCTCGACCGGCACACGATCGCCGGGCTTCACCACAAGGTGGCGTGTCTTGGCCCTCGCCGTGCGGTACTTGTCGAATCGCTCATCGTACAGTTGGCCCATACCCTGCTTAAACCAGAGACCGCGGCGCTGTTTCCACCAGGCGTCGTCCTTGCCGTACACAGCGCTGTCGCCGTGGTCGACGAAACAGCCGACGGGTATTTTCTCGGCGATCAGCGGCACGGCACCCATGTGGTCCTCCTCAAAGTGGCTCACGAGAAGGTAATCTATCTTCCGAATACCGTTCTGTTTCATGAACGCGAGGATACGGTTGGCCACGCGTGAGGGGCCAGTGTCGAGCAGCATTACTTCGCCCGACGGAGACACTACGAAAACAGTGTTGCCAAGCCCCACATCCACGACATAGATACAGACCTGGGCTCTATTGTCCGGGATCTTAGGCCCGGATTTAGCCTCGTTGCTCGGCAGTATAACATAGCAGACGAGGGCGATGCTCAGGATAATAA
>Ga0307380_10011745_pt1 | contig 10939 bp, 11 predicted proteins | sample UN3MG_FD_202239 | JGI IMG/M metagenome (GOLD analysis project Ga0307380, IMG submission 202239) | Soil microbial communities from Risofladan, Vaasa, Finland - UN-3 | ecosystem: Environmental > Terrestrial > Soil > Coastal area > Acid sulfate soil | place: Finland: Risofladan, Vaasa | collected... | reverse complement strand
GAGCTCTGGTGAGCTTCTTTGTTTCCTCTGTGTCGTTCTCGTTCGTGCTCATGAACGAAGCGTAGGGATCTAGAACGACCATGCTCGGCTTCAGCTTCTTGATGATACTCACGAGCACATCGAACTCATGCTTCACATCCAAGAAGAGTGGACGTCTCCCAAGAAACAGCTGGATGGAGTCAGGAATGACGTTGCGTGTGCGCATGTGCCCAAGCAGTCTCTTGCGCATCGTTTGCAGCGTACCCTCGGTGGACAAGATGACGACGGGCCCGTAGTGTTCAATTGGCATCTGCTCCATGAGCAGACCAGTCGAGGCAATGGCCACTGCCATGTCGAAGCATATCGCTGACTTGTAGCTCCCACCAGAGCCGTAAACGAGAATTCTGCCCGCTTTCGGTATGACGTTTCGGACTATCCAGGGCTCGGGATCATCTGGTATCTCAAGGAGATCTCGAACAGTATAGAGGGGATAGACGTCTCGCTTTGTCATGGCAGCTCTTTGTCTGTCAACTGTGTCTAATCTGAATCGCACGCCAGAGCCCGTCCGGTCAAGTTCAATGTTGCAATAAATAGTCGCTATCTTTGACGGCATACAGCTATTAGCGTATTGATATCATAAAGTTGTGATATAGCTGTTGACACCATCTTTTAGTTCATGCGAGATAGACATTCACATGATGCACATCGGAACAATCTGGAACGAGATACTCACTGGAACGGTCGTGAGATTCGGCACGAAGTACGCTGGACTCGGCAAGATTGAAACAGCGAACCCAGACAACTTTGAGATTATCAAAGCGAAACCAGGGGTTATGACTGTTAGCGCTGCGAAGCTGCAGAGCGAGCTTGGCTACTACATGCCATACAATCTGTTCTATGCTGGCCAGCGCCCCGGTGTGCTCGACTCCTGTCCTCCAGACCAGCAAGCCACGACACCATTCGGCTTGGCGTTGATGGACCACCAGCGTCGTTCTGTTGGGCTCTGCCGTCTTGTCTGCAGAGAGTCCGCAGGCATCCTGGTGGGGGCTGACATCGGTTCAGGGAAGTCCATCGTAGCCCTGCAGTCCATGTGGCTAGATGGTTTCCTGGCGAAGTCTGGTGTCATTATTGGACCCCTGGCTGCTCGGGACACATGGTGCGGAGAGGACTCGGACGCTCGCAAGCATTACGGCTTGCACGTACATCCTGTGTCTGGAACAGTGGCTCTGCCCAAGTACTTCGAGCCTGGACGCTGGTATTTCTGTCACTACGACATCCTTGGTTACTGGCACTCGACAATCTTCAGAGACCTGAAGCCCGAGAGCATGATTGTGGATGAGAGCCAAGATCTGTGCAATCCGAGATCTGATCGGCACAAGTCAGCGAAGAGCCTGTCCATGTGTTCATGCATCAAGCGCCGCATCTTACTGTCAGGGTCACCGATACCCAAGAACAGGCTGGATCTGTATGGACAGATGGCAATCGCGCAACCGCTCCAGTGGGGAAGCTGGGTAGACTTCGGGGTAGCTTACTGCAACGGGCACAAGGAGTCTCACACGGAAGAAGGCGAGGGACACTGGGTGTTTGATGGCAGGACAGGCACGGAAGAGCTTCAAGCCAGGCTTGCTGGCGGATACCTGCGCTACACAAAGGACCAGATAGCTGAAGACCTGCCGAAGCTGGAACGCCATCGGATTGATATCGAGCTGGACAGCGAGTCGAAAGATGCCTACCACCTAGCACTCACCGATATCCGCAAGTACAGAGAGACACTCGAGCACGGAGCCCCGCTTCCATCCAAGATCTCGTTCGGTGGCGTAGCCTTCACTGTTCCGAAGTCGAAGCCTCCAGCGGCAGAGTTGCTCGTCACATCAGCACTCAAGTCGATCTTGGATGCAGGGAAGCTGCCACACGCGAAACGTGTCATCGAAGACTTGCTGGCTGCCGGTCACAGGAAGATTGTTGTCGGCACATGGCGCAGAGAGAGCGCCAAGATCTTACTGAATAGCTTGACTAATGGACCTGGTGCATTGAAAATACGTGTCTTTGGTCCGGTCACTGGAAACATGGAGTGGGGCAAACGGTTGGATCTGGCGCAGCAATTCGCGCGAGAGAGCGGAGCAGCTGTCTACGTAGCAACGCGCGGCTCAGTTAAATACTCAATCAACGCGTTGAGTGCAGCCGACGCCTGCCTGCAGATAACACCCGATTGGAACCCTGACTCCAACCTGCAGTTCGAGGGACGCATGCATCGCAAGGGCAATCCGAATGCACTGGTGCATTCCTACTACATGTTGTCACCAGACACCCTCGATGATCGCATCCTCGAGCTGTTGAGAGACAAGGGCCGCGAAGCTGTAGAGATATCTTCAGCTGACACTGAAGGCGCTCACTTGGCGGCTGATCTCAATCCAACTGGTTTCTCTGGCGAGAGCTGGTCAATGGATGACATCATGTCCTTCCTTCCAGAAGTGGAGACATTCTGATGTATGAAACGAAAATTCAGCATCCAGCTGTCAGCAACAAAGTAGAGAAGGGCCTGACTGTTCTGCTCTACGGCCATCCAGGCACGTGGAAGACGACGTGGTGCGCACAGTGGCCCGGCGTAGTGTTCATATCTATCGTGTCTGAGGGCGGCGATGCAGCTCTCACATCGTACCCGACGATAGCCAAGTGGCTTGTCGACAATGCCAGCACGAAGGACATCCCACCAGTGTTCAACACATCCGAGCCACAGAAGTTCCCTGTGCGCACGACAAAGGAGTTTGTCGACTACATAGAACTGATCTGCAAGAACAGGAAACAGTGGGGCATCTGCACTGTGGTTGTTGACGGGCTCACCCAGCTGATAGACATCTGGAAGCGAGAGTACATCCACCTGAAGCAGGCAGACAGGAACTACACACAGAGGTCAGACAAGAGAGGTGGAGATCTCCTGGACCAGCAGGCTTGGGGATTTCTGAATCTGTTCTTGTCGACAGCACGTGTTGACCTGCAGAATCACGGACTCAATGTGATCTGGACGACATTCCTGAAAGAGGTCTGGTCTCCACCGGACCCAAAGGGTAACCAAGATCTAATCGCTGAGCTTCCGATGATCACTGGTGCGAACAGGGTCACGTTACCAGCACAGTGTCAGCTGTGGTTGTACGCGAAGAGAGAAAAGACACCTGACATGAAGGTTCCTGGTACCTACAGTGTGCAGCCGAGATACCTCACCAAGTCGACAGGCACAGCTGACCTGCGTCACAAGTTTCTGTGGAAGTTCCCAAAGGGTTGTCTGATGGACCCTGACTTCGGCACACTGCCGACATTTAGATCTATCTACTACGAGCTGCACGAACACATCTATCTGGGGCAGTAGCCCCTGGAGGAGGGGGCATGCCGCCCCAAGTAGTACCCATTTTCTGGTTCGACAAGAGCGAACCCAAGGAGGAGCACGATGCATTTTCTGCCATTCGACGTGAACACAACTGAGCCACAGCAAGGTGGAGGGTCCAGGTACCCCGAGGGCATCTATCTCTTGCAGATGGAAGACGCCACGAAGGACGCGACCGAGAAGAATGGTCAGTACACCAGGCGCGACTTCAAGACCAGAATCCTCATGGGCCCAGGCTGGAGTCAGGAGTACGCTGGCAAGCAGTACACATTCGGTTACCGCACGAATGACGACGACCCCTCCCGGCAGAAGGCCTGGAACGGTCGCCTCATGGGTGTGGCTGTGGCCTGCCTCGGCTCAACGGAAGCGGTGCGGCAGACTGCGCAGCAGCACGGCGGATTCCTCCCCGGTGAAGCGCTCTCAGGCCGACAGTTCATCGTAGAGCTCACGGCGAACGGCAACTTCGTAAACATCTCGAAGTGCCTGCCGTACACGGAGCAGGTCTGGAACGAAGAGGTCGGCGGCACTCCGCAGGTCAACATCGCTCCGGCTCCAGTAGCCCTGATGGCGGCCCCGATGGCTCCGGCTCCGATGGCGGCTCCGATGGCTCCGCCCGCGCCTGCGCCCGTAGCCGCTGCACCTGCACCCGCGGCTTTCACGCCCCCAGCTCCTCCTCCCCCTCCCGGATACCCTGCCAGGTAATCTGGCAGGGATCCGGTAGGGATCTCTGAGTAGCCAAAGCTCGGGGAGGAGACCATCCTCCCCGAGCGCATTTTGGAGGCAGCGTGGACAGAACGTACTACCACGGACTGATTGTTGAACCTGACTGCAAGTACTGTCCCTTGCGGTTCGACACCAAGGTCCTGCCAGATGGCTACATACCTGCTCGTCTGTGTTTCGTTGGTGAGTCTCCTGGCTACAACGAGCGCAATGACGGCAGAGGATTCGTTGGTAGATCTGGAGAACTGCTGTGGGCGTACTGCAACCTGTATGGATTCAGTCGCGACGATGTGTGGGTCACAAATGGAAGCCTCTGCAGCAAACGAGCAGTTTCGCTGGCGACAGGAGCACAACTGCCTGAAGAACAGGTCAAGATCATCTCGGCGAAAGCGTGCCGCAGGCGTCTCATTGGCGAACTGTTGACTGTGACACAGGGTGACCCGCAAGCTGTCATCGTACCACTTGGCAATGTAGCGCTGCAGATGCTGTCCCTCCGCAAGAACTCACGTGTGTTCCAGTATCGAGGATCTATCCAGCGAATAGACCTGCAGGCACTATGGAACGAAGTGAATTAGTCGCTGTCTACGTTGGGCCCAGTGACCCACTCAATATCAGGTGGAGCATCGAGCACAGGATTGCACCTGTCTGGCGCTGGACAGTGCGAGTAGTGCTACCCGGTCGCACTGGAGCATTCGGTATCCATCCAGTGCTGTCACGCAAAATGTTCAAGACGTACAGGAAAGCTGTGCAAGCCATCCAACAGGAGACGGAGGGAGCATAAATGGCGTATTTGATCCCCGTAATACATCCTGCTGCTGTACTGCGTGGCACGCGTCCAGTCGGAGAAGCCATATCTGCAGATCTCGGCAAAGCCTACAGAATATCGCAAGGTGACGGGCCTAATCTCACAGAGCACATCATCCATGTTGTGCCTGGCAACCCCCTTGGACTGCCTGAATCGTTCAAGCGCGCGTTGGCCTGGCTCGAATCGTGGGCCTCAAGACCTTGTCGTGTAGGTGTCGACGTCGAGACATCGGCGCTTGACTACTTCAACTGCAAGCTCTACTCCATTTCGCTGGCAGAAGCAGAGACAAGCACAGCTGTAGCGTTCACAGCGTGGGATCTCCACACGTTGCCGCCGAGCTACGAGATGGCTCTCGAGCGTGCACTGGCGAAAGTACTGGCAGCGGAGCACGTAGAGAAAGTGTTCCACAATGCCCCGTTCGATCTAGCTGTGCTGTACCGACGAGGCTACCACGTAGGTGGAAAGTACTGGGACACGCAGGGGCTCCACCATTTGATACAACCAGACATTCCTCATGACCTCGGCTGGGTGGGTCACACGTACCTGGATGTAGAACCGTGGAAGCTCGATCATCAGTCGGGCAAGATGGCCAACACGAAAGATCCGGTCGAGCTACTGATCTACAACGCCAAGGACGCTCTCTACACAGCAATGCTGGTCGAACCCATGCTCGAGCACATTTCTGCTCTTGGCATGAGCCCAACACTGGCTAGCTGGCAAGCAGAGTACGCCAGACTGGCGACAGACATGGAGAACTACGGCATCCCGATCAACTTCGACAAGCGCCGCGCCCGCGCAAAGATGATGCGCGACCGCATGGCGCAGAAACGAGCGTGGATCAGAGACTTCCTCAAGTGGCCAGACTTCAATCCCATGGCCGACGTGCATCGCAGAGAAGCGTTGTATGGAAAGAAGTATGCAAGCGAACCGTGGAATCTGTGCTTGCAGCCATCCAAGTACACAAAGAAGACCGGCAAGACATCCACATCTTACAAGGCAATCATTGACCACCTCGAGCACCCGTTCGTACGAGCTCTGGCAGACTATGTTGAGACACACATGGCTTACGCCACGCAGTTCAGAGATGGTACGCTGCTCAATCTTGATGGCAAGCGGGAAGCGCCCGGTGGGTACGAGCGAGCTATCTGCTCCGATGGACGCATCCACCCCAGATGGAAGCCCAATACACTCCGGTCTGTCCGCTACGGGTCTGACCCGAACTGTTTCTCAGCTGACACTGAGCTACTCACAGTGATCGGCTGGGTTCCGTTCCCAGAGGCGCACAGGCGCAAGCTGCGCCCGATAGAGTATGATCCACACACAGACACAGCTAAAGCCACAAGCGAGCGCTACAGCTACGTGCAGCAAGCCAACGTGACTGATTGGGTAGAGGTGAAGACTCAGTCTGTAGACATCCTCATGACAGGACTCCACAGATGCTTGCTACTGTACCAGAACGAGACCACAAGACAGTGGCATGCAGAGGTGACGCAAGCAGCAGAACTGCCTGCATTGTGCGGCAGGCATCCACACGTGCTCACAAGAGCGGGAACGTGGGAGAAGAATTCTCCAGTGAAGCTATCTCACGCCGAGATATCGATCTTGTGTGCCTGCCAAGCGGACGGCTGGAGAAGAAAATACGGAAAGGGAGAAGCCTGGACATTCTATCTCACGAAGAAGCGTAAGCTGGTGAGACTTACTGAAGCTCTAAGAACTCTTGGGTCTGCTGCTGTGTGGTACGCAAAGCCCATCCCACGAAACGGAGTACGTGCCTGCAGAAAACAGTCGACAGCTGTGTACCTGAAGGACTGTCCCTTGAAGGAATGGATAGACAGTCTGCTCACTGACAAGAGCAAAAGCTTCGGACCGTGGCTGCTTGATTGGTCAGCAGACGATCTGCGGTACTTCGTGCAAGAGGTCACGCGGTGGGACGGCAGAGTCGATAGAGGCTCAGAATACTCCACAGTGAACAAGACAAACGCTGACTGGGTGCAAATAGCAGCAGTACTGTCCGGAGAGAAAGCCGGGCACGTATCTAGCTTCTTCGGACCGCACTCCAAAACACCATGCTATCAAGTATCAGCTGGCCGACCAAAGCGCTGGACAGGCATACGAAAGAAGCACGTGAGCAAGTTCACGCACGAAGGCATGCCTGCGCACTGCATAACAGTATCCACCGGGTTCATCATCGTGCGCAGGAATGGCAAAGCCCACATCACTGGCAACTGTCAGAATCAAAAGGCTTTATCGCCTGGAGCGGACCCAATTACGTGCGATCGAGTGATGTTCGAGGCAGCTCCTGGCCGCACATTTGTGGGCGCAGACAAAGATCAACTCGAGCTGCGGATCCACGCGTGCCGCGCTGGCGAAAAGGAGCTGCTTGACGAGATGCGCAGAGAGGGCGGAGACCCCCACACGCTAGCCTGCAAGATGGTTTACGGAGAGACCTTTACGAAGGAAAGCAAGAAGGGCCAGAAAATGCTCCGCACCATCATGAAGAACGTTGTCTACGCCTCGCTCTACCTGGCTGGTGTCACCACAGTCTGGCGCACCATTCGCGAGAGAAAGGCGCTGGACCCAGCAGTGCGCGCATCGATGACACCGGCTGTCGTGCGCCATGCGCACTCGAGCTACTTCATGCACTTTGCGCAGATCAACAAGTACAATGAGTGGCTGATACAAGAAGCCACCACCAAGGGCTACATCGAAATTCCGCCATTCGGACGTAGACGCTACTTTCCAATCAAGCCGGTACAGGGCACAGAAGTGTGCAATTGGACGACCCAATGCTGTGGTGCTGAGATCGTCACCAGTGAGATGTGCGAGATCCAGTACGAACTGAAGCGTCGGTACAAGGGGAGAGCCTCTGTTATTGCTCACAAGCACGACGAACTCAACGTGGAGTGCGATGAGAAGGACGCAGAGGACATTGCCAAGCTGATCAAGCAGGTCTTCGGCAGCACCAAGCTAGACGGACCCGCAGGCCCGGTCTACCTGACTGCAGACACCAACATCGCCAACAACATGGCCACGCTGAAATAGGAGAAGCAGACCTACCATGAAAGTCTTCAAGCAGTTCCTTGTTGCTGACCGCGGAGCGCTGAACGACTCCTACGTATCCGCTGCATCAGATGGGCATGCATGTGGCCTGTCGCTTCATGATGGCAGCGGCACCGTGTCGTTCAACTTCAACCTGGACAATGAGGTTGACAAGCGGGCTGCGATGCAGACACTCGCTGGGATTGAACTGGCAATCAGATTTCTGCGCAAAGAGGGAGAATTCAGCTCGAGAAAATGGCGGGATGCGATCCTGGCAAAGCTCGGGAAAGCCCTGACAAGTATCACATCCCGCCCATCCCCATGAACATGATGTCGTAGCCATTGACGCCGATGTTGACCAGCGTCTGCGGGTTGACAAACTCGAAGATCACCTGGTCGCTGTTGACAATTGGCTGGAAGATAGGCACAGCCGCTGCCAAGACAATCGTAGCGTACGCTGTCCAGTGCGCAGACGCGAACGCGAGAGACAAGTCAATTGTCCATCTACCAGTTCCAGCGCTCTTGGACACACTGCTGACACCCCACCCACGAACGAGAATGGGATCTACGCCCTCGCCCATCGCAGTGATTCTGGCCCAGACTCCGGCAGCGTAGTCGAGTTCAGTACCGACCTCTTCCATGAGGGGAGGGATGACCTCTGATCGCCAGATCGTACCCTTCTGCTGCGAGCTGGACAGATTGCCAATGTCCGTGTCGTACGGATTGGGGTACATGATGTAGTCGTCTGCGCTCTCGTAGCTACCGAGAGCGAGCTGCCGCAACGGATCTGCATGAGCATCAGCATCACCCTTGATGGCAGTGACCATCCTGCTGTACGCACGAGCCATGACTACCTCGTTCTCCCCCTGTACACAGGAGGCTGCGCCGCAGCCAGATGGGCGGATTTCACGATCACGTGGATCGTGTTCTTGTTCTGAAACGACATGGACACCACAGACATACCATGGAAGCGCTTGTCGTCCTCAAGACCCTGAGTAGCAATGCGCCGCGCGGTACTGGGGCAATCGCCCTCGACAGCTCCAGTCAGGTCGGGCCGCGCTCGGTATCGAATCATGGCGTTTGGTGACGACAGCTCTTCTACCACGTTGATCTTGTATCGCCGATTCATAGGTACTCTCCAGATCTCTCAGCAGTGTCCGCATACCCCCTGAACAGGCCGGACATAATGTTCTTCCGCAGTATCTCACTCACCTCATGCCGTTCCACCACGCGCACTACCGGATTGCCAGATCTGTCCACCCAGAAGCGGTAGACGGGCAGCCTGGATGGAGACTTGTAGTGACGCATGTCAGCACGCATGTGACCCTCATTGTACAGCAAAGCGTCATGAGTGACAGTATCAACATCAGTGCACTCAGGAGCTAGACAGAGCCACAGTCTCGAGGAGCGCTTGGCCCAGCTGTGCACGACACGGCTGAGGTCTTTAGCCACCTCCTCCTCGGTCATGTAGCCCATGCAATCCCACAAGGGGAAGATGGGTACGAGACCTTTCTGATGCGCCATCCGGCACGCCTGGCGTCCAAAGCTCAACGCGCCCTTTGGACCAGCTGTGCCCAGTGGTGACAGCACAACTGCCCAGTTCGATATCCTCTTCGGAGCAGACATACCCACTTGCGTACCACAGTATTTTTCAGTTGACAAGACCTTTTTTCAAAGATAGGCTGGGCGCGGTGGTCGGGTCGGTTGGAAAAGGGAATATGTATATAGAGCCGTGAGCTGGGCCATCTATATATCCCCTTTTCTTACCCACCCAACCGCACGTCCAGTTTCGGTAGCGACAATCAGATAGTCAAGGTTTTATTGCTGAGCGAGAACAGACAGAACTCAGGGACCACCTTTCACTGATGGCAATGGTCTCTGCTTTCTTGCGAGGAGGGACCTTGGTGCTAGCGAGCGGTGATGTTTCCGACGGTAACAGCGTCAATGTCAAAGAGAGCCGGGTACCCGCCCCCGCCGCCCTTGCTGTAGCCAGTGAGCTTCACATAGTACTGACCGGTAGACCCGGCATGCGTGGCTACGACGGACTCCGTTGAGCTCCCTACACGAATGGTTGCTCCAAGACCATTTGTTGCCGGTATGAGATCAATTGTCGTCCACACGTTGGCAGTGATAATTGCCGCGGAAGCGCTATACACAGCGAACACTCCTGTAGTATCTTGGTGGCGTGCCTTGCAGGTGCCATCCGAGCCCGTGATGAGAATGTCGCAGGTAGCACTACCGGCCACTGAGGAGAATCCAATCGTGTAGGCATTGTCGGCATGTAGCGTAGGAATTCTGAGTCGGACTCTCAACTGCGCATATGGAGTTGCTGTCAGACTCCACCAGCCAGCTGTGATGAGACTCTTTGATACCAGAGCTGCACCAGTCGATATGATCTGCAAGACACCACCGGGATCATTTGGAGGCGCACGATAAGCTCCCCCCGGTGTTCCGGTGTATGCTTCTGACCAATTTGGATACATGTCAGTGCTGGGCGTGATCGATTCTGAGGCTCCCGTAGGTGGATACATGAAATCGTCGTAGAATGCTTGCGACAGATCTCCACCTCGAGAGACTTTTGCCCCGAGCTCGTTTGTGATGGCCAGCAATGCAGCTCGCAGAGACCCACTGGTGAGGTTGAACGGTTCGTGGAGATCCAGAGCTACCGCACCTGTGATCGCATCGGAGCCGATCAGCCTGACACCGTCAGGGTCGTTAGCTGCGTCAGTGGCGTTCATCAACTGCTTGGCCAGCAAGTACAATCCTTCCCGAGCCGACCCACCACGGATCGCGAGGCCTTCAGCCGTGGCCAGTGCGAAGTCGTCAGCATCCAGTGCGATCACGTCGCTGCGTCGTCCTACGAGGTCTTCGTAGTACGCTCCGAGAGCGTCCCAATCTGCTGACGTGTTGCAGACTGCGACAACCTGCATCGTACCTCCATTGTTCGTGAGCAGGATGTCAGCGAGTAGCACGTTGCCGTCGGCCAGCGCAGCCCGTCCCGGAGTCGAACTTGGCGG
>Ga0307380_10011744_pt1 | contig 10940 bp, 11 predicted proteins | sample UN3MG_FD_202239 | JGI IMG/M metagenome (GOLD analysis project Ga0307380, IMG submission 202239) | Soil microbial communities from Risofladan, Vaasa, Finland - UN-3 | ecosystem: Environmental > Terrestrial > Soil > Coastal area > Acid sulfate soil | place: Finland: Risofladan, Vaasa | collected... | reverse complement strand
TTGTTAGTTGTGGTGCTAGCGTTAGTAGTTGGTATACCTATTACATCAGCTCTGATCTTCGTCATAGTCTCAATATCTCAGGAAATCCTACTGAACCAGGTATGATGGAAATTTACCAGAAAACAGCTCCTATTAGTGGTATTCAAACTGCTCAAACACCTATGCTTCTTCAACATGGAGAAAATGATCAGAGGATTTCAGTTGTTAGTGCTCATGAACTGCATCGTTCATTGAAAGATAAAGGTATTCAAACGGAACTTTTCATTTTTCCCGGTATGGGTCATGGTTTAAATAAACCAAGAGAGACCTTTGCTGCTTTAGTTCAAAATTACCGTTGGTTCATGCACCATTTCTTTGGTGAGGAATTAGATTTCACCAAAGATGATTCAGAGGATTAAAATCCTCTTTTTTCTTTCTTTTTTTCTTTTGGCTTTAATTATAATTGAAATTAGTTCATAAATTACAATAAAAAATGGAAAAGGATATATGCAACTATTGGCAAATATTTATATATTTATTTGCCAATAATTGTATATAATAAAATTTCATTTATGACTATCAATTAAAGATAAAATGGTGGATGAAAAATGAATAACGAAAAAAGAACAGAAATATTAGGGAAGGATCAAGAGAAAATAACTGAAAGAATTAAAAGAATAGAAAATGCTATTCCTCAAGCTACGCTTAAAGATGGACGACCATTTGCAATATGGGATGATGTAGGAACAATAACAGAAAGAATGAATGCTTTTAATGTTCCTGGAATTAGTATTGCGGTTATTAATAATTTCGAGCTCGAATGGTTGAAATGCTTTGGAATTAAAGATGTTAAAACAAAAGAAGAAGTAACCTTGGATACATTGTTTGAGGGAGGATCTACTGCAAAAGCAATAACTGCAGCAGTATTATTACAAGCTGTAGAGGAAAATATCATTGATTTGGATGAACCTGTAAATGATAAACTAAAAGGTTGGAAGATTCCAGAGAATGAATATACTAAAGAGACAGCCATCACTTTAAGACATCTACTTACACATACTTCAGGTATAAATCGACCGGATTCTATGTTTGGTTATGAGCAAGGATCTGAACCTTCTATTGAACAAGTTCTTAGAGGAGAATATCCAGCAAAGAATGATCCTGTAGAAGTTCAATTTACTCCAGGTACTGATCACCAATATTCAAATTTTGGTTATGTGATTATTCAAAAATATCTCGAGGATGTATTTGGTGAAAACTTTTCAAAAATAGTAGAAGATAAATTATTCAAACCACTAGATATGACCTCCAGTCAATTTGGTTACCCTTCTAATAAAAATCGAGATAAGGCAATTGTACCTCATAATGAAAAGGGTGAAGCTGAAGAATCAGGAATACACCCAAGTGCTTTAGCAATGGGTGGATTAGTTTCTACTCCTCGTGATTTAGGTAAATTTATTATTGAGTTAATTAAAGCTTATAATGGGCAAAAAAGCAAGTATCTATCAACTTCTCTTGTTCAAAAAATGTTCTCTTCTGAAGTGAAATTGGAACCATCTAAATGGTTTGGCTTTACAGATCAAGGATTAGGTATGTATCTTATTCAAGGGGAAAAAGAATTATTCTTCACTCACCCTGGGACTAACATGCCTGGAGCAACTTGTTTAATTTTTGGTAATCCTACAACAGGTCAAGGAGCTATCCTTATGGCAAATGGCATTCAAGGAGAACTTGTTAATTTACAATTAATCTTTTCAATTGTAAAGGAATATAATTGGAATCTCTGGCAGTAATTTTAACAAAAACAATAGAATCTTAACTGGTGAAATTCTTGGAAAAACCTACGGACTCAAAATTATATGACTATAAGGATATACAAATAGTCAGTACTTTGGACAAGCATCAAGAATCAAGAACATCAACAAAAGTAATTAGTAAAGAACTCGACATCCCTTCTAGAAGTATACGTTACAGAATAGCAAAGCTAAAAGCAAGTAATATCCTCCAAGAAAAATCCATTATAACTCATGAACGAAAACTTGGAATTCGCGAACATTTCTTTATTATAGAAGAAAATCCCATTTATAGAGATAAATTCCAAGAAATACTTAGTAACAATCCAGCATTTAGCTGGTATGTTCCTTCTTCTGGAAAATATAATGGATTTTTGGTACATGCTTTAAACGAGATGAAAGCTCCGAATTATCCTCTTCTCGTAATGGAAAAAATGAAAGAAAAAAAGATAATAATTGATTTCTATCATTTTGAGTTGGTTGATTATCAAGAAATAGGTTGGAACTATGATTTCTTTTCCTGCGAAGGAAATTGGACCTGGGATTGGAACTTATGGGAAGAATCAATCAAGAAAGGTAAAATTGATCATAAAAAAGATTTTACCTTTGAAGAAAATCCTCCTCTTACTAATTTGGATTATCTTGATATTCAAATCTTGAAATATCTATACTTACCTGAAAATATCACTCAGAAGGAATTAGGAAAAAAATTAGATTTTTCAGAATCACAAATAAGCCGAAGAATTAAGTCAATGGAACAAAATGGTATAATTAGAGGTTATCGAACTGGGTTTAAACCATTCACAAATGTATATTTGGTATTATGTGTGATAGAAACAAAGAATAATATGAAAAAAATATTGGATTATCTTTATCAAATACCCTATCCAAAAACTGTAGCCTATAAAAACAGCACTACCATTTGTTTGGGTATTGAAATCCCCTCAGAAGAATTGAAAGGTTTGCTAAATGGTTTGCATTTATTACATCCTAAAATCGATAATTATTTTTTTCAAATATATCTTAAAGATCCAATTTTCAACGTTCAAAATTCCTTTGATTTATTCGATCAAGAGTCTAACAGTTGGCTTAATTTGGTAAAAGAATATGAGAAAACAATAAAGGAATATTTTTAATGATTATTTTTAGGATCGTTATCCATAAAAAAATACCTAGATAATTAATTTCTTCTCTAAAATAATTAAACTGATTTCTGAAAGAAAATTAAGGAAATTATCTAAATCCATCAACCAATTATTTTCATTTTTCATATAGGACATTTTTCTTCTTTTTCCCTTTTTAATCAAACTAACATTATTACTCCACAAACAGGACAATTAACGTTATTTTTTAACCACTCTTCTAAATGTTTTTCATGGAATAAAGACAAACAACTTTCACATTGGTAAATTCTTTGCTTTTTTCGCAAGGCTAATTTACATATTGCACATTTCTCATTACTTATTTCCCCAAAAAAATTTTTGATATTTGTCTTTCTTCTTTGAATTATCTCAGGTTTATAATTAGGTGGTGTTCTTACCCATTGTCTTCTACTTTCGTTGATTACTCGGTCAGTTTCTTCCAACACATTACGGTATCGTTCATTTTCAGGAATTCGTAAATAAATTTCTCTTCTTTCTCTTTCTTTTAATTTTTTCTTCCGAATGTAAATCATTACTATTGTGAATAAAATAATTAAAAATCCTGTAAAACTGCTGAGAATTATTATGTTGGAAATATCTATTGGTTTTCCTGAAGAATAATCCATCAAAAAAACAACTGCTGATATCAGTATTAATCCTATAAAAATAAAAATAAATCTTAGAATTACATCATTTTCTTTTTCAGCCCAACTTTTCTTCACTCTATCGCTACTCAAATATATTCCCCGTTTGAATGATTCCTTTTCGCTTATAAAACTAACTTTTTCTCATTCAAATTTCTCTTATTTCTGTTCCGCATACTGGACATTGTTTTTTCTTCACTAGCCATTCATCTAAGTGTTCTTTATGGAAATAAGTAAGACATTTTGGACACTTGGCAATTATTTCAAATTGTTTAATCGATAATTTGCAAATGAGGCACTTTTCATTTTTCAATTTATCTTTTTCATTTATTATCAATTTATATTCGGTTAATTTTTTCTTTTCCTTTTTAGTAGGTATTTGTTCCATGAGATTTCCTTTTGTTTTATTTCTCTTCTTCTTTTTTCTTTTTTCTTTTATTTCAGCAAATAAGAGGACAAAAGGTAAAATCATAAAATTCAACAGAATAAAGGCTAATGCTGCTAAGATATCTGGATATTTATCCCCATAGTCAGTGAATATTATAAGATATAATACCCAAAATCCAAGATCAAATAAAATTACAAGAGAAGAGATTCCTATTATCATTTCTCTCTTACTTGTTTTCGTTTTATTCATTCCCGACATTTCTAAACTCTTTACCAATCTCGAGTAGCTTTGGTGAGGAGAGGTTAATAAACCTAACTTTTCCATATCGTAATTTTTTTTATCATTCCATTCTTTATGACGAGTATTTGAAATCATTTGATAATCTATAGACCAAGAATTTAAGTAATGCCAAATAATCATGACAAAAAACATTGTATGAGTTCTATCTTTATTATGTCACTTTCGGAAACTCTTGAGTAAGAGAAATGCATTTTTCGTTATTATCCTAAAAAATAGTATTAGGACTATTCCTCCTTTTCTTCTAATTCCATTTCGTCTTCTTCAAACCAACCATATTTTTCAGCAAGACGCATTCTTTTCCTATAATATAAATAAGCAATTATTGCAGCAGTTAGTAATGTACCTACTAGTGTTATAACTATTAAAATCCAAAGAGAAAAATCATATGTCCCATTTAAATATCCTAGATAAAACCAACCAAACACTGCAAATTCGATGATAAATACTACCATGAAAATCCAAGGAAGGAAATCTTTTTTTGCTTTTTTTTCTTCTTCAGGTCTTGTTTCCATTGTAATCATCTGTTAACGATGTTCTTTCTATTAAAAATTTTAAGTTCAAGAGCATTTAAGTAAGACCGCTTTTTTTATAATTATGTATGTGTAATTATCTTTAGGTGGAATGTACTATTCAATATGAAGAAATCAAAAAAATCATCTTGAAGTATATTCATGATGAAACTGGTTGGGCAAATCCTCTTCGTCCTGATTTCGAAATCGAGGAACTAACTATTATGGAAATCATAGAACAACATGATGGTAGTTGTACGGTTTCTTTTGAATATATGTTTAATGAGGACGGATTATCTAAAAATGATCGTTCTCACATTCTTGTTGGCAGCGTTCTTATTGGTCCTTTTGGTAGATTAATTCAAAAGCAATTGAAAGCTACACACAAAGGTGTTGCAGCTAAGCTATCATATACTCCGCTTGAGTGAATCGTTTTTCAATACTATTAGTGATATTATGGACAAGGAAGAGTTATTTTTATTTATTCTTGATTTTATTCACAAAGAAACTGGGTGAGGAAATCCTCCAGAATCCTATAGTGAATTTGAGGATTTATTTATTGGAGAAGTTGAACAACAAGAAGATGATTCAATAAAGACTAATTTTAAGTATACTTTTGATGAAGATGGTTTTTCTCAATATGATAAAACTCACCATTTAGAAGGGCAATTAGTAATTTCTCCTGAAAAAATAATTCTTTATTCCTCACTTGAGGAAACGTATACTGGTCCTGCAACTACTCAAGATTCTTATCGGGGAAAAAAACGTGATTAAATTATTGTTTTTATTTTCTTTTTGATTTTTTATCTATTATTATTTTACCTAAAAATGCAATTGGAATAATTACTATTATCATCCTCACAGAACCTTCAATTGTATAAGGAGTATAATCATCTATGGATAATTCCTTTCCAATAAAATAATCATTCATTAAATGGAAAATTTGGGTATTGTCTATAATTTGATTTCCTGTGATATTTTCCAGAGCAGAACCATATCCGAACATTGGAACATTATTTCTTGTATGACCAGTTGATCCCCAGGTAACATCCATTTGTTTTGCTCTCAAGTCTCTTATGGTTCTATTTTCTGTTTCAGTCATTCCAAATACTGGTAGAATATCAGGAACAAAATGCCCGTCAATGACTCGTAATCCACCAGTTTCATGATCAGCTGAAACTAGTAGTAGAACGTTTTCGTTTGATTTTGCATATTTTAATGCAACTCTAATAGCTTTATCAAAAGCAATTGTATCCAAGGCACTATTCACTTTGTCATTTGCATGACAAGCATGATCTATTCTTCCTCCTTCAACCATCAAGAAAAAACCATCTTCGTTTTGAGAGAGCACATCAATTGCTTTTTGAGTCATGTCTGCTAGGGAGGGTGTTACGTTGATGTCCCTTTCACCATCATAAGGCATATGATCTTCTGAAAATATTCCAAAAATATCTCCAGAAGTAATTTCATTGAGTGAACTTTTATTACTTACAATTAAATAACCATTCGTTTCCATAATTTCAAAATCTGCTTCTGTAAGATATTTTCCTCCTCCTCCCATTATTACATTAACTTCTGCTTCTTCTATTATTTGCCTTTTGATTTCATCATACAAATTTCTATTTGAAATATGAGTCATGAAACATGCTGGTGTTGCATGTTGAATATAGGTGGTTGTAACTATCCCTGTAGATTTATTCATTACTTGTGCAATTTCGAGTATTGTTTTTACTATTGTTCCATTTGGTATTATAGCAATCTTTCCATTCTCTGTTTTATAACCAGTAGCTAATGCTGTTGCTCCTGCTGCAGAATCAGTAATTTCTCCTCTACTATTATTCGTGATTACTGAAAGTTCTAATTGTAGACTTTCCATTGTTAATTTCCCATCTTCTCCCACATCTACCCATCTACCTAATTCCACTTGACCAAATCCCATTCCATCACCAATCATTAAAATTACTGTTAAATTATTGGGAATATTATTCGTATCAATTATTGAATAATTTGCAGTCATATATTGTGGAACATTAATTATTAATCCAATAATAGGAAGTAAGAGTAATGATAATTTTAATTGATTGGTAAATTTCATGATAAAATTCCTCTACAATATTTTGCTAGTTCATTCAATATTTAATTCTTCTATTTTAGGTTTTGTGGAATTCCCTCTTATAACCAGCACATCATTTCAAAATATCTTTCTGTTTAATGTTATTTTCTTCGTTTCTCGAATTCATCATTTCTTCATTTAAATCTCTTACAAACAAAATGACCAGTAATACTAATAGTTTATTGTTATTTTTGCTTGGTAAATTTCGATGATAATACTTTTATTTTTAATCAAAACCAATTTATTTGTACTATCAACTGATTTATGGAAAACCTTAATTTACAATTAATTTTCCTAGGTCTTCATTCGGAGGTACTAATTAAGTGCTACAATTAACTTCCTTTGACGGACGCTTTCAAATAGATGGCGAAGAAGTATTCCTTAGAGCAGGAGACTATCATTATTTCCGAGTTGATCCTAAACATTGGGAAAAGGATCTTAAGTTACTAAAAGAGCAAGGAAAGTTAAATTGTATCTCTACTTATGTTCCCTGGATTTTTCATGAAATTTATGAGGAGAATTTTGATTTCGATGGTACGACTCATCCTAGAAGAAATATAAGATTATTCCTAGATATTTGTCGAAAATTGAATCTTCCTGTTATATTCCGACCCGGACCATTTATTTATTCGGAGTACAAAGGATTTGGCATCCCTCTCTGGGTAGGAGAAAATTATCCTGAGGTAGTTGTTCGATTAGCAGATGGAACAATGGATATGGGATTTGGTTATTATAATATTAGCTTGAATCATCCAACATATATTGAATTAATTCGTAAATGGTATGGGAAAATAGCAGAAGAATTGAGAGAATACTTTGAAAATCCAATTATTATTTTCCAGTTAGATAATGAAACTGGTCTAATGTATAATTTTAGTGTTGGTAGAATTGATTTCAATCCGGATACTATTGAAAGATTTCATAAGTGGTTAGAAGAAAATTTTGGTGATCCACAAACACTTAGCGTTTATTGTGTAGAGAGTTATCTTTCATTTGAAGAAGTTACTCCTCCAATTGATGGATTGAATATCGCTAAATCTATGATTTGGCAGTCTTTCTTTGAGGATTGGATTGTAGAATATCTCGAGAAGCTGCAAGAAATTGTTATGGAATTAGATATTCCACTATTATTTGCTATTAATGAACAAGGTAATTATTTTAGTCCTTCAAATCCTGAAAAAAAATCTCGAATAACTGAAATTTATGGTTATAATATTACTCCAAAAATTTCACAAACAAGATCCACTCTAGATGTTCCTTTTGGCAATTCGATAGTACCTTCAATTTTTAAAGGGTATTTGCAACCTCAAACACAAGCATTATTTGCTTCAGAAATTGGTTGTGGTTGGTTTGATCCAAGAGTGCGAGTAAAAAGTATTGCTACAATTCAAACCATGATGGGTTCGATAGCCCATGGAGCACAAGGTACTTGTATGTATATCGTTCGTGATGGTGAGGATATCGAAGGAGAAAAATATCATTATCGTTCTATGATAAATCATAGAGGAAGGAAATTAGCTAAATTTTCTGCAGTAAAAAGCGTATATGAGTTTGTTGAAAAATTAGGAGAAGAACTCACACAATCTGAAGAAATCTATGATGAAATAGCTTTTGCTTCTTATGCAATGAACCATCGTATTATCCCAGGAGATTTTGATTCCTCAGGTCAAATTATTAAACCTATTAAGATTATTACTATGCAAGCTGAATATGGTATATTTGGCATGTTGCTAGCTAATGGCTATAATCCGAAACCAATTGCTTTGGAAAGAATTTCCTTAAAGGAAATGAAAAAGTTGAAAACAATTTTCTTCCATAATCGTGGAGCAATTGTTAAAGCTGATTATATGAAATTACTTGATTATGTTAAAGGTGGAGGAAATCTTGTTACTGGTCCCAACTTCCCTGTATTGAATGAACATGGTTTTCCACTTAACACTCAAAAATTATATCCAGCAGTTGTATCAAAACAAAAAATCTTTGGAAGAAATGCAAATATTTTGAAGATTATGCGTTCCTATTTTACTTTTCCAATCGAAAAGGAATTTATTCGTAATTACAACCAATATTCTCTTTACCATCTCCAGCAAACAGAGAGACAGAATATATTACGTTCATGGAGACCGTGGGGTTCTACTGCTCAGACAGAAAATGGTGATAGTTTGCATGTTGATTATTTAGCTAGAGAATTTGCTTGGCAAGAAGGCAGAACAGATGTTGAACCAATACTAAAACTCCGAAATAAAACAATTGGTTATCGCTATACTCTTGGTAAGGGGACAAATACCGTTTATGGAAGTCCATTAGGAGCGAGATATGTTATCGATGCTTATTATAAAGATAACAATAAAGTAAAAACACAAAATAAAAAATTCCTTGAATGTATTTTATCAAAACATAATGTTCAAAAAACATTCGAAGCTGATGTTGAGATAGAAATTATTGGTCGATTTAACCAAAAGAAGAAATCCCTTCTAATATTTTTATTAAATCGAGGAAAGAAAAAAGAAGGTACTTTTAAGATTTTGATACCAGCAAAAACACGACTCCCGAAAAATAAATCCTTGAAAGTAGAAGTAGTTTACACTTATCTAAAATCGGAAATAACTTCAATTGAAACTAGTTTGGAGAAATTAGAAGAAGAAGGATTGGGATTTGCTATTAAAAAAGATGATACCTTAGTATTAAGAATAACAACTAATGAGTAAAAGCTATTTTTTTAAAAAAAAAGCTTGCCAATTTCTATTATCAACATTTTTTTTATTTACTCTTTTTCTCTCAATATAGCCATTGCTTTATCAATAGAAAGATTTCTCAATTCATCCGCTCGTTCGTAGTGGTTTTCACAAAACCATTCAGCATAAGGAGGATGTCCCACACCATTTATTCTTTTCATTTTTCTTTCCCATACTTGATCTGAAAATCGCTTTTTAAAATAAATAACTCCACCTTTTTCTCCGGGTTCAAATTCTTTGCCACAAATTGCACATTCAGGAGGTCGCATGTAACATACCCATAGTTAGTAATTTCATACATCTTTACCTTTACTATAAATAAATTTTAGGGAATGAAACCTTCTTGGATAATTAATACAATCAGTAGTAAAGTTTTTTCGAAGGATAGATTTTATATTCTAAATAGGACAGATTCAATTGAAAGAATTTAGGATGAAAATCGAATGTCAAGAAATGCTTATTGTCCTTATTGTGGAAGTAATTTACAAGAAGGGGAAAAATTCTGTAGTAATTGTGGAGCAAGTATGGAAAATTCTTTTAATAATTCTCCAACACAACAATCAAATCAAGTAATTGATCAACAACAATATACAGCTATTCCACAAACACCATATGGTACTACTACACAAACAATCTATGTTCAGCAACCTGTTCATGCACAAGGTAATGCTGCTGCAATTATTTCTTTGATTTTTGGTATATTGGGCTGTACTGGTTTTTTACCTTTAATAGGTAGTATTGTAGCATTAATTTCTGGGTTTATTGGATTATTTAAACCATACAAAAAAGGAACAGCTGTATTTGGATTTGTTTTGGGTGTTATTGGTACTATAGCTTGGATGCCATTACTATATTTTGTTATAATCCCATTATTAATGTATTAAAATGAAAAATTATCTAAAAAATGGTATTTTTTTATTTTCTTTTATTTAATTAAAATGGTATTTCTTTAAAAGGTAGTACTTATATTATTAGTGATGTAATAATAATTAGATTATCTGAGAAATAACTAATTGGAGAATTCAAAATTGTCTGAAAATGCATATTGTCCCTATTGTGGAAGCATTATGAAAAAGGGAGATGCTTTTTGTAATAACTGCGGAGCTTCACTAGATAGTAGTTCCCAACCCTCTCAAACTCAACCTACACCTCAACCTATGACCTCAACTCAACCAATGCAACCCACACAACCAATTTATTATGGGGCTGAACCTATTCAAACTCAACCAGTTGCACCTCCGATGAATAAAGCTGCTGACCAAGCTTTAGTATGGGGAATAGTTGGTTTATTCTGCACTTTCGCAGCAATCCCTGCAATTATATTTGGAATTCAAGGA
>Ga0307380_10011743_pt1 | contig 10940 bp, 20 predicted proteins | sample UN3MG_FD_202239 | JGI IMG/M metagenome (GOLD analysis project Ga0307380, IMG submission 202239) | Soil microbial communities from Risofladan, Vaasa, Finland - UN-3 | ecosystem: Environmental > Terrestrial > Soil > Coastal area > Acid sulfate soil | place: Finland: Risofladan, Vaasa | collected... | reverse complement strand
GGCTACAATTATTCTCCTCCCCACCCCATCTATACCCCCCTCCCCATCCACCTCCATTAGCTTACCCGCCCGAGTGTAATAATCAATAAGTGGAGCCGTCTGAGCAAAGTAGACCTGTAACCGCTTCTTAACTGTCTCGCCAGTATCATCAGGGCGTTGATATAGCTCACCGCCACACTTATCACATTTACCCCAAATCTTGGGAGGGGAATCGATAGCATGATACGGCGTTTGGCAATTACGACAAACCCAGCGCCCACTGAGCCGCTTCAGAAGCTCCTCTTCAGAGACCTTGATATATACCACCCTATCTATAGCCTTAGCCTGCTTGGCTAGGGTTTTATCCAATGCTCTAGCCTGTTCCAGATTCCTGGGAAAGCCATCAAAAACTACCCCAGATTCACAATCTGGAGCCGACATACGCTCAAGAACCATTCGTATTGTTATCTCGTCAGGACCTAGAATTCCCTTCTCCATATAAGACTTAACCTGTATTCCCAGCTCAGTCCCTTGCTCTATTGCCTGGCGAAACAGGTCGCCAGTAGCAATATGAACCAAATTCAGCTTCTGAGCTACATAAACAGCCTGTGTTCCCTTGCCTGCGCCGGGAGCACCAAATAAAATAATATACACCTTTTACCCCTATTTGATAAAGCCTTCATAGCGGCGCATCACTAATTGCGCCTCTATCTGCTTCATAGTATCCAAAACAACACCAACCACAATAAGTAAACCCATACTGGATAGCTGTATCACCTGAACATTGGTAATCTCTCGAGCCAAGAAGGGTGTTACCGCCACCACGGCTAGAAAAAGAGCTCCTCCCCAGGTAATACGCTTTATAACCTGATTAAGATAATCAGCAGTATGTTTCCCTGGTCGAATCCCAGGGATAAATCCCCCCTGCCGCTGCAAGGTGCCCGGCAAATCCTGCTGCTGAAAAATGACCATAGTATAAAAGAAGGCAAAGCCAACCGTCAGCAGGAAATAGAGACCCCAGTAAAATAGACCCATAGGCAGGTCTGCGTTAGCATTAAACAAATTCATAATTGTATTAGCAAAGTTAGGGGCACTCTCCGGGCCAGCAAAATAACCGGCTATCATACCAGGGAAGATTACTATGGACATAGCAAAGATAAGGGGTATCATCCCGGCGGTGTTTACCCGCAGTGGAATATGGGTTGAGCCCGATTGCCTATACATACGACCACCACGAAAGACGCTTTTAGCATACTGAACAGGAACACGACGATGTGCCTCAGTAAAGATAACTATTACCAAGATAGTGACCAAGGCTATGAGAACATAAGCTGCCAAACCACCAAATTGTCCCTGAGCTAAAAAGCCTTGCCCAATCATTTCGGGTAAGCCAGCCACAATGCCACCAAAGATTATTATAGATATACCATTACCAATACCGTGTTCAGTAATAAGCTCGCCTAGCCAGACTAAGAACACGGTGCCGGCCATCATTGCCAAAACCATAGCTACCGTTGGTAGTGCTGCGGCGCTAGTGAGAACACCCTCACGCTGGAGCAAGATTATCTGCCCATAACCGGCGAGGCCTGCCATCGGCACCATCAACCAATGGGTGATTAAATTAATCCTATTCCTGCCCGCCTCTCCTTCCTGAGAAAGGGCTTGCAGCCGGGGTATAATGGGCGTTAGCAACATCATTATAATTGAAGCTGTTATATAGGGATAAACCCCCATCGCTGCCACACTGAAATTCCTCATGGCACCGCCACTAAACATGTCAAGCATGCCTAGCATTGCATTACGCTCAAATAGCTGCTGTAAGGCATCAGCGTCCACCCCGGGAAGGGGCACATGAGCTACAAAACGGAAAATAACCAGCATACCCAGTGTAAAGAGAATTCGCCGCCTTAAATCAGGCAGATGGAAGGCATCGAGCATTGCTTGGAGCAGGCGTGGTCTACCTCGCCCTGGCCGCATACCTCACCTCCTCCACTTCGCCCCCGGCTGCCTCAATCTTGGCTTTAGCCGCAGCCGAGAACCTATTTGCCTTTACTACAAGGGGATGATTAATATCACCCTCAGCCAGAACCTTAATTGGATGCCGTAGCGACTTCACCACTCCAGCCACTACCAACCTTTCTGGTGTTACCTCACTCCCAGCCTCAAACATACTGAGCTCGCCTACATTAACAATACTATACTCTATCCTAAAAATATTAGTGAAGCCGCGCTTTCTTGGTAAGCGCCTAATCAAAGGCAACTGCCCACCTTCAAAACCACGGCTCATCCTAAAACCAGCACGAGATTTCTGCCCTTTACAACCCCGTCCTGAATAGGTGCCATGTCCACTGCCGTCCCCCCGGCCCACTCGCTTCCTGCGCCTCTTAGAGCCAGGGGCCGGCGAGAGTTTGTCCTGCCTCACGAGCTTTCTACCTCCACCTTAACTAGATGTCTCACCTTGTTAATCATGCCCCGAATTGAGACTGAATCATCGTGAGTAACACTCTGATTTAACCGATGAAGACCAAGAGCTTTTATGGTTCTCTTCTGGTCCCCAGCATAGCCAATACTACTTTTGACCCAGGTAACACATAGCTTAGCCATTAGACGCCACCTCTTCAACCTTGAGGTCTGGCTTACGTTTGGCTAACTCCTCCTGCGGGTCTTTAAGTTGGCTGAGGGCAAGCATCGTTGCCCTAGCCATATTAAGCTTATTTGAGCTACCCAGCGACTTAGTCAGTATATCCTTAATCCCAACTGCCTCAAGCACAGCTCGGATACTACCACCAGCAATGATGCCTGTACCCGGGCCTGCTGGTTTCAGCAAGACCTTGGCTGCCCCAAATTTAACCCTCATTTCATAGGGAATAGTAGTCCCAGCTAACGGCACTTTAATCAAATTCTTTTTAGCAATAGCGCCACCCTTGTCAATCGCCCCTGGCACCGCTTTAGCCTTACCGACACCAATACCTACATATCCATTACCATCCCCGGTTACCACCAGGGCACTAAAACTCATGCGTTTCCCCCCTTTCACCACCTTAGCCACACGATTAATATAGACCAGCTTGTCACTCAGTGTCAGTTCTGTTGGGTCTATCTTGCTTACCAACCTCTTCATCTATCTTAAAACCATCCCTCTTAAAATTTCAATCCCTCTCGCCGAGCCGCCTCAGCTAAGGCTTTAACCCTGCCGTGGTATTTGTATCCGCCACGGTCAAAAACCACTTGGTTTATCCCTTTACTCAATGCTCGCTTAGCTACTAGAGAACCGACAAGTTCTGCCTTAGCCGCCTTTGCTTTACCAACCACCCCATCTTTCATTTCTGGGTCGAGGGTTGAGGCAGAGGTTAGCGTGTGCCCTTGTGAATCATCAATAACCTGAGCATAAATATGGTTCAAGCTACGGAAAACACACAAACGGGGTCTAGAGATTGTGCCTTCCACCTTGGCTCTGACTCGGCGGTGTCTTCTAATACGGGCTACCCTTGGCTCACTTTTACCCATTACTCCCTTATACCTATCGCCTTACCTGCCTTACCGGCTTTAAGGCGAACTAACTCCCCAGCATATCTAATGCCCTTACCTTTATAAGCATCAGGGGGACGAATAGCCCGAATTTCAGCTGCCATCTCACCAACCACTTCCTTATCAATCCCCATAACCTTAATACGATTTGCCCCCTCTACAGCTAAGGAGACACCCGGCAACGGTGATACCTCCACAGGATGTGAAAACCCGACACGAATTATCAGCTTATCCCCGGCTTTTTCAACCCGATAACCTACACCTACTATTTCAAGGTTCTTCTCAAAGCCGCTAGTTACCCCCCCCACCATGTTAGCTAAAAGGCTTCGGGTTAATCCGTGCAAGGAACGATGCACCCTACTATCACTAGGTCGCGTCACTACCAGGCTATCATTGTCTAGGGTAATAGACATATCGGGGTTAAAACGACGGCGGAGCTCCCCTTTAGGTCCGGTTACAGTGACCCCATCCTTCTTAATATCCACCACCACACCCGGTGGCACAGTTATAGGCATTCGCCCTACTCTAGACATAACTACTCCCCAAATATCTATCTACCACACATAGCATAAAAGTTCACCGCCAATCCTCTGGCGCCAGGCCTGCTGCCCTGTCATCACACCCTTAGATGTAGAAAGAATAGCAATACCCAAACCACCATAAACACGGGGGATTTCCTTCCGCTGAACATGCACCCTTAGCCCAGGCTTGCTTACTCGCTCCAAGCCAGAAAGGACTGGCTGATTTTTATCACTATATTTGAGGTAAATCTTAATTGCTCGGTGCGGCTTACCCCTAAGCACCTCATAATCATTAATAAAACCCTCATTTTTAATGATGCTAGCAATACCCAGCTTCATCCTCGAGGCTGGTATCAGCACAGAATCATGCCTCGCCATAATGGCGTTGCGTATTCGGGTTAGCATATCCGCTATTGGGTCAGAGATAGTCAACCTTACCCCCTTATTCTATACTCATTCTAGTTACCAGCTTGATTTTCTCACCCCGGGAATCTGGCCGGCGAGAGCCAGCCTACGAAAGCAAATGCGACACAAACCAAACCTACGGATATAGGCACGAGGCCGGCCGCACAAGTAACACCGATTATGCTGCTGCACTCTATATTTGGCAGGACGCTCCGATTTTACAATTTTTGATTTCTTAGCCATCCCCACCCCCATTCTGAGCGAAAGGCATACCTAATAACCCCAACAGGTGTCTGCCTTCCTCGTCTGTTTTAGCTGTAGTAACAATTGACATTTCTAGCCCCCGTAGCTTATCTATCTTCTCATAATCTATTTCAGGAAAGACGATTTGCTCCTTAAGCCCCAAGGTGTAGCTGCCCCGGCCATCAAAAGAGTTTGGGGAAACCCCTTGAAACTCGCGTATACGGGGTAAGACAGCATTTACTAGCTTGTCAAAAAAGTCATACATGCGTTCCCCTCGCAGGGTCACCTTTAACCCAATAGGCATCCCTGCCCTTAACTTAAAGGAAGCAATAGACTTCTTAGCGCGAGTAATCACCGCGTGTTGCCCTGAAATAGCAACCAAGTCCTTCTCAGCCGCTTCCAGAGCCTTGGCATTCTGAATTGCCTCTCCCACGCCAATATTAAGCACCATCTTTTCCAGACGGGGCACCTGCATTATATTTTTATAGCCACAAAGCTCCATCAGGTTGGGGATAATCTCTTTTCTATACCTTTCCTTCAATCGTGACATTTAATCAATTACCTCGCCGCAAGAGCAACAGAACCGAACTTTTTTACCATCCTTCAAAAAACGAAACCCAACGCGGGTAGGATGATTACACTTACCGCACAGTAGCATAACATTTGACATATGAATCGGTGCCTCTTGCTCTACTATGCCTGCTTGTCTAACCTGACCGCTTGCCCTGGTATGCTTTTTGATAAAGTTGATACCTTCAACAAGTAGTCGCTCATCCTTGGGGTAAGCAAAGCGCACCTTACCTCTTTTACCTCTATCCTTGCCGGAAATAACGAGTACAGTATCGTTTTTTCTAATCTTCACAGCTCATTTTCCTCACAAAACCTCAGGTGCCAGCGATATAATCTTGGTAAAATTTTTCTCTCTCAGCTCCCTGGCTACCGGCCCAAATATTCGGGTTCCTCTAGGGTTATTCTTATCACTGAGAATCACGGCAGCGTTCTCATCAAACCTAATATAAGAGCCATCAGGACGCCGATACGGCTGAGCGCAGCGGACGATAACCGCTCTGACTACCTCTCCCTTCTTCACCACTGCCACTGGAGTTGCTTTTTTTACTGAAGCCACGATGACATCACCCACCCGAGCGTATCTCTTGCCTGAGCCACCCAGCACATTGATGCACAAAAGCTGCCGGACACCGGTATTATCTGCCACCTTAAGTCTGGTTTCTTTTTGAATCATATCATTTTATCCTGAAACTAATTTCAGCTTATTTCCTTAGGTTGAACCTCCACTACCTCTCTCTTGGTTATTATCTCGGCTACTCGCCACCGCTTCTCTTTTGACAGGGGACGCGTTTCTATAATCTTTACTGTATCCCCTAGCCTACACTCATTCTTTTCATCATGAGCCTTAAACTTAACCGCTTTCCTGATAGTCTTCTTATATAGCGGATGATGCCTTAGTGTTTCTACGGTCACCACTACCGTCTTATCCATCTTATTACTTACCACACGGCCGACCCTGATTTTGCGTTTCTTCTCCATAGACTTAAAACCTACCTTATCCCTAGCTCCCTTTCCCTTATTATGGTCTTCAGTCTGGCAATCTCCTTTTTCACCCTCGGAATTTCACGGTGGTTTACCAACTGCTTGGTAGCCAGACGAAAACGAAGGTTAAAAAACTCCTCATGTGCTGCCTCTAGTTGTTTTGCTAATGCATCAGGCTTGAGAGCTCGAATTTCCTCAATCTTCAACTTGCGCTAGCTCCTTACCTACAGAATCACTATCAACGGTTACATCATTTTCCCCTAGCACAAATTTGGTGTGTATAGGCAGCTTATATGAAGCAAGGTGTATTGCCTCTCTAGCCATTTCCTCACTAACACCTTTCATCTCAAACAGCATTCTCCCCGGCTTGACCACAGCTACCCAATGGTCGGGGGGACCCTTACCCCCACCCATACGAGTCTCAGCCGGCTTCTTGGTAACTGGTTTATCAGGGAAAATGCGTATCCAGACCTGGCCGCTGCGGCGAATATAGCGAGTCATAGCCCGCCGTGCTGCTTCAATCTGTCGGCTAGTGAGCCAGGCAGACTCTAGCGCCTGCAAACCATAATCGCCAAAAACAACCGTATTCCCTACTTGGGCTCTACCCCGACGGTGTCCTTTATGAGTCTTGCGGTATTTCACCCGCTTGGGTTGTACCATCCTTCTCCTCTTCTTCCGTAGAAGTAAAAGACTCTGTCTTCACACTCTTACTGGCTGCCGATCTAGTACGTCTCGTTTTCGGTTTTGTAGGCTTTGCTTTTGCTTTAACGGGCTTCGCTTCTGCTTCAACAGGCTCCGCTTCTGCTTCAACAGGCTCCACTTCTGCTTCAACAGGCTCCACTTCTGCTTCAACAGGCTCCACTTCTGCTTCAACAGGCTCCGCTTCTGCTTCCACCATCTTGGGTTCTGGAAGAACATCGCCCTTATATATCCACACTTTTACCCCAATCCGACCCATGGCAGTACGTGCCTCAGTAAAGCCATAATCAATATCAGCCCGTAGCGTATGGAGGGGCACTTGCCCCTCATGTGTCATCTCACGACGGGCTATCTCAGCGCCTCCTAATCTACCGGCACAATTGATTCTCATTCCTTTAGCACCAGCCTGAATGGTGCGAAAAATTGCCTGTTTCATAGCCCTCCGGTAAGCAACACGGCGCTCAATCTGCTCAGCTACCGACCTAGCTACCAAATAAGCATCAAGCTCAGGCTGCCGAATCTCCTGGATATTCAATTGAATCCTCTTCCCGACAAGGCTCTCAAGGTGCTGCCTCATTTCATCAACTCGTTGTCCTCCCCGCCCAATGACAACACCAGGGCGGGCAGTATAGATAGTTACCACCACCTTATTTGCCTGGCGGTCAATCTCCACTAGAGAGATACCAGCTTCATTATAACCTGACCGAATAGCCTGTCTGAGCTTTAGGTCTTCCTGCAAAAACTCTACATAATGCTTATCAGCATACCACTTTGCCTGCCAATCGCGTATAACACCAATTCTGAAACCCATCGGATGAACTTTACGTCCCACTTAACCCTCCACTTCGGCAACAATAACTGTAATATGGCTCGACCGTTTAAGGATATGGCTAACTCGCCCTCGAGCCCGGGGGCGAAATCTCTTCAGGCTTCGCGCCCCATCAGCAAAGACAGTGACAATCTTCAAATCCGAAGGGGACATCTGAAAATTATTCTCGGCATTAGCTACCGCTGATTTCACCACCTTAGCTACAACTCGAGCTGTTGGTGTAGGCGCAAACCTAAGTATGGTCAGGGCCTCATCCACCTTCTTGCCCCGCACCATATCTACCAGCAGGCGCACCTTACGAGGTGATATGCCTGTGTCTTTAGCTACTGCTCTTACTTCCATCTTATGCCCTACCTAAACCTACGTTTCCCTTCTTATCCGAGTAGTTTTTTCTGCCCTGGAGGAGTGCCCCCTAAAGGTTCGAGTTAGAGCAAACTCGCCTAACTTGTGCCCCACCATATTTTCAATGATATAGATAGGCACATGCCGCCGGCCATTATGTACCCCAATAGTAAGCCCTACCATCTCGGGTAGGATGGTAGACGAGCGTGACCAGGTTTTTATTACTGCCTTCTGCCCAGAGCGCCTAAGCATCTCCACCTTCTTTAGCAGTTTAGCATCAATGGCTGGTCCCTTCTTAATTGACCTTGACATCTTATCTACTTCTCCCGGCGCTTAACAATCATCTTATCTGTAGCCTTAGACTTGCGAGTTCTATAGCCCAGAGCTGGCTTGCCCCAGGGTGTTTTAGGCCCGGGCATGCCTATCGGTGACCTACCTTCACCACCACCATGAGGGTGATCACGTGGGCTCATCGCTGAACCCCTCACCGTAGGTCGCCAGCCTAACCACCGTTTACGACCTGCCTTGCCCAACTTAATACTCTGATGGTCAACATTCCCTACTTGCCCGATAGTAGCTAAGCAATCGCTACGAATACGCCGCACTTCACTAGATGGCAACCGAACCAGAGCATATTCGCCCTCTTTTGCCATAAGTTGAGCCGCAGTCCCAGCACTCCGCACCAACTGCCCTCCCTTTTCCCTCTTCAACCCAACATTATGGATTAAAGTCCCACTTGGGATCAACCTCAAGGGTAAGGCATTCCCTAGTTTTACTTCAGCATCACTACCCGACTTTATGGTGTCCCCGACACCAAGCCCCGAGGGAGCAAGGATATAGCGCTTCTCCCCATCAGCATAGTGAATGAGAGCAATACGCGCTGAACGGTTAGGGTCATATTCAATAGCTGCCACTCTACCGGGAACACCAATCTTATCCCGCTTAAAGTCAATAATGCGAAGTCTCCGCTTCGCCCCGCTACCTCGGTGACGAACCGTTATTCTCCCCTGATTGTTACGCCCAGCCTTCTTTTTGAGAGGTGCGAGCAGCGATTTTTCCGGCTTGCCTTTAGTTATTTCCTCAAAGGTAGAGCCACTCATACCCCGCCTACCCGGAGAGGTTGGACGATATACCTTTAGTGCCACTCAGGTTCTCCTTTCATAGAATACTAAACACCTTCAAAGAATTCTATCTTGTCTCCTGGCTTGAGGGTAACAATTGCCTTTTTCCAGGACTGGGTTAACACCTGTCGTCGGCCTACCCTCCGCGTCTTGCCAGGTACTGTCATTACATTAACTGCGAGCACCTTGACCTTAAATGCCTTTTCCACGGCCTGTTTAATCTGTTGCTTATTAGCCTCCCTAGCTATCTCAAAGGCGTATTTACCTTGAGCTTGAAGTATAGTATTCTTCTCAGTTATTAATGGACGGCGCAACACCTCATAGAGATGCACTATTTTCTCCTTGAGACAATTTCTTTCCCCATAGCTGCTCTACTTTGCGTACTGCAACCTCAGGCATCAATAGCATCTTACAGGAAAGGATATCAATCACATTAAGTAAACTGGCTGGGATTGTCTTAATTCCGGGCAGATTACGAGCCGATTTAACTACATTTTCTTCCGGTTCAGAGGTAGCTATAAGAGCTGAAGAATCTACCCCCAGCGCGGTTAATATCCGTACCATCTCCTTAGTCTTAGGCTCATCAAGCTTCAATTGCTCTAAAACCATTAACTCTCCGTCCCCAGCTTTAGCCGATAGGACACACCTTAGAGCTAGTTGGCGCATTTTTTTAGGCATTGCCTGCCTATAGCTCCTAGGCTTAGGACCAAAGATAATACCACCTCCCCGACGTAGCGGCGACCTTATGCTGCCAGCCCGAGCCGAACCAGTGCCTTTTTGACGAAATAGCTTCTTAGTACTGCCGGAAACCTCACCACGGGTTTTAGTGCTAGCTGTTCCCTGACGAGCATTTGCCCGCTGTCTTACCATTGCCTGGTGCACCACTGCCTGGTTAAAAGGCACGCCAAAAACATCATCACTTATCTCGATGTGTTTAACCACTTCCCTGGTAAGGCTATAAACTGGAATTTTCACTCCCTTACTTCTCCCTGCCTGATTTCTTTATTAGTAACAGCCCATTTCTACCCCCGGGCACCGCTCCTTTAACCAACAATAGGTTACGGGCGGGGTCAGTTTCAAATACTTCCAGATGACTCACCGTTGTTCTTCTATCCCCCATGTGGCCTGCCATCCGCATTCCCTTTAATACCCTGCCCGGAGAGGTAGTAGCCCCTATAGAGCCTGGGTGACGGTGTCGGTCAGACTGCCCATGAGTTTTGGGGCCACCAGCAAAGTGATGGCGTTTTACTACACCAGCAAAGCCCTTACCCTTTGACACCCCGGTAATATCAACCAGATCACCCGCCTTAAACAGGCTGACATCAATCTTCTCCCCTACTTCAATAGCTTCACTATCACCCACTCTGAATTCCTTAAGATACTTAAACTGCCCTAGCCCCTTGAGATGCCCTCGCTGAGGAGAGTTGAGCCGCTTAGCTTCACCAAAGCCAAGCTGGACAGCATTATACCCCTCCTTAGCCACAGTTTTAACCTGTATTACAGAGCACGGTCCAGTCTCAATAGCGGTTACTGCCTCCACTTTACCATTGTCCCTAAATATCTGGGTCATCCCCAGTTTTCTGCCTATAATACCTTGAATCATATCTCTAATATCCGATACTTTTTATAATTTAATATCTATACCAACCCCTGAGGGCAGGGTCAAGTTGGTTAAGGCATCTATCGTTCTAGAAGTTGTCTCTATAATATCAATAAGGCGCT
>Ga0307380_10011739_pt1 | contig 10942 bp, 6 predicted proteins | sample UN3MG_FD_202239 | JGI IMG/M metagenome (GOLD analysis project Ga0307380, IMG submission 202239) | Soil microbial communities from Risofladan, Vaasa, Finland - UN-3 | ecosystem: Environmental > Terrestrial > Soil > Coastal area > Acid sulfate soil | place: Finland: Risofladan, Vaasa | collected... | reverse complement strand
GTGTTTACACTTTTGATGGTACTCTGTAATGTTAGGTTTTTTCAAACGAAGTTTTCTTAATGGCCTTGGTCTGTGGTTTTCCTCTTTCAACTCTAATACTATAAGAGCTGATGGGTGTTCTATTAGGGACTTTTCCACTAGCGGCACTTATAGGCCAGAGCAGAAGGGAAAATGCCAATATGGTGATGGGGTCAACCAATCTTGGAGTTTTGGGGATTTAAGTAGCAACGTAAAAGCATTAAACTTTCTGATCAAATTAGACGACATTACAGCTCATACAGATGGGGTTATTCAATTAAATGTCACTGATTCTATATCTGTAATAAACGGTACAGTCACGTTAGCGGGTCAAACAGGAACAATTATTGTTAATGATGTTGTATCATCTTCAATTACCAACATAACAGCATTTCATAGTGTGTATGTTGAGTTTGATACTGCGGTCAGTGCTAATGACTTTGACCTGCTCACTGATGGTACAAACTTTCTTCTAGGATATTTGTATGATGTGGAAATATTTGAGGTTGCATTAACAGGGGGCCAAATTACAGCACTATATCAACAAACTTTGTTTCCAGAAGAAGTTGATGTTAATCTTCCAATAGCAGATCACCGTTATCTTCTTGATATGCAAGGAGGCACAACTCAATATGATTCAGGTTCAGCAACAAAAGTTCATGGAACCCCAAATAATTACGCTGCTGGCATGGATTATGAAAGTAAAACCGTACCCTTTTCAGCAGAGAATCTTTACGGGTTTGATCAGGTTGGATCGTTCGACGGTGCGACCAATGAGACAGTAACGAACACAGCAGATATTAGTTCGGAAGACTGGACTCTAGCCGGGAAGTTTATTGTTACTGACGTATCAGCGAATTATCAAATACTTTCGCAAGAAAGCGGGTCAGGCACAGGGCGTTCATTGCTTTGGGTCGATATTACTGGTGGACTTTGGAAGTCCAGTATCGGCGGTACGACGTTCCAGTTCACAGCAGCCGTACCCACTGTAGGTGAATTGATGGAATATTCGTTAACGCATGATTCAGGTGCGACTGAAATTACGTTAGTGGTGAATGGTGTGTCCCAAACGAGGGCAATTCCATTCGCTATGGAATCAGCAACGGGCGATTTTCTAATTGGCTCCTCGAATACTCCCGGTGGATATGTCACAGGTTATATGTGGGATACAAGCCTAACAAATAGCTCAGGGGATTTTTCCCGACTAATGGATGGCTCGGATAACGTCACGGTTCCAACCGCGATTTTTACACTAGCCCCAGATGGAACATCGATTGTAAGAACAACACCAACATATACAGGGAGAGTTCCTAGGGACTCAAAACTAGTTGATGGCCCTTGTTTGGACTTCGACGGCACAACTCAAGGACTCAATATTGATGGCGGCGATTGTTCGGATCAAAACTGGACACTATCGTTCTACATGGACAAGGAATCTACTGCAACACAAGCAATCTTATATCAGCAGTCGGCTCATTATTGGTTGCGAATAATCAGTGGAACGTGGAACACTTACATAGATGGAACTGTTCAAGTTTTTAGTTCAGTCACTTACAGCAATGATCCTTCATACGTTGTATTCACCCGATCAGGAGCCGGAACCGACTTTACTCTATCAGTCACCAATCTAACTACGGGCGTCACAACTAGCGAAACGCTTTCGGGGTTGACGATGTTGGGAACTGGAGCAGATTTTCGAATCGGGTGGACTGGAGCAGTCGCGTTCTATGGTGGAACTTTTTGGGGATGGAAACTTGACCATCCAGTTCATGGTTTTGATATTCCAATGAACAACAAGAACCACAATGAGGTTTATTGCTCATTTAAAGAGAAATGGTATGCACCTGCTGGATACACAAGTGCAATGCACTCTCTTACACAAGATTACCATTTTCCTTTTATTACTGAAGGTGGGGATACTGCTCTAACTTGTGGTGGAACTGATGTCGCCGCACACTTCGGGGGCAATAGCCCATCAATTTTCGCTATTGATGATTTCAAGGTGTATATAAAATGCCGAAGAACCACGACAGGAACGCTGGAAATTGCCTGCTCTTGCCATCAAGCCTCTGCATCTAGAGGGTATTGCGGTTGGTATGTCGGATTCTTGTCCACCGGAGAATGTCAATTTCAAGCTAGAGTCGGTACGGATGTACTAGCCAGTTGCGTCACGGTGGCGACTTACGACGATACAGATTGGCACTCGTTTCTTGCCGAGAAAAGCGGCACAACAATGACGTTAACTGATTTAGACACTGAGGTTGTCACGTCAATAACTGCGGCATCCGCTACTATGGACTGGACAACATTAGATTCTTTCAAATGTGGACTTGGGGCAAGATGGAATGACGGTTCAGATACATGGGTTGATCCGTTCACAGGGCAAGTTGCTGACTTCAAAATAACGGATTCAAGTGATGTAGTGCTTCTTGATGGTAGATGTGTAGACGGTGAAAGAGGTTATAAAGCAGCAATTTTTGATACAGCTTCTGACGACATTGACTCGGGATTGCTTTGGTCTGGTGGCGATCCAGACTTGACGGCACTCGTTCGGTTTAGGGATCTTATTGGGAGTGGAAGTGGGACAGTCCGGCGACTTATGAGTAATTATATTGACACTGAGTTCTTTACACTTGGCCTACATACTGGAAATCAAATTAGGCTTCAGGTTCGAGATTCATTGTCAAACATTACTACGTTTGATACAACGTTCGTTCCATCGGTAACGGGCGTACATGAAGTGGCAATGATTGTTGATTCAACAGCTTTAACACTGACTTGCATTTTTGATGGTGTATCTGAGTCTACAGCCCTAGATCCTAGCTGGAACGGCCTAATGAATTCGGTCCAGACAATCCATATTGGTAATGATTCTGATTTAGTTTTAGGTGCCGACTGCACCATTGATGATGCTATTCTTTACAATTCAGTTAAAACAGAACTAGAGATTGCTGCAATATTTGCCAGAAATAGGTCCTATAATGATTTCACATCTCTTTTTCAATACAAACTACATACAGGTACTTCTGAAGACTTCAGTGGTAATGGCAATACAGGAACTGACACAGGAATAACCTACCAACCAGCAGTTACTGACGAATCAGTTAACCAGAATAATGGCTACATAACAGACGGTGTATTTTTAGAAATACAAAGAAACTCAGATGGTAGTAGTGCTGTTGGTAGAGACACTGTTAGTGGACTAGCCCCCGGTTTAATCAGTAGTTATGTTAGTATTGATTTCAGACCGGAAGAAGAAAGCCCTGATTTAAGAAATTATACATTACCCGGTGATGGGGTAATTCCAGTTTATTCTTTGAATGGTAATTCCAGTCAATTGATATTAGATAAGGACGATGTACCAAATGAAGCCAACTTCAATTTACCTAATTAGTAGGGTTTACTCATAATGTTAGGTTTTTGGAAAAGAGGGTTTTCGGAATTTCTTGGACTGTGGTTCCCAAAGGTTGAGTCTGATAATATTCGTGACGATGAAATTAGTGTTAAGGATTTTGGAACGTTAGGAGACCCTAGGACGGTTTACCCCGGCACTGGTCAGAATTTTACAGCCGCGAGTTTACAGAAAGACACAGGCGGTGACATTGGAACCGGCTACGGGTGGATGACGTTTGATATCCTAGCCGACGACATAACCCTACACACAAGTGGATTATTCAAATTCAACGCCGCTGATTCGTTGTCGATGATCAACGGCACAATAACAATTGCTGGACAAACTGGAACTGTTCGAGTTGATGATGTGGCATCAGCGGTTATCAGTGATATCACCAATTGGCATCACATCGTAATCGAATGGGACTCGGTAATTGCTATAGATGATTTGCAAATTGGATATGACGGCACTAATTATCTAGATGGTGTTTTGTTTGACGTGCAATTTGGGACAACTATCACACCAGACGAACGAACTGCAAGTTATAACCAAACGCAAACACCAAGAATATTAGTGCCAGTGCAGCCTAATGCTTTGCATCGATACTACCTTGAAGAAAAAGGGTTTGATTCAGGGTCGTCGGCAACTAAATACGACCTAACAATAGTTAACGAGGACGGCAATTCTTGGCCCGAATCGCCTCTTACTCCATACCAACCTGCTAACCTAAGGGGGTATGGACCACATCGGTTGTTTGACGCAACCGGTGGTTATCGCGTCACCGATGACACTGGTGGAAGATTCGATTTACACGCAACTGATAACGAAATAGAATTCCACTATAGACCTAACATCATCAGTGGATATATAGCCCAACGAGAGCCGTGGTCTGTTCGTCTCGGCACCGGAGCAACGACACCAGCCACAGGCTCTCCGACAGCGTATGCGGATAAAACGCAAAACGCCAATGAGGGAATAATCACTGCTTGGAACACAGCAGACACGGCGGCATTCACTTGCGGCGGCTGGTTTCGAATGCAGAACAACACATTCGGAATGGAGTTTGGACGTTACAAAGTAAATAATACTGGTTGGCGAGTGACAGCTAATGCAGGAGCAGGTGGGACATTCAACTACCGAATGGCAGCAGCGTCTAGAACAACAACTTTGCAATGGGTGGAAAATGTTTGGATTCATATCGTCGTTACAGCAACGAGTGGGCCGAACACTTTTAAGTTCTACGCCGACGGAGTGTTCATAGAATCATGGGCACCGGGTGGCGGAATCATTGCCCCGCAAAGAGCCTTGGCGTTCGGAACAGCAGAGCCTCCGGGAGCAGGAACTAGAGGCGAAGCAATGGCAAAGTTGTTTTACTACGCTTCCACAGCATTGACAGAACCGGAAATTTTAGATATTTGCGATAATGACATTTACCCGTCCACGCCGACATTAGGTTATTATTGCAATGAAGACGTAGGGGAAACCAGCGTTGCCGATTGGACAGGGAATCAATACGACGCAAGTGCTGTGGGAAGCATATTCAATGGCAGTAGCGGTATGTACATTCGAGTGCATTATCGAGAAGCAGACGGGACGCCGGTATTTGTGGACTTCAATTTCACGACGTTAGGATTATCGACTACCGACTATTACAAATTCAAAATTAACATCAAGCCGACAGCGGGTCAGATTGTTTTGACGAACGTGGCGACCAGCACAGTGCTGGAAACGAAATCGGGTTTGGATATTGATTCAGCCTATGTCAGTTCCGACAATCTGTATTTGGCACAATCCGCAATAACCAGCACGAGTGCATCGCCAATAAGTCATCACGGCGGCTACTTAGACTTCATTCGCTTTTCACAGAATTCAACAGATGTAATCAACATAAATCTAGCGGACGAAAATTCTTGTGGGCCATTCGATTCGATCAATGGACTAGACATAACCGACGAAGGCGGGAGTACCATCGAAGTCATTCCTAAACAACCCAACGGGACGGATATATTCGGACAAGTTCCATTTACCGGGAAAGCCCCGCTTGACCTAAAACTAATTGATAGCCCTTGCATCGATTTCGACGGGAGTAATCGAGCCGTTGACGTGACTCCGTTGCCAGCATTCGCCAGCACGAACGATTACACGATTGTTTTTTATCACAACCACAGCACCGGAGGAACATTTAATTTCATTTTCGATGCGTACAGCGCAACCCCCGGTGGTCGTCTAGCTCTTGATTGGCAACAGTCAGCCACGATGGGAATTTACACAAACGGTTGGCTCAAGACGCCTACGCAACCATACAACGACGGATTAGACCATCACGTGGTTGTGACTATAAACAGTCTTGTAGTCAAGATATATGTGGACGGCTCTTTGTTCTTTGAAGGAACGAACGGACAGACAGTAGATTTTAGTTTAATCACAAAATTGGTGTTGGGTGGTATATGGGATAATACTAATCCAGTCTGTTGGGACGGATTCGCATGGGGATATAAGATTTTCGAAGGCGTGGTTTGGACGCACGCACAAGTTGTCGAGGAATGCGGCGGCGGAGTAACCGACGAGACAGGTTTGATTCTGGACGTTCCGCTTTCGGACAAGTACAACAGGAGAGCCTACGACCGATTCAACAAAGTAGATTATCCGATAAATTCCCGATCCGATGCAATGTGGACAGCAGGAACGCAAGACAAAAAACACGTACACGTAAACGAAGGGTGCGACGTTGTATCAGGACACAACGGGTCAAATGCAGTCGTTCAGTTTGGTGGGAACAGCCCTGCGGAATACGCAGTAAACAATTGGAAGGTTCGTGTTCGAACAAAACAAAACGTACTATCGACATATAAAATTGTAGCCAGTTGCTACCAAGCTAATGCTTCTGTCGGAGTCGCCGGATGGAACGTCGCATTTTCAGGAGCCGATACATTTCGGGTTGACTGCACTGTTGGGTCGAGTGTCACTGAAACCCTGTACACGGCAGCAGCCTATACCGATTACGATTGGCATTATTTCGAAGTCGAGAAAGACGGAACTACATTAAAAATTACAGACCTTGACACAATGGTCGAGGACAGCTTGGTCATGTCTAGTGCGACAATGGACTGGACAACATCGCAAGATTATAAGTGCGGTATCGGAGCAAGATGGAATGACTCGTCGAATGCTTGGGAATATTTTTTTACTGGACTGATTTGCGATGTTGAATACATCGACACGGACACTGGACTCGATTTATTGAATGCCCGATGTGTCGATGGGGATACGACTACGCAAATCACGGACGATTCAACAAACGCGAATCATGGAGTCATAATCGGGACACATTATTTTGTTGAGCTACCAATTAACTACGACGGCACAGCACCAACAGGCCGAACCACTGTTAGCAATCCGGCTGGACTATGGAACACGCACACGACGAAAATGATAGAACAGGAGGTTAATGCTCCCGAATGGCGAGGTATTAATATTGGTGATTTTGCTACCGCAGCAGGCGGCTACGCAATGAACGGCGACCCCGGAACCATAGCGATTGGTGTAGACACAATTACCGGAGAAGGGGACTTTAAACTAGAATAGGAGTTGTATTAATGCCTTTCGATTGGTATTTAATTTTAGGTGTGATTCTCTTTGGGCTATATATAGTCTTTAAGATAGCACTTATGTTTAGGAAAGATGACGTTTAGTTTTTTATGTTTTGGAGGTGGTTTCTATGACCGGATTTTTTACTTTAATTTCTAGTTTTTTTGCAGCCCTTATGGGGTTTTGGAATGGATTATCCGGCACAGCAAAGATTATTCTAGTAGGTACTATCGTTCTACTGATTTCAGTTTCTCTTGCATTTACAAGAGGCTGTAAAACTGGTAGGGCTATTGAGGATCGAAAGAATGATAGACAAGAGCGATTTGAGCGAGGTGGAAACGGATGGTTCCCACGTTGGCGTAATAGACGTTCCGAAGCTGATGAGTCGAAAGATCCAGAAGCAATAGAAACTCAGGAGATTAAATAACATGAAACTATTCCTAGCTCTTGTCTTTTCGTTTATCCTTTGCACAACAGCTTTGGGTGATTATGCTAGCGATATGAAAGCTGCTTCAGTAGAGGGCAAGACTTGGATAGTCATTGTTACCAACCCGCCAAGTTGTATTTGGTGTAGAGATTTGGAAGCCAAATTTAAAGATTTGGAAAAAGCACACAAATTAAATGACGTAATTATTACAAAGCTGCACCCAAATGATCCAATAGTTGCTTTGATGAATAAGGAGTTAGCTAATGAGGACAAAATAGCGATGATTCCAGATTGGGTTATCTACAAATACACCAATGGTAAGTTTGAATATGTGAACCGTATAAAAGGTTCCATATCTAAAGACCAAATTTTAAGAGAGATAGGGCGTTAATATGAATCCAAATAAGTGCGGCTGTGCCACAGTAAAAACAATAGATGAATTGCAATCGACAATTCCTGATGATTGTCAAAAGGTTTCAGTATTAGGATATTATGAGGCTGGAGACGGGGGCCATAATGACTTCATCTATAGAGCCACAGGAAGGTCTGAGGTAACTACAAACTTTGGCACACTAATAGCGGGTTCAGATGTAGATGATTATTTTGCTGCATTAAACCAAACAGAGGTTGACGTAAGACAGTTTGGCGTATCCATCGGAGGCAACACAGACAATACCGGCTTACTAAACAATATGTTTGCAAGTGGAGTAACCAAAGTCAATGTTCCAAATGGAAAGATTCGTTGTGAAGGAACTGTTAATCTTCCAAATCAAATTACAATCACAGGTGAAGGTGATTCGTCAATTTTTGATTTCACTTATGCCACAATATCAGGTATAATTGGGGGGGAGTTAGTTTCAAATTCAGAATCACTCTTAACCCAATTACCAGTGTTATCAACGGATATCAAAAAAGGAGATCAAACCCTAACATTCACATCCCCTCCAAGCATATCACCAAACGATTGGTTGACGATTTACAACCCGAATGATTTCAGTTGGTCTGGGCATCGCAACTATTATCGAGCGGGCGAATACGTTCAGGTGCAAAAGGTCGATGCCAATGTCGTGACGATTCAAGGATCATCACGAGATAGTTACACGGCGGAAGATGTGGTTGTTTACCAGATCGCAACGCCAGCCAAAATAAACATATCAGGAATCTCGATTCAAGGGCCAACAGTAACAGGTCAGCAGGTTTACGGTTTGCGACTAAAACACATCGTTGACAGCTCCATCGAGAGCGTGAGTTCAACCGCATCGTATTACGGCATCGGACTATCCACCGGAATCAACGTAACATTCACCAACTGCCGAGCGTCTGATGATTTGCTTGCGACGTTCGGCGGCGACTATGGGTTGACGATAGGCAATAGTCAGTCAGTCAAAGTGATCGGCGGGACATTTGTAGCAGGCCGTCACGCTATTGCCGTTGGCGGATCGGGGTTTATTGGGAACGTCGTCAATCGAGATATCAAAATCATCGGTGCAACACTAATAACAACAGGGGGTGTGCAAGCAGCAGACTGTCATGGTAACAGTGAAAACATTACATTTCAAAACTGTACAATTCAAGGAGGTTTGATTCTTCGCGGTGACAAATGTAATGCCTTCGATAATTACATCACAAGCCGAAACGTGAATCAGCCAACGATAACCTTCGGTGAGATGAAGGGTGGGAACTTTACGATATCACGTAATCTTATTGAAGCTAATGCTAATTCCCCAAGTCGAGGATGCTTCTTCGATATGGGTGGAAATAGCATTAAAGACCTGAATGCCGGAACGCGAGACGGTGGGATAATAACCATTTCAGATAACAAACTTGAGTATGTTGGAACCGAGGATACTGGATTCGGTATGCGATTAATGAACAGGGGCTATGTGGGTACTGAAAAGATTCACATGCGATATAAAAACAACTCACTACTATCTAAGTATGGGGCTGAAATAACTTATAGCGTCGTGGTTAATGCGTTAAATGGATCATTCGGAACGATAGTTATAGACGGAAACAAGCATCACGCAGGCGGAGTAAGGATGATTAATACAGGAACGAACACAATAGAACACGTTGACTTAGACTCCAATATCTTTGGTGGTCGTAGATTAATCAGCGGAGCGATTCCTGTCACTGAAAATAATACCACGTTCGAAAGCGTGGTGTAAGAGGGGTTATAAGGTTAGTTACTTATAGTATTGAATATCCACCTCTTTAGGTATATAATGTACTGTAGAGGAAATTTTAAGATTTACCAACAGAGAGAACAAAATGATTAAATTAGTGACTAGTATTGCATTGGCCATATGCTTGATGGGATCAAGCGGTTATGGCCAATCAGATATTACAGGGAAGGTCACTGTCAGCGAAGATCGCGGTGTAAATTATGATGCTAACGTTGAAAAACTAAGGGCAGCAACCGTTCGGATTCGTAACGGTAATGCTTTAGGCACAGGAACTTTCTTTCGAGAAGACGACACCAACTACTACATTCTGAGTAATGCACATGTTGGGGGTAGAAAGAACAACACGGTAGATATCCAAATGTGGTCATTTGGAAAAATCGCCCCAAACACAGTAAGAGGAAAGGTAGTCTTTTCCACATTAGTTAGGAACTACTACCGAGACGTTTCAGTTATTGCAGTAGCAAAATCAGATATGGGGGGTTATGAACCCCCAGTTATCGCACTTGCAGAATCTGATTTTAATGTAGACTGGAGAGCTTGTGTTAGTGTTGGTTGTGCCGCAGGACGTTGGCAGACTGGTTGGCAGGGAGAGGTTCTTCACCAGAGGTCAGATTCTGGTGATGTTGTTGAATTTACCCCAAAACCAGCAGGTGGTCGTAGTGGGTCAGCATTATTTAGCCGTGACGGTTCAAGAATTATTGGTTTGATTGCATGGAATGCCCAAGCACCAGCCTCAGAACACTCATTGGATGGAGACGGTAAACGACCCGGAATTGGTATTGCAATGACTTTCAGGGAAGTAATAGTGGCTCTAACGGGACAAGGACGTATTTATGGCTCTGGATTCAAACCCGCAAGTCACACACCTATTCAATTAGAAGATCAACTACCAGACGGATCACGCAATCTGTTATATATAGACCCTGATACAGGGAATGCGGCAGTATACATCCAACCTATTATCCAAGACGACCCGAATGGGGAAAGGTTTTTACCGTTCGGTCCACGTAGGCAGCAGGAAAACTCACCTAAGCCACCATTTGGTGAAAGTCCTTTTGGATTTAATGACCGACCCCGCATTAATCCTGAAGTACCCAGAATCAAACCTGATATTCCTAAGATACTTCCAGACCTTCCTAAGATGAAACCTGAGGAAGACCCCAAACCAGAACCAAAAGAAGATTTAAAAGAAGAAGCCCCAATTGATCCTGAATTTAAAGACGGTCCAAGAGACGCCCCAAGTCAAGGTAAACTTAACAAAGCCCTTGATTGGATAGAGGTTAATTGGATGTTGTCCCTTGGAGGGCTAGCATTTTTCCTGTTTATGAT